>Ga0182021_10011063_pt1 | contig 10698 bp, 8 predicted proteins | sample 612E3MmetaG_FD_120493 | JGI IMG/M metagenome (GOLD analysis project Ga0182021, IMG submission 120493) | Permafrost microbial communities from Stordalen Mire, Sweden - 612E3M metaG (Illumina Assembly) | ecosystem: Environmental > Terrestrial > Soil > Wetlands > Permafrost | place: Sweden...
GCTCAAGCGGGAGGCATAGCGCCCCCCGCTGAAGGCGCTTTCGTTGTCGAACTGCGCGAGCGCTGGCACCCCTAGAATTTCCCAGGTTTTCAGCAGATGATCATGCGCCGCTTGCATCCGTTTGTGTGGCGAGGGAGTCGCATAGGCGGCATTGGTAAAATGATCGACCGTCGTAAGGGTCTGGACAACCGCGCCGCCCGTCAACCAGCGGGTGACAATGTCCGTGGCCTGAACGGCATTGGGAGACTCGGCCGCGGGATGGGGACGATAGACCGACGGGTGGTCCACGGCGGAATGCGTCAAGCCTTGGCGCTGCAACACCCGCTGAATGGTACTGACACTCGGGCTAGACTTCGGATGACGTTTTTCTAACTCACGGTGGATCGTGCGAGCCCCAATGGGTTTCCGGCGATGCTCCAGCGTCGCGCGGAGTCGCACAATGCGTCGAACCATCGGTCGAGAAGTCTGATTGGGATGATGATGAGGGGCCCGTGAGCCCGACCGATAGTGGGTGTGGGGATGGCAACGCTGATAGGCGACCCAGTGGTAAACCCACCGACGGCTGCGCTGGAGGGCCAGCGTAATCTCGTCCACGGATTGACCCGCGCGATATCGTTTCACGGCCTCGCGACGGAGGCGGGCGTCCGATTCATTGAAGTGCTGAGACATGATCATCCTCCTTTTGATGGAAGATAATCATGCCACTTGTGCACGATGTCCTGACTACACTTTATCGGTCGCTGTGCATGATGTGCTGATTACACCCAAGTGTGCAAAATGTGCTGACTACGGACACCTAGCTAGAATACCCTCATAAGGCTCGTATGGATCAGGTGATTGAACATGCTTGCGCCCGCGTCGATAACTCTTTAGAGCTTTAGATACATTGTCCTTAAGCAAGCTGGTGACTGCATCACGAAATTCTCTTGGGCAATTCACGTCATCTGGATCAGGTATAAAGGACGCAAATATGACAGCGCGCGAAGCAGCTAATGGACGTCGCGCCACCAGATGTGCAGATGCGAAATGTGCGCGTGATGAATGTTCTTGTCACGCACACTCTCCGCTGAGATTTCGCGGATAGGCAGTGCGACTTCGATGAGGCGGGGGACGATTGCTGTCATACGATGATCCTTGCGATTTCTAAACTACTTGATGCCTTGGGCCTTCTTAAAGTCGCTGTGCCGTTTCTTGATTTCATCATAGTCTTTGATCTCTTGCAGCAGCATATCCGGAGTAGGCTTCTCGGCGATGTATGGATCACTATGCAGATGGCCTTCTATGTAACGCGATAATAGCCCGACTTTGTCCACCACGTCGTTGACAATGCCGCGATCGATCACCACGGTTCGTAAAGATTCGATTGCAACTCGCTCTTCAAATCTCTGCACAGAACCGGCGAACAGGTCAAAAATGACGAAGGCCTCGTAGCAGGTACGCAAGGCACCAAATCCGTCTTTCAAGAGCCTTTGTTGTTTTTCAGGAGGCAGGCTCGGTTCTTTTGCTTCTTTGTAGATTCTTTGTGGTATAGCAGAAGACTTGTAGTCTTTTTCGGTATCAGGGCTGTTGTTTAGAAATACGTGGCCTGGCTTATCGTCGCGCTTCTCGATCCAATGCGTTTCCAAAGAAACTTTTGCGGCCAGTGCGCGATGTTTGATGCAGTAGAGAAAATGAAGGTCATGGGTGAAGACAATAACTTGGCGTTGCCCAGTCGCCTCGCGTACCAGATGCTCGGCTACGACTTCCTTCCAGCCGAAATCCAACGAGGTAACGGGATCATCAAGCACAACACCGGCGCTGCCTTCATCAAGTGCCATTTCGGTTAAGAAGTCAGCTAGCGCTACTGCACGTTGTTCGCCTTCGCTCAACACTTTCTCAGGTTGCGCTAGATCGGCAGGCACACTTGCATCTGTCAACAGGGCAATCTGCTTATGAGTCGTGCCCTTTTGTGCTTTGGTTTGCACTTTCACTCGGAGCGGGCATTTGAGTTTCTTGAGCGTATCTGTAAACAAGTCCACGTATTTTTGAGTGACCAACTCGCTGAACAACTCGTTGTATTTCTTCGTGATGTGCATCGTTGAGCGTTTGACTTTTGACTCGCTGGCGTGCTTGGCCCACTGGCGATCGGCAACAAACTGCTCAATCTGCGACAGCAAGCCCGCTAAACTCTGGCGATGCGTCAATTCTAGTTTGAGCGCTTCAAGTTCTGCAATCTGCTTGTCAATATCTAGATTTTCCAGCGCTTGTTTCTCTTCCGACAATGCCTTGGTGAAATCCGCAAGTTCACCTGCTGGAGACTCGGCGAACGGCAAAATAATTTTTTCCTGTCGTTCCCGCGCCATATCGAGCATTGCGCTTTGCCGCTCACGGCATTTGGCGAGATAGGCTTCGGTCTTGGCCAAGATGAGGTCGCCTTGCGCCTGTAAATGACGGTAGGACACTGCCTGATCAGTAAAGAAATCTAAATCTAGACTGGTTAATGCTCTAGAGCGCGTATTCAACTCGGTTTCTATCTCTGCCAGTTTGGACTGAGCCTGGCCTTCGAGGAATGCCCACAGGCGGAATAATAGCTCACGAGATTCTAGAGAAAGCGGTTGATGACAGAGCAGGCAGTGACTCTCCGGTTGCGGATATGGCTTGTCTGGAGAAGACTCGCCTTTGGCCAGTGCCTGAGCAGCCTGAATGAAATCTTGCCAGGCGTCGGTACCTGTCTGAGAAAAATAATCTGTTTTGAATTGCCCAACACTCAGGCTTTGAGCTGCGGCATTGTGCGATTGCCATTCTTCAATTCGCGCGCCGATTTCGGCAGATCTTTCGTCACTTAAGGTTGCGGATAGTAGATCGAGCGTGGTCTGCAACTTCTGCAAATCCTCGATCTTCTGCCGCAATTCCTCGATCTTCTCGGCCATCTTCTGGCTCTTGAGCTCGGCAATTTCTTGATCTAGACTGTTCAAGCGAGCCAGTTCATCATTGGGCAGGTTGGCTAATCGACGAACATCCTCAAGATCTGTGCCTGCGCCCAGGCCAGCAACCAGCTGCGAAACTTCAGTATTGCCCGAAAAAAGCGGCGTAAACGGGTTGGCCCGGTTGCGTTGGTCGATTTGCGATTGAAGCCTCAGGCGAACCTGATCGGTAACTTCCGCCAATCGAGTCAGGTAGCCGAGTCCTGCCGGTGAAAAACTCATCGGATTGGACTTTGTCAGGTGAGCGTGCACACTGGTGCTATCGAATACGTAGAAGGATCTCATAGGTGGACAAGGTTGCCCAACTTCATAATCCACCGTCACGGGCTTTGGTCCGCCATCCGCAAGTTCGATCTTCGCCGTCATGAGTTTGGCTGGATCAACTGGCTGGGTGACATCTTTGAGAACTTGCTTATCACCACGAGTAAACGCCGCGCTTGCAATCACCCGCGCATAACCCGACTTGCCTGAACCATTCGCTCCGTAGACAACCGTTAAGGCTGGACCGAATGTGAGAACCTGGTTAGAGACGAGCGCATTGACATTGCAAAGGCCATGAAGTTTAGTCAACTTCATGGGACTACTTGCATTCGGTGCGTCGTCGCCTTCTGCCCATTGAGGAAAAGCTAATGCCGGGCGACTCGCTGTTTTGGGAACAAGTTCGGCGTCCTCCATTAAGTATTGCAGTAGTTCGGTGTAGTCGGCTTCTACAAACTCGACACCTGTGACAATCTTTTCCAATGCGGCCTGTTCCCAAAATGGTAACTCAGTTGCCCATTTGCTAATTCTTTTTAGAGTTGTGCTCACAATCTAACCTCATCAGATAGAATCGAAGATCTCTTCACTGCCAGATGATGTTCCAGCGTTCGCTCTCCGGGCTCATGACGCCGAGGGTGTTTCCGGCATCGTCGATTTTCACCACCGCGACAGCCCAGTTGTAAGTGCCCGGCGCACCGTTGGGCGCGCCACTCCTATCGTACCAATTGTTGGCGGTCAAATAATCGAACACCACTTGTTGATCTAGCCGCAGCCGCACCCGATAGCGCTCGTCGGGATTCAATTCGCTTAACCCCGGCACAATCCACCGCATTTGAAACGCCTTTGATCCTTCGACGATGGTATTGGAGGCGGGCCTGCTCAAGATGGCGGCGGGATACACCATGCGTACCGCTGGTGCAGGCGTGAACGTGGCCGTCGGCGTGCGCGTCGGTTTATCGCTCGTTGGTCCGGGCGTCGCCGAAGCGCGCGGCGTACGCGTGGGAGTACGGGTGCGCGTGGGCGTCTGCGTGGGAGTTGCCGTAGGCGCATAAGTCGCGGTAAGTGTGCTGGGCATGTCGGGAGTGTTCGTCGGCGTAGGCGTGAACGTCTTCGTCGGCGTGGACGTGAACGTCGCCGTGCGCAAGCCGATGATCAGCGCTTGTGTAGGAACCGGCGAAGACGTCACCCGATAGTTGACCACTTCCGTCGAGTTGGCATTGAGCGCGCTGCTCACGATCCACACTCCCGCGGCGATGATGGCGATCAACCCGAGGAAACCCACCACCGGCCCGATCGGTAATTTGATTTCGCGCTTGGGCTTGACGGGCGGCGGCTCAAAAGCCTCCGGCCAGACATGCCGCACGACCCGCACCACGCGGCTTAGATTGGGCGACATGGATAGCAGTGTTTTAGTCTGCTCGTCACGCGTCTTGCCCAGCAAATCTTCGTCCAGGCCCAGCTCGGCACACAAGGCCGTGAACTGCTCCGGTGTCATGTGCTTAAGGGTCTGTTCGAGTTTCTTGAGATCGGGTGTTTCAGACATGGTAGTAAGTGGTGGCTAGTTGGTCACTGACCTTAAGCGGCACGCCTCAAGCGGCGAAAAATCCGACGGCCAAAATTCCAGGCCCACCGTGCGTGGTGATGGCTGGCCCGATCGAATACAACGGAATCTCTTCGATGCCCAACACGGCGCGCAGTTCGTCGCGCAACTTGTTCGCGTCCGCTTCCACATCGGAGTGCATCACGCTCAAGCGCGCGCCGGGCGTGCGGGGACATTCGGCTACGACCAGTTCCTTCAAGCGATCCAACGCTTTTTGATAGGTCCGTACTTTATCGAGCGGCTCAACGCGTCCGTCACTCAATTGTAGAATGGGCTTGATTTGCAGCACGCTCCCGATCAAACGCGAGGCTCCGCCGATGCGTCCGTTGCGCTGCAAATATTCCAGCGTCGCTACCAAAAAATAGGTGCGGCTACGCGGAATGAGGGCCGTCAAGCGCGTTTCGATCTCATCGGCCGGCAAACCCGCGTCGCGCCATTCCACGGCCAGTTTCACGGCTTCGCCCAAACATCCGGCAACCGTCCGCATATCGATCACACGAATGTCGGCGTGAGGATAAAGGCTGCGCGCGACATTCGCCGCGGCGACCGTGCCGCTGACTTCACGCGAGGGATGAATCGACAAGATGGGATAGCCGCGTTCGGCCGCGTGCCGATAGGCGGCGTCAAACAAGCCGGGAGCAGGGGCCGCCGTGCCGGGCAAGGTCGGCGAAGCCTTCAACCGGCGCAGAAATTCCGGCTCATCCATCTCCACACCTTCCAGGAAGGTCTCTTCGCCAAAGCGGATGATTTGGGGCACCACGTCAATATCATGCGCGCGGCCGTAGTCGCGTGATAACTCAGCGGTGGTATCGGTGACGATCTTGATCATGACGATTCCTCAATTTGAGGGCACAAGCAGGCATCGGATGGCCCCAGACGGGCGGCGTGGACGACCTGAGTATAACCTGTTCTGATGACCTCGACAAGCGGCGCGTTGAGAAGCGGACAGAATAATCGTGACAAACGACAAGCTGCACGAGAGCAAGCGCACGGATGTTGTGCCTCCTGCATCTTGCCTCTTATCCCTGGCTTTGTTATGATCCTCCTCAATGTCCCAACCTCCCGCCTCTTCCTTTCGCATCGCATTTTTCGACTGCGACAGCACGCTGACGACGATCGAAGGCATCGACGAGTTAGCGCGCCTGACAGGCCAGTACGAACCTATTGCCGATCTTACCCGCCGCGCCATGGACGGGGAGATCAAGTTGGAGGAAGTCTTCGCCGCTCGATTGGATCTGCTGCGCCCCACGCGCGCCGATCTGCGCCGCATTGCGCAGGCGTATCGTGAGACGGTCGTGCCGGACGCCAAAGAAACTATCGCCGCGCTGCGCTTTGCCGGATGCGAGGTCTATCTGGTGAGCGGCGGTCTGCTGCTCGCCGTGCAGGAATTTGCGCGATCGTTGGGACTGCCGGGCCGCAACGTCCGCGCGGTGCCGATCGAATTCGATCAGCTCGCCGGCAAATGGTGGCGCTACGATCTCGATCGCTATGGCGGCAACCCCGACGAGCGTTATCTGAGCTTGCCGCCCACGCCCTTGATCGAAACTCAGGGCAAGCGCACCATCCTTCAAGACCTCAGCGGCGCTGAAAAACGCACCTTGCTCGTCGGCGATGGCATTACGGATTTGGAAGCGCGTGACGCCGTGAAGTTGTTCGTCGGCTTTGGCGGCGTCGTTCCGCGCGAGCGAGTGGCGCGTGAAGCCGACGTATTTATCGCGGCTTCACGGCTCGCGGCCTTGGTGCCGTTGGCTTTATCAAAAGAAGACGCCGCGAGATTACGGGGCACCGCACACGCACCGGTTTTGCAGCGCGGATTGGAAGATATCGAGCAAGGACTTGTCACGTTTCACGATAAGCCCACGCGCTGACTTTGTCATTGTTCATTGATCGTTACTATTCAGCCTTCGTTGCGATGTCATTCCCGCACGTTTTAAGCGGGAATCCAGCGCAGAGATAATACGCTTCGCAAAGGTCATCTGGATGCCCGATAGAAGCCTTCGGGCATGACGGCTGAGTAGTAACCATTGAACATTGAAAAATTGGAGACCCGATGGCTCGTCTATTCATGCCCGGCCCGACTGATGTTCATCCTGATGTGCTGGCGGCGCAGAACCAACCGTTGATCGGCCATCGCGGCCAGGATTTTGAAGCACTCTTCGCGCGCCTTCAGCCCAAGCTGCGACAGGTGTTCTTCACGCACAGCCGCGTCTATATCTCTACCTCATCCGGCACGGGGCTGCAAGAAGCCGCCATCCGCAACGGCGTGGCGCGCAAAGTGCTGTGCGCCGTCAACGGCTCGTTCTCGCAGCGCTGGTATGAAGTGGCCGTAGCCAACGGCAAAGAAGCTGTGCCGCTCGAGGTGGAATGGGGCAAGGCTGTCAAGCCAGAAATGATCGCTGAGGCGCTGCAGGCCGGCGGCTTCGATGCGATCACCGTGGTGCACAACGAAACCTCGACGGGTGTGGTCAGCCCGATCAAAGATATCGCGGCCCGGCTGCACGATCGCTACCCGGACGTGACGATCCTGGTTGATGCGGTTTCCTCGCTGGGCGGCGATCGGATCGATTTCGATGCGTGGGGCCTCGACGTGCTGTTGACCTCGTCGCAAAAATGCCTGGCCGTGCCGCCGGGGCTTTCGTTCGCCGCTGTATCCGATCGGGTTTTGGCGAAGGCCAAGACCATTCCCGCGCGCGGCCTCTACTTCGATTTTGTCGATCTGGAAAAATATTTGGTGAAGAATCAGACGCCGGCGACCCCCGCCATCTCGCTGATGTGGGCGCTGGACGCGGCCCTCGATCGGATCTTGGCCGAAGGACTGGAGGCGAGGTTCACTCGTCACGCGCGCATGGCCGATCGGGTACGAAGTTGGGCGCAGCAGAAGTTCGATCTGTTTGCGGAGGCCGGATATCGATCGCAGACGGTAACATGCGTGACGAATACGCGCGCCGTCGACGTGAAGGCGCTCAACGGCTTTCTCAAATCCAGAGGAATGCAAATCTCCGACGGCTACGGCGCTCTGAAAGGCAAGACCTTCCGCATCGCGCACATGGGCGAGATTCAGCTGAAGGATGTGGAAGAGTTGTTGGCGCTGATTGATGAATTCATCGCGTGATGTGTGTTCTGGTTGGTCACGCACTACGCACCACGCACTACGAGGAGACTCATGCACAACATTCTCATCACCGACGACATCGGCCCGGCCGGTCTGGCCCTGCTGGATGCAGCGACCGATGTGCACTATGACGTCGTGAAGCTGCCGTCGCCCCAGAAGCTGATCGAGATCATCGGCGCGTATGAGGCCGTGATCACGCGCTCGGGCACGCCCTTGACCGCCGCGACGTTTGAGGCCGCCAAGAAAATGCGGGTGTCCGGGCGCGCGGGCGTCGGCATGGACAACGTCGATATCGATGCGGCGACGCTGCGCGGCGTGCTGGTGATGAATACACCCGAAGCCAACACGCTGGCCGCCGTCGAATTGACGCTGACGCTGCTGCTGGCGGTGTGCCGCCATTTGCCGCTGGCAAACGCATCGATCAAACGCGGCGAATGGACGCGCGCCCGGTTCCTGGGAACGCAGTTGAACGCCAAGACGCTGGGCATCATCGGGTTGGGCCGCATCGGATCGCGTGTCGCCACGCGCTGCCAGGCGTTCGGCACGAAGGTCATGGCGTACGATCCGTACATCACCGAAGACATTGCCGATCGGCTGCACGTTCACCTCGTCGGCGATCTCGACGAACTGTTGGTTCAATCCGACCTGATCACCGTGCATACGCCGCTCACCGAAGAAACGAAAGGCATGATCGGCGCGCGTGAAATTGCCAGGATGAAAGATCGCGTGTATCTCGTCAACTGCGCGCGCGGCGGCATCTACGACGAGCAGGCCCTGTATGAGGCGCTCGTGGCGGGCAAAGTCGCCGGAGCCGGCATCGACGTGTATAGCTGCGAGCCGCCCAAGACCGAACTCTTGACGAAGTTGCTCGCGTTGGAGAACGTGATTGCCACGCCGCACATCGGCGCTAATACGGTCGAGGCGCAGCGCGATGTCGCCGTGCAGATCGTGCAGCAAGTGATCGATGCGCTGCGCGGCCTCAACTTCCGCAATGTGGTCAATCTGCCATTTGCCGACGGGGTGGACTATCGCTCGCTCGCGCCGTACATGACGCTGGCCGAGAAGATCGGCTCGCTGCAAATGCAATTGATTCATGGCCGGATCGATCGGCTGGAAGTGGAATTCCGCGGCGAGGAAGTGGAAGCGCACGTCAAGCCGTTGACGGTGGCGCTGTTGAAGGGCCTGCTCGCGCCCGTGTTGAGCGATGCCGTCAACTACGTCAATGCGCCACGTCTCGCCGAAGAGCGCGGCATCGGCGTATCACAGACGCGCCATCCGGCGGCCGAAGATTATTCCAATGTCATTTTGTGCCGCGCGCATTCCAGCAAGGAAACGCGTCTGGTGGGTGGGGCGTTGTTCCTGCACACGCAGCCGCGCATCGTGCTGCTCGATGAATTTCGCATCGATGCGCGGCCGCACGGTCCGGCACTGATCCTGGCGAACCACGACGTGCCCGGCGTGATCGGCAAAGTCGGCACGCTCCTGGGTACGCACGGCATCAATATCGCCGAGTGGCAGATGGGCCGATCGGGGCCCGGCGGCGAAGCGGTGTCCTTCATCAACATCGATTCGCCCGTGGGCGATGAAGCCTTGCGCGAACTGCGCGCGCTGTCGACGATTGTGGATGTGCGACAAGTGACGTTGTGAAGTGGGGCCTGCTGCCTAAACCGCCGGACGATCTCCGGCGGTTTTTTTGGATGTAGTAAAATCATGTCATACTTCACACACGGAGACCCACATGTTCAAGCGCTCGTTTTTGTTGCTATTGATCGCCGGCTTGGTGCTGGCGGGTTGTAACATTAATCTGGTAACGCCTGCGCCGACGGCCGTGCCCGGACAGGGCACGTTGAAGGTGGCATTCCTGGATGTCGGGCAGGGCGATTCGATTTTGATTCAAGCGCCTGACGGTAAAACGATGCTGATCGATGGCGGACGTTCAACCGACCTGGCCGAGACGGTGATCATTCCCAAATTGAAGGAATGGGGCGCGCCACAAGTCGATGTGCTGATTCCCACACATCCCGATCAAGATCACATCTCAGGACTGGCGGGTGTGTTGGAAGGTTATCCCGTGAAGCTGGCCGCCCTGACCGGGCAAGCACACTCTACCAAGATTTACGAGCGTTTGTTGACTGACATTCGCGACAAAAACATCGCAGCCCTGCAAGTGCGCACCGGCACAGCGATCCCGTTCGATCCGGCGGTCAAGATCGAAGTGCTCAACCCCGACGAGGCCGCAGTCAACAGCGACGATACCAACAACGCCTCGATCGTCATCAAACTCACCTACGGCACGACCTCTTTTCTATTTACAGGTGATGCCGAGATGCCGGCCAACAAGGCGATGTTGGATCGCGGCGCGGATGTGCGCAGCACCGTTTTGAAATTGGGCCATCATGGCAGCCGCACCAGCACGACTGAAGATTGGCTCAAAAAGGTGCAGCCCCAATTGGGTATCATCAGCGCGGGCAAAGACAACTCGTACGGGCATCCACATCCTGAAGTGATTGCGGCGTTGGAGAAGTTGAAGATCCCCTACCTCCGCACCGACGAGCACGGCACGATTACGGTGACGAGCGACGGCACCGCGATCCATGTGACCAGTGAAAAGTAAGGCGTCCGACGGGGAAGCTTCGCACTGATATGATAAGGGTGTGGCTAAATCTGGTTGAGTCGTAGGGGCGACCCTCGCGGTCGCCCGCATTTGGACAGGCGCAAGGCCCTGCCCTTACATTGGCGATCAACTGAGTTTAGCCACACCCATA
>Ga0182021_10011064_pt1 | contig 10698 bp, 10 predicted proteins | sample 612E3MmetaG_FD_120493 | JGI IMG/M metagenome (GOLD analysis project Ga0182021, IMG submission 120493) | Permafrost microbial communities from Stordalen Mire, Sweden - 612E3M metaG (Illumina Assembly) | ecosystem: Environmental > Terrestrial > Soil > Wetlands > Permafrost | place: Sweden...
GCCATATTCTTATTTTACAGTAACGGACTTTGCTAGATTTCTCGGCTTATCAGGATCATAATTCTTAAGAACTGCAATATAATAAGCCAAAAGTTGCAAAGGAACAACTTGGGCAAGCAAACTTCCTTCCGAGATATCTTTAATTTCGATGAAGTAATCAAAGACGTCGGAAGGTTTGTAACTTAGTCCGATGATTATGCCTCCGCGCGCCTTAACCTCCATAGCATTAGACATAATCGCGCCGTACGTCTCGTCATTTGGCGCAAAAACTATGACAGGTGTACCTTTACTAATTAAGGCTATCGGTCCATGCTTCAATTCTCCTCCTGCCAAACCTTCTGCGTGTAGATAGCTTACCTCCCTAACTTTTATCGCTCCTTCTAGAGCTGATGGATAGCTCGCGCCTCGTCCAATAATAAATACATGTTCTTTGGAACTTAAAAATGATGCGATCTTTTTGATATTCGATAAGCTTTCGTCTCCAAGAAGTCTCTTTATTTCTTTTGCAGCCAGCTCAACCATTTTTACTCCGCTCTTTGTATCCTTTTTCAGACTGTATGCGAGCATTAGAAGAATCGCCGTCTTCGCCAAGTATGCTTTAGTCGATGCGACTGCTTTTTCCGGCCCTGCGCCCAGCAATATTTTTCTGTCTGCCAGGCGGTAAATAGTGGAACCTTTAACATTTGTCAAAGCTACTATTTTACTCCCTTTCTTTTTGGCTCTGGTTAACGGCTCGACGACATCAATTGTTTCTCCCGATTGGCTTAGAGCAATAACTAAACTTTTGGGAGTTAAAAAATCCTCCAGATAATTAAATTCGGAGGCTGGTGCGCTATTTACGTGAACTTTCGCAATCTTTGAAAATAAATAAGTTCCGAGTAAGCAAGCGAAGAACGCTGTTCCCGAACCTATAAAATACGTGCCGAAAGCACCTTTTATTTCTTTAGCCAGCTCCTCAATTTGAGAAGGATAATTTTTGGCAATCTGATCCAAAACTTCCGGCTGCTCTGAAATTTCCTTTATCATGAAGTGTTTAAATTTACCCATTCCTTCGTCCGCTGCATTTTTTTCCAGGGTTTCAAATTCGGGTTTAAGAGGTAATCCGTCGGGGAGACTAAACAATTTAAGACTTTCACCAAGCAAAACCATTTCGTTATCTTTAAGAAATAATGCTTTTTGTGTATGGGCGGATACACCGATTGGGTCGGAGGAAATATAAAACGAGTCTTGAGAAACTCCGATTACTAGAGGAGAGCCGGTTTTCGCTGCCGCAATTTGGTTTGAAGCGGAGTCAATCGCAACAATCGCGTTCAATCCTTTTATTTTGTTAAAAGACATGCGGAAAGCCTCGTCAAAAGGATAAGTTTTATTCAGCTCCTCAATTAAGTGTGGAAAAACTTCAGTGTCAGTTTCGGAAATAAATTCGTGACCGTGTGCAGCTAAATCTTCTTTTAGCTCAATGTAGTTTTCGATAATTCCGTTGTGCACAACTGCAATTTTCCCGGAGCAATCCAAATGGGGGTGGGAATTTTCCTGTGTTACTCCGCCGTGCGTTGCCCAGCGGGTATGTCCAATACCCATTGTGGTGTCGGGTAAATAAATCTTCGCGTCTCCAATTTTTCCGGTATGTTTCTCAACGGTTAAACCCGTACCGTTTTTAATCGCAATTCCCCAGGAGTCATAACCGCGGTATTCTAACAAACGCAAACCTTCAAGAATTATTTCAGAGGTTTTAGGCTTCGGAGATATGAAACCGAAAATTCCACACATTAATTAACTACTTCGCCTTCGACCGGCTCGTCGGGTTTTGGTTCTTCGGATGGTTGTTCGCTTGCTTCACCGGTAGGTTGACCTTCTTGAGGCTGTTCTTGTGTTTGCTGATTAGCGGTATTCATCGCTTCGCCAATTTTCTGCAAAGAATCTGAGAGATCCTTGGTTTTGGCTTCCAAGTCTTCTTTGCTACCCGAGTCCAAAATATCTTTGAGTGCTTTAATTTTTTCTTCAATCTCGGTTTTAATTTCGGCGGAAACCTTGTCTCCTGCGTCAGTTAAACTTTTTTCAGCTGTAAAGATTAATGAATCTGCCTGATTTTTGGCTTCGACTTTACTTTTTGCTTCTTCGTCCTCTTTTGCATGGGCTTCTGCGTCCTTTGTCATCTTGTCTATTTCTTCCGGAGTCAAACCTGTAGAACCTGTAATTTTGATGCTCTGTTCTTTACCTGACGCTTTATCTTGCGCTTTAACGTTCAATATTCCTGAAGCGTCAATATCAAAAGTTACTTCAACTTGTGGCACTCCGCGCGGTGCAGGCGGAATTCCGTCAAGAATAAATCGGCCAAGGGATTTATTGTCTGCAGCCATCGCTCGCTCTCCCTGAAGTACATTAATTTCCACCTGAGTTTGGTTATCCGCGGCAGTTGAAAAAATTTGAGATTTGCTTGTTGGAATTGTCGTATTTTTGGAAATAAGAGGCGTTGAAACTCCACCCAGAGTTTCAATTCCTAAAGTTAACGGTGTTACGTCTAAAAGCAAAACATCTTTTACTTCTCCGCCCAAAACTCCGGCCTGAACTGCGGCTCCGACTGCGACAACTTCATCGGGATTTACGCTTTTATTAGGTTCTTTTCCGAAGAATTTGGTGACAGCCTCAACAACTTTTGGCATTCTGGTCATTCCTCCAACCATAACTATTTCGTCGATATCAGTAATTTTTAATTTCGCATCTTTTAGAGCCTGCTCCACAGGTTTTAGAGTTTTTTGAATTAATGGATCAACTATCTGCTCAAGCTTTGCCCGAGTTAACGTCATGGTTAAATGGAGCGGACCGGAAGATCCCTGAGTAATAAATGGTTGGTTAATTTGTGCTTCTTGTGAAGTAGATAATTCAATCTTGGCTTTCTCCGCGGACTCGCGCAAACGCTGCAATGCTTGGGGATCTTTTCGTAAATCTACCTGGTTTTCTTTTTCAAACTCCTGTGCAAGATAATCAATTATTGCCTGGTCAAAATCGTCTCCGCCAAGATGCGTGTCTCCATTGGTTGATTTTACTTCGTAAACTCCTTCTCCGAGTTCAAGAATTGAAATATCAAAAGTTCCTCCTCCAAGATCATAGACAGCAATAGTGTGAGCGTTCTTTTTGTCCAGTCCATATGCGAGAGCTGCAGCAGTCGGCTCGTTAATTATGCGAAGAACTTCCAAACCTGCAATTTCCCCTGCTTGTTTAGTAGCTTGTCTCTGAGAATCGTCAAAATATGCCGGTACTGTGATAACAGCCTGTGTAACTTTGTCTCCTAGATATGCTTCTGCGTCTGTTTTAATTTTCTGAAGAATCATTGCGGAAATTTCCTGAGGAGTGTAAGTTTTTCCGTCTACCTCAACGTCTGCCATTCCGTCGCGGCCTTCTTTAATAGTATAGGGAAGCCATTTCATATCGAACTGCACCGATTCGTCCTTAAACTTTCTTCCCATGAGTCTTTTGATAGAGAAAACTGTTTCTTTTGGCTTCAAGACCATTTGCCTCTTTGCCACATCCCCTACGACCCTGGTCTTAGGATCTACCACTGAGGGAATAACGTTGCGCCCTTCTGTCGAGTGGATCACTTTTGGAGATCCACCTTCCATAACGGCAACGCAGCTGTTAGTTGTTCCTAAATCAATTCCAATTATTTTTGCCATATTTAATTACTCTGCTTTCCTACAATTACCTGTGCCGGCCGGATTACACTATTATTTAAAGTATAACCTGGACGCACTTCTTCGACAACTTTTCCCTCATCTCCCGGAGCGGTTCCTACCGCTTCCATGAGATTCGGGTCAAAAGACGCACTTTCGGTAACTATTTTCTGCACACCTTCCTGCTCAAAGATGTCCAAAAAATGCTTTACCGAAAGTCTTACGCCTTCGTCCTGAGTATGTCTAAGAGCTAAAAGCAAACTGTCTAGTCCCGGCAGCAACCTAAGAATTAAATCTTTGTTGCTGGACATAATCCAGTTCGACTTTTCTTCCGCAATCCGTTTTTCAAGGTTCTGATAATCAGCCAAAGCCCGCTTTAGCTGGTTTTCGACTTCGTTTTCTGCTTTTTCTTGCTTTTCATGCTTTTTTGCCATTTTTTATTCTTAAACTACCAACCACGCGCAACTTCTTCAATTAAGTCTCCGAAATATCTAACAGCCGGAACTATATATGTATAATTCAGTCTTGTCGGTCCGATGACTCCTATTTCTCCCGATGTTTTTCCCGGCGTGTTGTACCTTCGGAAAACAAATCCGTAAGGTCCTACCAAACTTGGACCAAGATCTTCTCCAACTAAAACTTGTATCTCGTTGTCTTCTGCAAAATGCTGGCAAAGTGCTCTTATGGTTTCGAATTCGTCCATCGCCGAAAGAAGCGTAGCCGTCACGTCTATATCGAAAAACTCCGGCATCCTTAAGAGATTTGCAAATCCGGATACAAAATATTCCCCTGCGTCAGTAGCGGCAAGTGCCACTACTCCTGTTTTATTTGCAAGCTCTCTTGTTATACCTTTGAGAAATTCCCTCTCTTTGTCCCGTACATCCCAAACTTTCTCTTTAACTCCTACTTCTTCAGCAACCGAAAGCTCTTTCTCCTTCATCAGCTGCTTTACGTAGAACTTCATCGCAGCTGCTGTTGGAACACGCCCTGAAGAGATGTGGGTTTTCTTTAAATATCCGTAATCGGTAAGCTTTACCATTTCATTTCTGATGGTGGCGGGGCTTGCCGAAAGAGAATGCTTTTTCTCAAGAGTTTCAGAACCCACGGGTTCTGCCGTTTCAATGTACTCTTCGATCAGAGATTTAAGAATCTCGATCTGACGCTGTGTTAGATCATGCATAATCTAAGATAAATTCAAAGTTTGAATTAGCAGTAGAATACCACGTCTGCTAATTCCTGTCAAGACCCTGACTGCAGATTGTCCTACAGCTTATAGCCGTATAGTAGTTCGTAGATATTCCCCCAATAAGCTCCAAATAGAAATGCGAAGACCATTTCATAGATTGGCGCGTTGAACAAAAATATCCTTGGAAGACCAGAAAGCAAAAACCACTCCCTGCTGGAAGGAAACAAATTCATCCATACTATGAGAAGAAAACTATAAATTAAACCAAAAACTAAACCCCCAAGAAATGCACTTTTAAACAAGTCTTTCCTGACAAAAACTATTACAGCAGCACCAATAACTAAGGCCAGATATAGCGCTATCTCTATGTTTAGAATATGCAAGAAATAGCATCCGATCAGAATCGGCAATGAAATAACGAATACGAAGACCGAAAAATGTCTATGAAATTTTTTAATCTTAGTCAATTTCTTTTTTGATACTTCTATATAAGAAACAGCTGCTAATCCCCCTATTAGAAAACTAAAAATTATTCCCTCAATACCAATCGGCAGCTCGAATAAAGTTATTGGTTTCCAGTATCCGGGAACAAAAAGAAGATCAAATAAACCTAATGGCGCGGCAAGAATACTCATTATTAAGATTTCTTTTCTTAAATCTTTTCGTAAGTAATAAAACCCTATCCAAGCAATAAAAATAATTAGATCGGCAAAAATATATTCCACAATTCGAGTATACCAGCTATACTAAATTACATGGAAAAAGTTAGCAGGCGTCGACAAATAAAGCCAATCGCGAGGAAGAGGCATAATTTCTTTTTTTTACTTCTCGGAGTTCTTTTTGCAATTTCGACAGTTTACATATTTCTAACTTTTCCTCCCGATTACAACTTACAATTATCTAACGTTGCGATTCCTATTTTCCCAGTTTTTATTATTTCCTTCCTTTTATTTCTTTTTTCTCTCATAACTTTTATTTTCATCCAGAAAATTCACGGGATTCTCGTTTCACTGTTCATTTTCTTCTATTTTTTACTTAGACTGTTTGGACTAACTCATTGGATATTTGCTGTTTTACTCTTCGCTCTTTTTGTAACTTTGGAATTTTTCATTAGAAAGCAAAAATAGAATTCAAACCTGCTATAATTAGCCTCAACATGAACAAATTTTACATAACGACTGCTATTCCTTACGTGAACGGTCGACCACACATCGGCCATACTCTGGAATATTTTCAAGCAGATGCAATTCGCAACTATCATAAACTTCTGGGGCAGGATACTCTGCTTCTTTCGGGCGCAGACGAAAACGCTCTTAAAAATGTTCAAGCTGCAGAAAAAGAAGGTTTACCTATAAAAGAGTATTTAGATAAATATTCCAAAATCTGGAAAGATACCTATGATTTAGCCGGAGTTCATTTGGATGTTTTTCAAAGAGGAAGCGACGAAAAAAAGCATTGGCCGGGTGTTCAGAAATTCTGGGAACTCTGTGTAAAATCCGGAGATATCTATAAAAAATCCTACAAAGGACTCTACTGCGTAGGGTGCGAGTCTTTCAAAACTCCCGATGAACTAGTCGATGGGCTTTGCCCAATTCATAAGACCAGACCCGAAGAAGTCTCCGAAGAAAATTATTTCTTCAAGCTTTCCCGCTATCAAGACAAACTCGTTGAATTAATTGAATCAAATACTCTTCAAATCGTCCCGGACAATAAAAGAGCTGAAGCGTTGTCTTTCATAAAACGCGGCCTTGAGGATTTTAGCATCAGCAGATCTAACGAAAGAGCAAAAGGTGTGGGCGTTCCGGTCCCGGGAGACGACACTCAAAAAATGTACGTTTGGTTTGACGCATTAAATATCTATATGACAGGCGTAGGTTTTGGTTGGGATGAGGACTTGTGGAAAAAATGGTGGCCTGCGGATTTACACGTCATCGGAAAAGATATAAATAGATTCCATACGGTTTATTGGCCCGCTATGCTCCTTTCTGCGGGATTACCTCTTCCAAAACAAATATTAATTCACGGATTTGTAAACGCCAAAGGCGGGGAAAAATTCTCAAAGTCCCTTAATAACGCGCCGGACCCGAAGGAAGTTATTGAAAAATACGGCGTGGAGGGAGTTAGATACTACATGCTTTCTCAAGTCCCAATTGACGCAGATCATGACTTTACTTTCGACAGATTTGAAGAAGTTTACAACGCAGACCTCGCAAATGGCTTAGGTAATTTAGTGGCCAGAGTCGCCCGCCTCTGCGAAAAAGTAGAATTGGACCCGTTGACAAATCCGGAACTAAGTAAGGTGTATCGGGAAACTTTTGAGAGTTATCAATTCAGTATATTGCTTGGAGAAATTTGGACTAGAATTTCTGTTATCGATCAGGAAATAGAGAAAAACAAACCTTGGGCGCTTACTGATTTAGGGAAACTTAAAGAATTGTTACAGGATTGGGTGAAGAGAATTAATCAAATCGCTTATGAACTCCGACCCTTTCTCCCGGAAACTTCTGAAAAAATTGAAAAGCTATTCAGTAACTCCAGAGTTACCAGCAGCGCTCCCCTGTTCCCCAGAATCTGATCGACCTAACCCCAAACTAGCTGCCTGTTCAAAAAAAGGAACAAACATACTGGATGGTTGCTGGATAACTGTTAGATTGTCACGTGTTGCTATGTAAGCTTTAAGCAACCCTTCCTCATTTGGATCTTTTTCTACGAAAGCAACATAATTAAGTCCCATAACAATTCCATAAGAGCTTAGGTCTTTAACCTGATCTTCCTGTTCTATTTTTATGTGCAGTTTTTTTTCTTCATCAAACCCCACCCACTGTAATGTATTTTTATGCCAGTTCCACTGAACAACCGCAGGTTGATAATGATTAAACGCCACCATTCCATTCGTTCTTCTAGCAATTTCTATAAAATCAGCTTCTGATGCAGGAACAACATATTCTTCGGTCTGCTTTCTAATTTCTTCCGATCGCTGCTCCGCTAATCTATGTTCGTCATCTACTGATGTCATAAAGCGAAATATACTGCGACAACAATCTAAAGTCAATAACGAGCTTGCAAATTAGGCAAACATAAACTACATTCAAATTATGGAACCTTTATATTTCATAATTATCCGCGCGACGGTAATTTACTTCCTCGTAATTTTGGCAATAAGGGTCTTCGGGAAAAGAGAAATCTCCCAGCTATCAGTCGTAGACCTCGTTTTTATCTTGCTCATTAGTAACTCGGTCCAAAACGCAATGGTCGGTCCTTCATCCTCTCTTATGGGGGGTATTATAGCCGCGGGAACTCTTTTTGTATTAAATTATGTTCTGGAATTTTTTCTCTATAGATCGAAGAGGTTTAGTAAATTAGTTCAGGGTGAATCAATTATGCTAATTTATCAGGGCAAAGAACTTCCCGAGCATCTAAAGAAAGCTGAAATATCAGAAGATGAGTTGGAGGAAGCAGTCAGGGAACACGGTGTTGATAAAATTTCGGACGTGGATTTAGCGGTACTCGAGCGTGACGGGAATATAAGCGTTTTATCTAAAAACTTCCAACATAGAACTACAAGAAAAAGAAAAGCTCACAAGGTTTTCGGAAGAGAAACATCTTAGGCTTAGTAGCCCATCATTGAGGCACCCGCGGAACCGTAGATAATTCTTACAAAGTCATCTTTAAGAAGCCACCCGATTGCGACACCTACTACAACTGCAACAACTATATATAGAAGCACTCTTTCTTGTGGATGCTTATGCGGAGTGAGCTTGAAAGTCTGATGTTTAACGCTCTTGGCAGTTTTCTCAGGCATTAACCTATTTTGTGCTCAAACCAAATACTTTGTCAAGAAGTAAGTTTGTAAACTATAATTAGGCAATGGTAGATGTCCACTGTCATTTAAATTTTAAAGCTTTTTCCCAGGATTACGACGCCGTAATCAAAGAGGCCCAAGCAAATGGAGTCGATACTATTATTAACACCGGAACAAGCGTTGAAAGCTCAAGGCAAGCTGTGGAGCTTGCGGAAAAGTATCCAAACTTGTACGCAATTGTCGGAATTCATCCCCACCACGCGGACAAAATGGAACCCGGTTGGGATAAGGAGCTAATGAACATCGCGGAAAGCTCAGTAAAAGTTCTGGCAATCGGAGAAATTGGCCTCGATTATTACTCTTATGCCAGTAATGGAATAGTCGAACCAAAACTTCAAAAAGAAGCATTTATCCGCCAAATCGAGATCGCTCATGAACTTGGCCTTCCTCTGCAAATCCATAACAGACTTGCCGGAGAGGATATTCTTGAAATTCTAGATAAACACAAAGATCTGATCGATCAGAATAAGCCGGGCATGTTTCACTGCTTTGCGGGTTCCCACGAAGTCAGGGAAAAAGCACTGGAGCTCGGTTTTTACTTAGGGTTTGACGGTAACTCTACATATGAAGGCATCGCGAAAGGCGAATCCGTGCCGCTTCCTCAGCATATTGAGAAAACTCCAATTGTGCGGATATTAACCGAGACAGATTCCCCATACCTTACTCCTGAACCTGATCGAGGTAGTCGCAACACTCCTTCCCATGTTATAATTGTGGGTAGAACAATAGCCAAAATTAAGGGTTTAGACTTCTCGGAAGTTGAGGTAAAAACTGCTCAAAACGCCAAATCCTTGTTTAATCTATGACGGATTTTTTTAATAGACTTTTTACGCGCTATCCTATCAAAACTCATCGGTCTCTCGCCGCTCTCCCAGGATTTGTCAGCTGGTCTTTAATTCTGTTCCCCGTATGGGGTTCGATATTTATCCCATACACAGTTGCAATTTTCATTATCTTTTTTGATATATATTGGTTTTACCGATCATTTTCTCTAGTTATTACCGCTTACATAGCTTCCGGGAAAATTAGAGAAGCTGAGGCAAAAAACTGGTTGGAAATTGCTTCTCAGAACTCCGACTTTAGGAAAGTTAACCATATCGTCATTATTCCCAACTACAAGGAGACGGCAGAAAAATTGCGAAGAATTGTGGGAACTATTGCAGCCCAAACTTTCCCGCTTGATCGAGTTTATCTCGTTTTGGCCATGGAAAAACGTGAAATAGAAGGAAAGAAAAAGGCAAATCAAATTATTAAAGAATTCGAAAATGTATTTGGAGGAATGTTTATCTCTTACCATCCCGACATCGTGGGTGAGGTAAAAGGAAAATCATCAAACGAGTCGTTTGCTGGAAAAGAAATAGACAAAATCTTGATTGATTCCAGGGTTTTAAATATTGATTACACGACCGTTACTACAGCCGATGCTGACTCTATGTTTGATAGACAATACTTTAGTTATCTGACAAATTCTTTTCTTAAAGACAAAAATAGATATAAGAAGTTCTGGCAATCAGCCAACGTTGACCACAATAATTTCTGGAGCGTTCCGGCGGCCAGTAGAATTTTTTCATTCTTCTCAAGCCTTTGGAGAACTGGTTTACTTGTTCAGGGAGACCGTTTAATTGCAACTTCTACTTATTCCCTATCTTTTAAACTTATTAAATCAATTGGCTTTTGGGATACGGATGTAATTCCCGAAGACTATAGAGTTTTCTTTAAAGCCTTCTTCTTGAATAAAGGCGAGATTTCCGCAGATCCAATTTTCCTCAAAACCTCTATGGACTCTCCTCTTTCTGCTACTTATTTTTCAAGCCTTAGGAATAAATATTCTCAAATCAGGCGTTGGAGTTATGGAGCTTCGGACGACCCAGTATTCATAAAGTGGTATTTAACTGTACCCGGAGTCCCGTTTATACGCAAAACCAAAGTTTTATATCACGTGCTTTTGGACCATTTTCTCTGGCCCGCAAACTGGTTTA
>Ga0182021_10011065_pt1 | contig 10698 bp, 10 predicted proteins | sample 612E3MmetaG_FD_120493 | JGI IMG/M metagenome (GOLD analysis project Ga0182021, IMG submission 120493) | Permafrost microbial communities from Stordalen Mire, Sweden - 612E3M metaG (Illumina Assembly) | ecosystem: Environmental > Terrestrial > Soil > Wetlands > Permafrost | place: Sweden...
CCGCCGGAAGTGGATGAAATGCTCTTTGCTGGTTATATTAAACAAAAGCCAGTAGAACTTGTTAAAAGCATCACGATAGACCTTGAAGTTCCAGCGCAAGCTGATTTTATTATCGAAGGCTATGTTGACCCCACGGAGACGTTTAAGCCGGAAGGTCCCTTTGGTGATCATACCGGGTTTTATACTCCGATGGAAGATTTTCCGGTTTTTCATGTGACCTGTGTTACCCATAGGAAAAATCCGGTTTTCCCAACAACGATTGTCGGTATACCACCTATGGAAGATGCCTATTTGGGATGGGCCACTGAGCGTATCTTTGTACCGTTTTTAAGGATGATGTATCCAGAAATTGTCGACCTCCATTTGCCGGTAGAAGGAGGTTTTCACAATTTGGCCGTGGTCTCTATCAAAAAGACTTACCCAGGACAGGGAACAAAAATTATGCAGTCTTTATGGGGGGTGGGGCAAATGATGCTTACCAAATGTCTTATTGTTGTGGAAGATGACATTGATATTCATGACCTAAAGCAACTGACGTGGTATGTTCTCAGTAATGTAGATCCCAAGCGGGATTTTGTTTTTTGGCAGGGGCCGTTGGACCAGCTTGACCATGCCAGTAATTTCCCTGCGTATGGCGGAAAAATTGGGATTGACGCCACGAAAAAATGGAAAGAGGAGGGTTATGCGCGAACGTGGCCAGAAATGATTACCATGACACCTGAGGTGAAAAAGCGGATCAATGAAATTTGGGACAGTCTCGGAATCTCCATCTGATCGACTGAGGATTGTGTTAGTTTCTTACCTTAATACCTACCCGATTGTCTGGGGACTTAAAAAAATCGCGGATAACTATCAACCCGACATTATTCTCGCCCCTCCTGCACAATGTACCCAGACATTACTTTTGGATAAGGTTGGGGTAGCGCTTGTACCATCAATCACGTATTTACATTCCAGCCTTGGTTTTGAACTATTGCCCTTTGGGATTGTGACGCATAAACAAATTGACACCGTACTGTTAGTCGGTAACCGGCCTTTTGAAGAATGGAAAACGGTTTTTTTAGATACAGATTCTTTAACTTCTGTCCAATTAGCCAAAATCTTGTTTCGTTTAAAAAAACTTTCTCCTCATTTTATTTCGGGTATCGAGGGGATTGAGCAGCTTGGAGAGCAGTCAGGAGCCCTGATCATTGGAGATAAATGTTTCACCTTAGCTTCCCGGTTTTCGATGGTGTATGATTTAAGTAAACTGTGGTCTGAATTGACTGGACTTCCGTTTGTTTTCGCTTTATTTTTAGTTCATCATCAATGTGAAAGGGCGAGTCTGAAGGAAGCTTATCTTATGATCAAACAGGCGATTGAGGTTGGCATAAAAAATCTTGACCATGTCATTGAGGAATGGTGTAACGAAAATCCCCAGGAAAGAAATCAAAAAGATCATGCGTATTATTATGATTATCTGAAAAATAAAATTTCTTATTTTCTTACCCCTCAGGCATTCCTGGGACTTAGAAAATTTTTTGAAAAATGCGAAGAACAGTTATCCTCGGAAAAAGAAGCGCGTCTAACTCCGAAATATTTTCAAACGTTAGGTATTTATAGGTGAGCTTTTTAAAAGCCTTCTCATCGCTGTCGTGGGGGATGAGAAGGGGGCAGAAGAAACAAAACAAATAAATTGTGTAGCCTTTATTTGTTGCGCAGCAAAACCAAATATTTTTTGCCTGTTTCCCATGAAGACAATCGTCACGTTTAGTAATTTCGTCAAGTTTTCACATACGATTTTCGCTCTCCCCTTTGTTTTAGCTACGATAGCAATTCTCAGCCTGAAGTTTGAACTTAACGTCTGGCAGGTGGTGCGGGTTATCGCGGCGATGGCAACCGCCCGTTCAGCCGCGATGGGAATTAATCGGATCATAGACCGAGATATTGATGCAAAAAACCTGCGCACCAAAAACCGGGAACTCATAACAGGAAAAATCAGCCTCCGCAGCGCAAGGATATTTGTGATCGGTAACTCGGTTCTTTTTCTCGCAATTGCCTCAACCTTTAACCGCATCACCACCATGTGCGCGCCATTTGTTCTGATTCTTTTTTTTCTCTACCCTTTTTTAAAGCGCTTTACGTGGCTTTCCCATTTGTTTCTGGGTTTTGTAGATGGGCTTGCTCCCACTGCAACCTGGATCGCCTTAACCGGCACGATAGCCTTGCCCGCAATTTTTTTAAGCCTTGCCATGATGTTCTGGATCGCTGGATTTGACATTCTTTATTCGCTTTTAGATATTGAATTTGACCGGCACGCGAAACTCTTTTCTATCCCTGCTTATTTCGGGATTAAAGGGGCTTTAGTGCTCTCGGCGATTTTTCACGCGTTGACCTTAATTTTTTTAGCCTTCGCTTTAAAAGGAACCCTTTACTTTCTTGGCCTTTTGATTTTATTGGTGGTCTTGGTATATGAACATTGGATTGTGAAACCAAATGACCTTTCGCGGGTCAATGCTGCTTTTTTTAATGTTAACGGTTTAGTGTCGATCATTTATTTTCTTTTTACCTGGCTTCAGGTAGCAATGACTTGAGATACTATGGAGAAACTGATTTTTTTAGCTGCAATTGCAGATGAATTTGCCCCCCTACAGTCACGACTTAGGAACTTGCGCCGTGGCAAAACAATCCGATTTAATTTTATTGAACTTGGCGTAGGCGTGATGGACAGCATTATCACTTTGGAAAAGCACGCTAAAGTATTTTCAAGGAGGGAGCGGGTTATTTTTTTAGGAACGGCTGGAATATTAGGAAAAGGATTTGTGCCCGGAGAAACGTTCTGCGCTTCATTTTTCCGCTGGACAAGCATTGGGTTAGCCCTCAAGAAGGGTTTCCTTCCGGGTTTAATTTATCAAGAGATTAACGCTCAGAAATTTTCCGGTGGCTTACAAGGTCTCCCGGTTATCTCTACCCCTGAAATCACGTCGGATGATAAGACCGCTTTGGCTTTTCACAAACAAAACGGGCCTTGTTTAGAAAACTTAGAGGCATATGGTGTTGCACGGTGGTTTAAAAGTAATAATCTTTCTCTCTCTGCTCTATTGAGTGTGACCAACCAGGTGGGCAAAAGAAGCCATCATCAATACCTAAAGTACCGAGAGCTGGCCTGGTTGAAATTGGCTGAGACTGTTGATCACGTTCTAACGCAGAAGAAAAATAAGGATTAAAAATATGATTTCGGCCAGCCCATCACCGATAACATTTTACTATAGTGCTGATTCTGACGATGCTTTCATGTACTGGGCCTTAAGGAGGAAAATCATTGATACGGGGCCTTTTATCCTTCACATTAAAACCGGCAATACCGAGGACCTCAATCGATCAGCACTCAGTGGGGAACCCGATATTTGCGCACTCTCTATCTATGCCTACGGCTTAATTTCTGACCAGTATTTCCTTTTTCCGCATAGCGGATCAGTGGGAAGAAATTATGGGCCAGTGATTGTTGCCAAAAAACCATACACCCTTGATGACCTGCCAAATCTTGTGGTGGCGACTCCCGGAGAAAATACAACTGCCCATTGTCTCTTAAAGTTACTTTCTCCGCGGACAAAAACCAAGGTAATTCCCATCGTTCCCTTTGAGAGAATTCTTGAGGCCATTGACCATGGAGAGGTAGATGCAGGTTTGCTTATCCATGAAGGCTTGCTCATGTACTCCCAGTTTGGACTTCATTTGGTGTGTGATGTGGGAAAGTGGTGGTTTCAAAACACCTCCCTCCCGTTACCCTTAGGAGGAACTGTCATAAAAAAAGCACTCGGAAAAGAAGCGATCTCCTTTCTTTCTTTTTGCTTAAGAAGCTCGATCAAGTATGCCCTATCCCACCGGGATAAGGTTCTGCAGGGCATTGTTCGAGAAGAAAAGAGAATGACTGCACGTTTGCATGATCAAAAGCTTATTCGTACGTATCTTTCTCTTTATGCTAATGAAGACACACTTGACTACGGAGAAGATGGAAGGAAAGCGATTCAAACATTTTTAAGTTTGACCCATGAAGCTGGATTGCTTCCTAAGCGAGTGCGGGTTGAGTTTACACCTTGATGATCATCGGAAGGCAAATTTAGGAGGCAGAACGTTACAATATTTTTTCTCCTCTGTGTGGTAACGTGAGGCATGTCAGAAGAAAAAAAATTTGAAAAAATTGCAAAAAAAGTTGAAGAAGAAAATCCCCTCTCGCGTGACGAAGGGCTTATGCTCTTGCATTGTGAGGACATTTTTTTTCTCGGTGGGTTGGCAAACACTATCCGGGAAAAAAAGAACGGCAATTACACCCACTATAATATCAATGCGCATATTAATCCGAGTAATGTTTGCATTAACGAATGCCTTTTTTGCGCTTTTTCTCAAAAACCAGGTGGTCCGAAGGCCTATGATTTATCCGTAGAAGAAATTCTTGTTAATGTAGCGAAAATCATAACTCCCCGGACTACGGAGCTTCATATTGTCGGTGGTGTTCATCCCACCAAGGACTTGCGGTTCTACGGAGGGCTCCTTGCTACTCTTAAGGAGCGTTATCCTTTTATCCAGCTTAAGGCTTTTACTGCAACGGAAATTGATCAGATGGCAAAATTATCTGGGGTTAGTATTGAAGAAGCTTTAAAAGAACTCAAGACCTCTGGATTGGTGAGCCTGCCGGGGGGTGGCGCCGAAATATTTTCTCCCCGGGTGAGAATGAAGGTTTGTCCTAAAAAAATAAGCGGAGAACGATGGTTAGAAATTCATCGGATTGCGCATTCCTTGGGCATTAAAACCAATGCAACCATGCTCTATGGTCATATTGAAACTAATGAGGAGCGCGTGGATCATTTATTGTGTCTCCGCGAACTCCAAAAAGAGACGAATGGCTTTCAGGCATTTATTCCGCTTTCCTTTCATCCCCAAAACAATCCTTTAGGAGGCGCGGAAACGACGGGTTTCTTAGATGTCAAAATCCATGCGGTAAGCCGGATAATCCTGGATAACATTGACCATATCAAGGCCTACTGGGTGATGACCGGGATAGAGATGGCTCAGGTCTTACAGAACTTTGGCGTTGATGACTTGGACGGAACCGTGACGGAAGAAAAGATTACTCATGCTGCCGGGGCAAAAACCCCTTCCCACTTAGATGAAGATTTTATTCATTACCTCATTTCGTCTGCCGGAAGGGTGCCGGTTGAAAGAGATACCCTGTATAATCGTAGAGGATCGATAAAAACATAATCATGTCTGTACATAAAGACCACATGGTAAAAATCTTGGAAAAAGCAGACAAAGGCGTGAGAATATCGCCTGATGAAGCTCGTGAGCTTTTTCAGTTTCACGATTTACTTCTCTTGGGACGCTATGCAAATGTAATTGCTCGAAAAAAGAATGGAAAAGTGATTTCTTACGTTGTTGACCGAAACATCAATTATACTAATATTTGTATCGGTGGGTGTCATTTCTGCGCTTTTAGCCGAAAGCAGGATGCCCCTGATGCGTATCTTTTGACTTATGATGAAATCGAACAAAAAGTCTCTGAACTGCTATCCGTGGGTGGCACTCAAGTGCTCCTTCAGGGTGGACTCCATCCGACGTTGCCGCTTCGATGGTATACTGAGCTTATTTTATATATGAAAAAAAAGTTCCCCGACATTGTGTTTCATGCTTTTTCTCCTCCGGAAATCTTGCACCTAGCCAAGATTTCCGGGTTGACGCCTTACGACATTATTAAGACCCTCAGAGAAGCAGGATGGGAATCAATGCCCGGGGGCGGAGCAGAAGTTTTATCCGAAGCAGCCCGGCTCAAGATGGGAAAAACCAAAATAAGCACTAAAGAGTGGCTTGATATCATGGAGCTCTGCCACCAGCAAGGGATCGGTACCACTGCCACGATGATGTTTGGTCATGTAGAAACCACGGGAAACCGGGTTGAACATCTTAACTACATCCGTGCGCTCCAAGACCGTACGGGAGGGTTTCGCGCCTTTATTCCCTGGATTTTTCAGCCGGGGAATAATCTTTTGGGCGAAAGGATTGTCCATAAAACTTCTGCGGTTGATTACCTCCAAACGCTTGCTATTTCCCGGATCTTTCTTGATAATGTTCGAAACATTCAAGGCTCTTGGGTTACCATGGGGGAAAAAATTGGCCAGCTTTCCCTTTTCTTTGGTGCCAATGATTTGGGTTCTACCATGCTCGAAGAGAATGTGGTAGCAGCGGCTGGCTGTGTAAACCAAATGGATGAAAAAGATATGATCCGCCTTATTAATGATGCTGGGTTTGTTTCCACAAAACGCGACACCTTCTATTCTTACCAGGGAGGCGACAGTGTTAATTGATGCTCATATCCATATTTTCCCTCCACGGATGCAGCACAACCGCCACGATCTCCTCTTGCGGGATGAGGGTTTTCGGGTTCTCTATCAGAATGAGAAGGCAAAGCTGGTAGGCGCAGAAGAAGTAATTGAGATGTTGGACAGTAAGGGAATTGACCGAGCAGTGGTTTTTGGATTTCCGTGGCAGGATGTGGAGCTTTGTAAGCAGGGCAATGACTATGTGCTGGAGAGTATGATGAGATTTTCCGACCGTTTTATTGGATTTATCACTCTTCCCTGGGGTGGCGCGGAGGAAGTACTTAAGGAATGTGAACGGGGTATAGCATCGGGTGCCCAAGGCGTTGGCGAATTGGCTCTTTATGATCAGCCTTTAAATCACACTATCCTTCTGCAGGGAGAACCCCTTGTCAAAATTGTTGAGCAAAAGGGAATCCCTCTTTTGCTCCATATAAACGAACCCGTAGGGCACAGCCATCCGGGAAAAGTGGACATTAATTTTAAGGCGCTCCAAGACTTTATTGCTTCTCACTCGGAACTGACCATAATTCTTGCCCACTGGGGAGGAGGATTCTTTTTCTTTGAACTTATGCCGGAGATAAAAAAGATAACGAAAAATGTTTTTTATGATACCGCCGCTTCACCGCTTCTTTATCATCAGCAGATCTTCGAGGTGGCTTTAAAAATTGTGGGAGATGAGCGAATCCTTTTCGGAAGTGATTTTCCTCTTCTTACTCCGCGAAAGTATTTTAAAGAGATGGCAATGACTATCGCTTCGGAAGATATCCTCAAGAAGATTAAGGGGGAAAATGCTCGACGACTCTTTGGACTATAGACTATTGCTCATGAGGAATATTTGCTTTTAACAGTCCTCTTTTTTCCAACTGACGTTTACCATGGCAATTTTCTTTTTGAGAATCCAGCAAACACCTTAAAATGTCAGGGAAAAATTTTTTTGTATGGAATGCTCCTGTCAAAAACCTTGATCGAGAGGTTTAAAGAATTCTTGACGAAGAATTTTTTCTGTTGTATTTCATGTATAAATTCTGGAAACTAAACTTATTAAACACCGAGGGAAACTTTCTATGAAAAAAAAGGCACTCTTTGCTTTAATCCTTTTGGGGTTGGCCCTTGGGGGTTGGGCAGGGTATTATTACTGGCAGGGGACCCCCCGATGTTCCCTTTACCAGATGGCCAAAGCGATAAAAAATAATGATCCGCAAACCTTCTTGCGTTATGTTGATATGGACCAGGTGCTTGAAGGAATAGTGGATTCAACTATCGAAGAAGTGCGGAAAAAATTTTCTCCGCATGCCGATTCGGCAGAACCCGCGCAAGAAGAGCTTTCCCACAAAAACAAAGAGTTTAAAGGCATGGTAGCTCAGCTTGCCCAATCTCTGAAGCCAGCGCTCGAGCAGCAGCTCATCAGAGCAATGCAAGATATCGAACAAAGGGACCGGATTTCTCCCTTCGCCTTTGCTTTTCTCTCACAGGTCAAAAGGGAAGAAAATAAAGCCCAGGTGACGGTGAGGGCTTCAAAAAAAGATACCTATCAATGCACCATGGAAAAGACCCCCGACGGGTTTTGGAAAGTAGTCAAGCTTGACGTTGATTTCTTTAAATTGTTTAAGAAAGCGCGAAAGCAAAAAGAATAGGAAAAAACACCCGACGACCAAAATCAGTTGAAGGGCAAGACCTTATCTTCTCTTGTTCGATTAATCATTGGGGCTCTCTTTCTAAAAGTATGAATAAATTCCGGCGGCCCGATGACTATGCATTGCCTTTAGCTCAGAGGTGTAAGGCAATGATCCAAATCCAGTTGTTTTGTTAATGTCTAAAAGCACTACTTCACCATTGTGAATTACATAATCGAACTTCCCGTAATCAAATTCCATTGCTTTCCGTAGTTCTATTATCTCAACGTGAGCCGCTATGTTTTCAGTTTTAATTTGTGTGTCACCTTTTACTATTGGATTCTTTGATGCAAGACGCGTGCATGTCATTCGATCACCCAAGAAATGGTATGATCGAACAAAGTAGAGACTATTTTCCATTTCGGGAAGAAATTTTTCCACCACCAGACAAGGATTTTTAAAATAGGATTGGGGAACTAAGCGGGGATGGTCAAAAAATTGATAGTCCAGTGATGATTTGAAATGGGGTTCGCGTCTGAACAACCTAAAAGGAAATCTCGGTAGAATCCGGAATAAACGAGAAAATTGCAACTTCTGTTCGGGAAGGCCAGCAAAATTTAAGTCAGATTTGACAATAACTCTTCCCTCACAATGCTCATCTAGACTAACGAGGTTTTTACTAAAGGTTGATTTCCTTATGTCCTTTGCCTTGCCATTAAGGACGATTGGGTACTGCTTAGCAAATTCGAGGTATTCATCGGGTACTACGGAAAGATCAACATGAACGATAATAAGATCAGCGGGCACAAATTTTTTAACCCCAAATAAAAAAATAACCTCATTCCCCTCCTCACGCCAAATGTCAGCGAAATACACAATAACATATTTTGGCCTTGGCTTTTTATCATTTTCGTGAAATAGTATCGCAATCCTCTTTTTCACTGGTTCCTTTGTAAAACAACTGTTGCATTGGTTAAGATCACTTTTTTCTTAAGACATATACAGGGTGATGTTTGTATCCCGTATAGTCTTCCCCATAAAAAATGCTCTCGATGTGGAAGTAATCAAGAGCTAAGTATTCAAATAATTCGCGTTTGGTATAGTACAGGTCAACCTTATTAAACTGAAGCAATTTGTTATAACCTTCAAATTCTTCCTTCGTTATCAATTGTTCATCATAGAGTTTCTGGATCTTTTTATGAAACTCAATAAAATTTAACCTCAAAGTCTCAGGTTCCAACCATAACATATCGAGGTACGTGCGAGTTGCGGTAAAAACGGGCTCTTTTGTTTTGCTTTCCCTATACCACTTAAATATTTCCTGCGGAGTTGCAAACTTTGAAGGTCCCACCATGTGCACCCGGAGGAGCGCCCATCCTTGAGGCGTTAACCAATTATATATCTTTCGCAGTAAATCTCCGTGATTGGGCAGGGGAAGCATATTTAACGAGCCATCCGCAAAAAAAACGTCAACTGGTTTGACATTTTCTACGGTAAGCCAATTTGAGCAGATAAATATTTCTGAATACTGGGGATTCACCAGCGAGCGGAGCGTTTCAAATACGCCGCTGTCTTTATCAATGCAAAGTAGCTCATGGTGGTATTTTGCAGCGAGAGAACGAAGCTCTGGCGTGGAGCCGAGAAGGCCCCATATTAAATCTTGGTGATGGTTGGTGGGAAAAGACAAAAACGCACGTTCGTATTGAGCTATCTCGCCTCTGGAGGGGCGGGCAGGAGGCAGAAAGAGGTGCCAGTGTTTTGCCCTTTCTATATTCCAAGCATCTTGAGGCATATAAACCTTACCGTGTTTATAAAACAAAAGATATTCTTCAGTTTGTTAGTTGGGGAACTAAAAGGGGTTTTGATGCATCGCTTCAGGGTAAACAGCTATGCTTGTTTAATGGGGTTAAATTTCGATCAACTCATAATCTCTTTGACCCATTCCCAGTTCCTGCGCATAGCGGAGCTGGATCGTCCAGTCAATCTCTGGAAACAGGCCTCTCAATTTGTCTCCGCCTGGTTCCAGCCCAGACTTTAATTTGGAGAAAGGATTCCCTGGCTGTTTATTTACCAGGTCGGTTGAGGCTTGATCAATCGCCACCGGGTCAGTCGAGGCTACGATGCCCACATCGGGTACAATCGGAGCATCAGCATAGGGATAGCAGTCGCATTCGGGACTAACCTGCGTAACAAAATTAATGAAAATTGTTTTTTCATTCTTTTCCTTTAACACCCCATAGGCATATTCAACCATCTTTTTTTGGAAGTTAGCCATATTTTCATCCCACTGGATATCGATCGCCGCTTGCTGACAGATAGTAAGACACTCCCCGCAGCCTATGCATCGTTTAGAATTGAACGCTGCTTTTTCATTTTTTAAGGATATTGCTGCACTGGGACACCACGCTACACAATCTCCACAACCGATACACAAGTCAATATTAACTTTTGGTGCAAGGTTGGAATGTTGGCTAAGTTTGCCTTCCTTGGTTGCACACCCCATGCCGATGTTTTTTATAGCTCCTCCGAAACCAGAAAGTTCGTGGCATTTATAATGAGCTACGCTTATGAGTGAATCTGCGTGAGCAATTTCGGCAGCGATACTTACTTCTTTATAAATCTGCTGATTAATCTTAACTCGAACGAACATATTTCCATAAATACCATCCCCAATAATCAAAGGCGCCCCCACCGCAGAATAATCAAAGCCGTTTAAAATAGCTGTGGTA
>Ga0182021_10011066_pt1 | contig 10697 bp, 10 predicted proteins | sample 612E3MmetaG_FD_120493 | JGI IMG/M metagenome (GOLD analysis project Ga0182021, IMG submission 120493) | Permafrost microbial communities from Stordalen Mire, Sweden - 612E3M metaG (Illumina Assembly) | ecosystem: Environmental > Terrestrial > Soil > Wetlands > Permafrost | place: Sweden...
TGATCTTTCATACAAGGGGAAAATAATGCAAAAGATACTTACAGATGGGGCAGGCGATTCGATGATATTTTCGGCGAAGCTCCTGAGCACTGAACGCATTACACCAGCATCCTCGCGGGAAGAAGTCAGGCGCATGGTCTTCCGCACCGACAACCTTTACTTCGACGGCAAGGTGGGTAGTTGCATCCGCGTCCTGGCTCCCGGCCAATACGGCAACCCCTATCACGCACGGCTCTATGCCATCGCCGACAGCGAACAGACCGACGCCGGGGCGCAGTTCGAGATTTGCGTCCGCCGCTGCTCATTCATCGATGAAGCCAGCGGCGAGGAGTCTGCAGGCGTCGCCTCGAACTACCTGTGCGACCTGAAGCCGGGCAGCGAAATCAAATTTTCCGGTCCGGTCGGCTACCCGTTCGTTATTCCCGAGAACACGAATGCCAATCTGCTGCTGATCGGCATGGGCACGGGCGTGGCACCGTTCCGCGGTCTGATTCGCATGATCTATGCAAAGCATGGCGGCTGGAAAGGCAAAGTGCGGCTGTACCACGGTGCACGTACCGGGCTTGAGCAGCTCTACATGAACGATGCCAACAACGACATCGGCAACTATTTAGATCAACCCACCTTCAAGGCCTTTCAGGCAGTGAGCCCGCGCCCCGCCTTTAACGCCCCCGTCGCGCTGGACAAGGCAATGGAACAGAATGCAGCAGAGGTGTGGGAAATCGTGAACAGCCAGGACAGCCGCGTTTATGTTGCGGGCGTGAAGCAGATGCACGACATGATTGCCAAGTCTATGGCCAGCGTCGCCGGTTCAGCCGATGCATGGACGGCCAAGCGTGACGAAATGGTTGCCGCAGGCCGTTGGCTGGAAGTTCTTTACTAGCCATGTCGATTTTGTAGAAGAGAGTGGAGCCATGACGCAATTCCCCGCAGATATCTACACAGAGCCATCAAATTTGGATGTGGATACGCTGCGGAATCTCGGTCCTCTTCGAGGTATGGCAGGAATTTGGGAAGGCCAGCGAGGCCTGGATGTCAAACCCAAAGCCGAGGGGCCGAAGGAGCAGGTTTACGTTGAATATTTGGAACTTCAACCCATTGATCCACAGACCAACGGACCGCAATTGCTCTATGGCCTTCGTTACCACACGCATGTAGTGAAACCCGGCCAGGTCAAGACGTATCACGACCAGGTTGGCTACTGGTTATGGGAGCCGGCCACGAATACGGTGATTCATACGCTGACGATCCCGCGCGGGGAAATTGTTATGGCGGTTGGCAAGGCAAGCAAGGACGCCAAAGAATTTGAATTGCTGGCAACACACGACTCCGACAACTTCGGAATTCGTTCGGCGCCATTTCTTGACTACGCATTCAAGACGATGGAGTTCCGGATAAAGGTATCCATCAATGCCGATGGCACCTGGTCTTACGACGAAGACACGGTACTCATGATTCGAGGCAAGACCGATCTCTTTCATCACACGGACAGAAACACCCTGACCAAGGTGGCAGAGCCCACGCCAAATCCGCTGGCGCAAGGATAATTGACGTTTCCTGATAAATTGATTTGGCAATCGCGTTGTTTTGGGTGGATTTGTATTTTGGCAAGTAAAGGACGTATCTCATGGACCTGATTCAAAGACTTGAATGGCGTTATGCAACCAAGAAAATGAACCCGGAAAAGACTGTCCCGCAGGACAAGGTCGAGCGAATTCTGGAAGCCATACGGCTTGCGCCAACATCAAGCGGGCTGCAACCGTTTGAGGTCATCGTGATCACGAATGGCGAACTGCGCGAGAAGATCAAGCCCATCGCCTGGGGGCAGGGACAAGTTGTGGATTGTTCGCATCTGCTGGTGTTTGCCGCCTGGGACGACTACACCCCCGAACGCATCAACATGATGTTTGACCTGAGCAACGAGGTGCGCGGTTTCAAGAGTGAAAGCTGGGAGAATTATCGCCAAACGCTGTTGGGCAAATATCCGCCCCGTGGAGCCGAAATCAACTTTCAGCATACAGCCCGGCAAGCCTATATTGCGCTCGGTGTCGCTTTGGTTGCAGCGGCCTGCGAAGAAGTGGACAGCACACCCGTAGAAGGGTTTGACCCGGATGCGCTGGATGCGCTTCTCAACTTGCGTTCGCGTGGTCTGCGCAGTGTTCTACTCCTGCCGCTGGGTTACAGGGAAACAGACAAGGACTGGCTGGTTAACCTGAAGAAGGTGCGTCGTCCACGCGAAAAAATAATTTCCGAAATCAAATGAGCGGGTACGGTCAGAAAGAGACGTACAAGGAGCGCTAAATGCTGGTGACTTTTACAACAGAGGCCTATGCCGACATCACCATGTTCGGTGATGTCGCACTAAAAATGCTGAAAATGATGGGACACAGCGCCACTGTGCCCGGTGCCATCCGGGCAGAAGATGTTCCCTTGGCGCTAAGCCGGTTAAAGGCCGCCATTGATGCAGAAAAATTATTGCCGCCACATGCGGGTAAACATTCGGACGAGCCTGCGGTGAGCATGGCCAATCGGGCGCTACCCCTGATTAATCTGCTTGCTGCCGCGGCAAAGGAAGAAACATTCGTATCGTGGAAATGAAAGGCTGATATCGGCGGAGGAAGAAACATTGGTGTTATCGGATCACGTCCAACAAGAGACTGCCGATAGCTACACATGCAAGGCCCCGAATCACATTCCATCGACATACTTTTTCTGCCGCATTGCCCAACCAACAAAAGGAATTGGCATCATGTACGACCGCAGTAGCATCAAGCTCATCAATCAAACGACACGCACGCGCCGAATTGCATTCGTATTTATCCTGCTCGCGCTGGCGCTGCCTTCTATCTATACCTGGAACGATCATGTCGAACTTGCGAATGCGGGCCAGCTCACCGCCAAGCTGGTAGCAGTAACGCTGCTCGCATTGATGGCACGGCTATGGCTGGCGCGCCATTACTCACCGGGCGTACAGGTGCAAGTGCTGCTGGCATTTGCGTTGGTGTTGCTTGGCTGGTCGGGCTATGCCTCACGGATTGCACACGAAGAACGCGTGTCCGCATTGGCACACCCGGCCAGCACGATGACATCGCGCATACCCGGCCAGGTTGGTGACGGGGCAGGAAGGTAAGACAGCCCGTGACTCGCGAAGGCAGCGTTTACTTTGGACTGTACGCAAAACGAATGGCAGTTAACATATAGAACATCTTTGAGTCAGTCGAGCTCGAGAATCCGTTGCCATAAAACAGCCTCCTATGTTCTTCAGCAATGTGCCATGAACGGAACTTCGAATTGGGGAAGTCAGTGTCCGCTCCCCGCCACATTGCTGACGCTCGTGGTTTGCTGAGTTCACACTTTTAGCCATAAGCGATACGACTCCCTAATAGAGACATTTAGTGTGAGTTGAGGGGCGGAAGCGTTAGCTTCAACGAAAGTCCGGATGTATGGCAGCGATCTTTACCTGCTCAAAACATCGATTGAAAGTCTGGAAAAAAGTGGACGTCCATATATGCCGGGGATCTCAACAAAACTAAAGATTGGAGTTGAATTGTTTTGGTGCGAGGTCGGCATGTTTGAAAATGAAATCGATTCCGGTATCTTTTTAATCGGGTACTCGACCTGTTTACTTGACGCACAGTTTGTTTATCAAACACAATCCGTGCCGGTCGGCATATGTTCGTAAGTACAGCAGCATCGAGCGTGGCCGACCACATCAAGGGCAAGAGCGTGATCACCATGGCGAGAAAATATGGTGATCGAAAGGCTACTTTGTCTCGACCGCAGGATTAGACGAAGAGAGGGTCAGAGCGTACATCCGCTATCAGGACGGGAGGATGAACGCCACGATCAGCAAAAGAGTAACAATTGAACGCAAGACCCACTGAAAATCCACGAGCAAACGCGAAACGTTTAGCCCGCCTGTCGCATACAGCACTATTTTGCCGCCAAAGCAAAGTCCCCGTGCACCTCGTCTTGATCAAAGCCCGCGCAACAGTGCGGCAAATCTTTTCATCTATGTTCCCACTGCAATACCGAATAACCAATAACCATCTCAAACCCATGCAACCAACCAGCGAATCCGAGTAAACATGAATGCCATCAATATTTCAAAAACAGCATGTCGCAATTTCGCTGCGATATTTCTCTGCGTACTGTTGGTTGCGTGCGGCGGGGCGGGAAGTGTAGTTTCCAACTTGGGTAGCTCGGGAAGCAACGGTCCGGCTGCCACGCTCGCCAAGCGATTGGGCTTGCCAAACCGGCTCCTGATTGGGCTGGGATCAGGAGGATCAGACACGACACTGATTCAATCCCAGGGATTGAAGCCGGATATCTATGAGCGCTATCTGGTGGGCGTAGATACCCAGGGAGGATGGACTACGTGGAATTCGCCATCAGGCGCGTACGCCACCTACGTCATGGCACAAGCGGATTCCGTGGGTGCTATGCCGATGTTTACATTGTTCCAGTTTTCGGCCGATAACCTTAGCGATCTCACATCCTTGAATTCGCCCGCCTACATGCAGGCCTACTGGTCCGACGCGATTACGCTTTTTAACGTCATTAGTCAGTATGGCAAACCGGTCCTCATTAGCGTCGAACCCGATTTTTGGGGCTTTGCACAGTCTGTCGCCAATGGGAGCTATGGCGGAGACCCCACCCAGGTACCGGCCGTACTTTCAACCGATGTCGCGTGCTCTAATCTTCCACCAAACCTTACTAGTTTTGCACCTTGTCTGCTCAATCTTGCGCACAAGTATGCCCCGAAAGCGGCTATAGGATTCCCACCGGCAAGTTGGGGTGGGACATCGCTCACGAGCGTGATTGCCTTCATGAATCAACTTGGCACTGCCAAAGGCGATTTTCTGGTGATGCAGACGTTAGACCGTGACGTCGGCTGTCCGGAGCAGGCTTATCTTACGCCTGCAACGGCTCAAGCCGACTGCGTTCGCGGGCAAGGAAGCTGGTATTGGGATGAAACTAACCAGACCCATCCAAATTTCCAGGACAACTTTGCTATGGCCCTCTCGTTCCGCAATGGGATTGGCGGGCTCCCAATCGTGTGGTGGCAAACCCCGTTTGGTGTGCCATCCACGACTCCCGGGGGGACTGCGGGCCATTATCGAGATAATCGTGTCGATTATTTCTTAAAACATCCCTCTGAACTAGTTGCGGCTGGAGGTATGGCAGTCGTGTTCGGAGCGGGCGCCGAAAATCAAACGACACCGGCGAGCGACGGCGGGCAGTTCCAAAATCTGTCAACGCAGTATTTGGCTAACCCTGTAGTTCTTCCGTGAGGAAATACGAGGCGATGCAGCTGATAAGCTGGAGTTTCCCTTGAGGCAAGGTTCAGTTATTTGCCGGAAACCGAAGCTGAGTTGCTGAAGAATTGGGTGGCGCCGTATTCAGCCTAGTATTGAGGGGGTATCCGTAATCTGTGGTCGATTTAGGCTAAGGCCCATTTAGCCGCGGGTTTTGCATGCGTGTTGATTTGTTTTGATTATGTACATCTTAGTTGTGGCCATATACGGAACTTTACATATGCAAAGCTGAATGACCGGTATTTATTTGAGGAACGGACACTGCCCATAGCTGGCCGGGTCGTTGTCAGTGGCCGACAGATCCATATTAGACTTGTAAGGAGAAGCTTCAAAATGATTTTTCGTAAAACCGCCAAAGTATTGCTGGCACTGCGCAAATCAGCATCTTTCAAAGCGAGTTTCGCCAGCGTTGTTGTTTTGAGCCTGCTTGTTGTCGCGTGCGGTGGTGGCGTATCGGGCGGCACCGGCGGTTCATCTGGAAGTGACTCTATCACTGCTACAGCCACCACCACCACGGCTCAGAGCCTGACGGTTGGAACGGCGATGGCCAGTTTCACGCCCTTGACGGCGAGCGGCGGGGCAACTCCGTACATCTACTACGTCTCATCCGGAGCACTGCCTAATAAGTTGAACCTTAACGCCAGTACCGGCACGGTGACAGGAACACCTGATACGACATCTACAGCAGTGAATGTGGTCTTCTCGGTCAAGGATCACAATAATGTGGTGGCAAGCACAACCAGCTCCGTGAGCTTTACGATTGGATCAGCCGTTGACGCTTCACCGCTACCGACGCCAACCTACGGGTTCAACCTGGGCAATACCTTTGAGTCCACCTGGGGCTATCCGACACCCAGCCAAGCGGTGTACACCACCGCCGCCAAGGCTGGGTTCAACGCTGTTCGCATCCCATGCGCCTGGGATCACAATTCCGATCTGGTCACCCATCAAATCAATGCGGCATACATGGCCTCTGTCAAGCAGGCAGTGGATTGGAGCATCGCTGCGGGGCTGTATGTCGTCATCAACGATCACTGGGATGGTGGCTGGTTGGAAAACAATATTGGGACCACAGTGGATCCAGTCATCAACGCGAAGATGAACTCCTACTGGACCCAGATCGCTACCACGTTTGCCGGCTACGACAATCATTTGCTGTTTGCTGCGGCAAACGAACCCAATGTGAGTAGCCCCGCCGATATGGTCACGTTGATGGCTTATTACCAGACGTTTGTCAATGCGGTCCGCACTGCCGGTGGAAATAACACTAACCGCTGGCTGGTGCTGCAAGGCGGCGGAGACGTGTCATGGTTGAATTCTCTGCCGACGGATCCAACCCCCCATCGCCTGATGGTCGAATACCATAACTACACGCCTTCACTGTTCACGATCTTTAGTACCCCTCAAACGTGGGGCAATGTGACTTACCCTCCTATTTACTACTGGGGCGCGGCTTACCATAATCCCGCCGACCCGACTCACAACGCCAGCTCGCCGGAAGAAGGCGCCATTGATTCGGGATTCCAGCAACTCACCGACCTGTACATTAGCAAGGGTATTCCCGTGATGATCGGCGAATTTGGGGTTGGGAGTAAGCCGACCACCGGAGTGGATGCGACCTACAGTCAAGCGTCTTCGCTCTATTGGCTGAAGTATGTCGGTGACTCTGCCAAGGCCCGCGGCCTGAGTCCCTTTAACTGGAGCACCCCAAGCAGCCTGTTTGACTATGCCACGGGCGCCATCACCAACCAGGACGCCGTCTCGGTGTTGACCGGCGGGGTCGCGCCGCCTCCTCCGAACGGTGCGCCCTACGCGGTGACCGGTCTGGTTGCGACGCCCGGAGCGGGACAGATGTCCTTGTCCTGGCATGCCGTCGCCGGCGCCACCAGCTACAACATTTACCGCACTGCGGAATCCGGCTACGAACCCGCCGCACCGTCTGTCACCGGCATCACCGGCACGTCTTACACCGATACCGGCCTCAATGACGGCACGACCTACTACTATCAGGTGGTTGCCGTGAACAGCTCGGGACCGTCCGGCTTTTCACCCGAAGCTCACGCGACCACACCCGGCGTCAACCCGGACCCGACGAAGTTTAACTTCGAGACCGATACCCAGAACTGGTCGGCGGGCGGCGCTCCGATCGCCGGGATCGCTACATCAACCGCGCAACACTTTGCGGGTAAACGGTCATTGGCAGTGAACTTCAACGGCACGACCGCAGGCGCATCGTCGGTGTCTTTGAGCAATGTGGTCGTACCCGCTGGCGCAACGGTGACCTTCCACGTCTGGGTTCCGGCTGGCCATCAGATCACCACCATTGAGCCCATCCTTCAGGACTACAACTGGGGTTGGACCCAAAGTTCGTATGGAGGTGGGAATCTGTCCACTAACGCCTGGAATACGCTCACCGTTACGATGCCACCGAACGCCATCGCGCCGTTGAAGTCGCTTAGTTTGAAAATCACGACTGGCGCGGCTTGGACAGGCACTCTCTACATCGACTCGATTGACTGAAGCGTCCCGCAATTCGCAGGTCGTCATCCAAGGCCGCTTGCCGGCCTGTGCCGATATCCTGCCGCAAAGCGGTCGTTCATCGTCAATTGAGCCCGGCTTAGTGAGAGCAGCAGGTACGACCGAGAAGTGTGCCTTAATTGGAATCCTCTTGACGGTCTACTTCGGGTCGAGAAGAAAAGGTCAGCATTGCACATTCACTGCCTGATAGCTGCCGTTCAACTTTGTTTGAGTGTTGATCGCGCGAAAACGTTGTCACCGAAATCAAGCAAACCAAAAAGGATAAAGGGGGCCGTCAGCCCCCTTTATGTATCTTGCGTCTTGCAGCAGAACTCTTGAGAGCGGCCGAAATTATTTCATTGGCATCGCTGCGGGAATCGTCATCGGCATTTGTATCTTGCGTACCGGTGCTTTCAGCGTTTGGCTCGATCCATCGTCGAACTTCAGCGTAACCGGCACTTCTTCGCCTTCCGGCAGCGGTTTGTACAAGCCAATCAGCATGACATGATAATCGCCGGGCTTGAGCATGGTTTCGCCCTTTGCCTTGATGGTGATGTCCGGCACCGGGCGCATTTTCTTCATGCCGCCTTCCTCGATCACCGTGTGCAGTTCGACGGATTTCGCTACCGGACTCTCGGCACGAATGAGTTTAACGTCCTTGTCGCCCTGGTTGTGGATGACCATAAAGATTCCGGTGTTTTCGGCTGACGGCGGCACCAGACGGACGTGGGGATCACTGATGGTGATGCCCCCCTCGGCCAATGCCACTCCCGACCAAACGGCAATTAACATCGCAGTGAAAAATAGTCGCTTCATTTTGATTTCTCCTTGAGTTGTAAAAATGTGCAATAGGATTAACGTGGCAAGGTGGCACGCAGTGCTGCCTTGATTTCGGTCGGCGATGCACCATACGGCACGCTACGCGCGAGTTTGCCGTCGACGCCAATCACATAAAGCAGGGACGAATGGTCGACAACATAATTCGCCGACGAATCCACCTTCTGTCTGGCATACAGCACGCCATACTGTCTGGCTACAACGGCCACCTTTTCATCGCTGCCTCTCAGTCCCAACATGGTGGGATAGAAAAATCGACTGTATTCTTGCATTTGTTCCGCACTGTCTCGTGCCGGGTCGAGAGTGATGAATATTGGTTGCACCTTGGCCGCTTCGTTTGGCTTCAGGCCGCGCATGGCTGCACCCAGTGCAGAAAGCGTGGTTGGACAGGCGTCCGGGCAGGAGGTGTAGCCAAAATAGAGGACAGCGACCTTGCCGCGAAATTGTTTCAGTTCAACCGGGCCTGTTGCCGAGTCGAGACTGAAGTCGCCGCCTGTGGCGGGCCCCGCCATGCTGGCCATGCTATGGGTAAACTCCTGGGGGGCAGCTGTGGCAATGCCGGTTATGCTTACGCAGGCGGCAAGCAGCAGATTCAGGAAATGTCGTGGTTGTATGCGGAGTTGAATGGCTGGCATTGGGTTCTCACTGATGACGAATGAATAGTCACATTTTCATCAAGCCATTATAGGGACCTATACCTGCTCAAAGGTGCGACATATTGTCGCAGGCAAATAGCGAATGAATTTTCGGCATCAAGCTAAAAACCGCAGTTGCATTGCAACGACCCTTCAATTCGCCTGCTATGCGGTCTACTCAGGGCGAACGGAAAACTCACCTTTGCGGTAAACACTCCGTTCGTGCCGAGTGCCTTGCTCAGCAAGGTGTATCGAGGCGTGAGTGGAGTGGCAACTTTCTTTTGGATCAATCGAAATTCTTCTCTTTGAATTCGCACAAATCCTGAATGATGCATTCGCGGCACTTCGGTTTGCGTGCGACGCACACATAGCGGCCATGCAGGATCAGCCAGTGGTGGGCGTCCTGTTTGAATTCATCCGGCACGAATTTCATTAGCTTTTTTTCCACTTCGACCACGTCTTTGCCGGGTGCGAGACCGATGCGGTTGCTGATGCGGAAGATGTGCGTATCGACGGCGATGGTGGGCTCGCCGAAGGCGGTATTGAGGATGACGTTGGCGGTCTTGCGGCCCACGCCGGGCAGGGCTTCCAGCGCTTCGCGCGTTTGCGGCACCTGGCCGTCGTGCTGCTCCAGCAGGATGCGGCACATTTGGATGATGTGTTTACTTTTGGTCTGGTACAGGCCGATGCGTTGCACGTATTCGCGCAATCCGGCTTCGCCGAGGTCGAGGATTTTTTGCGGCGTATTGGCGACTGGGAACAGTTCGCGTGTGGCGATGTTGACACTTTTGTCGGTGGCTTGTGCCGAGAGGATCACCGAGACCAGCAACTCGAACGAAGTCGCATGTTCGAGTTCTGTGGTGGGGTGGGGATTGGCTGCTTGCAGGCGCAAGAAGATTTCGCGACGTTTGGCGGGGTTCATTGCTCTTTCAAGCTAATTCGAAAATATCAAATTCGTCATTCCCGCGCAGGCGGGAATCCAGAGGGTTTGTTTAACATGCTCTTGGTGTTTGTCCTTGCTACGCAAAGAAATTATTTTTTTGGACTGGATTCCCGCCTGCGCGGGAATGACGGGTAATTTTCAATGTGTCGCTGGTGAGCAGCCGCCGTCTATCGGTGTGAGTGTTGCGGCAGCACCCTTGCGTTTCCGTTCGGCGCGCAGGTTCAGCCAGTTCTTGCCGGCAATGATGCAGCCAAGGCCGATGAAGGCGCCGGGCGGCAGGATGGCGATGAGGAAACCCTTGTAGTTAGGGATGACATGCAGCACCAGATCTTTGGCGCTATCGCCCAGGGCGAGGTCGATGCCGGAGAACAGCGTGCCCTTGCCGATCAGTTCGCGCATCGCGCCCAGCACGCCGAGCACGGCGGTCAGTCCCAGTCCCATGGCGAA
>Ga0182021_10011067_pt1 | contig 10697 bp, 9 predicted proteins | sample 612E3MmetaG_FD_120493 | JGI IMG/M metagenome (GOLD analysis project Ga0182021, IMG submission 120493) | Permafrost microbial communities from Stordalen Mire, Sweden - 612E3M metaG (Illumina Assembly) | ecosystem: Environmental > Terrestrial > Soil > Wetlands > Permafrost | place: Sweden...
CTGAGAAACCGCATATAATAACCGGCAGCACAGGGATCCAGCCTGTTCAGACAAACCTGGCCATTCAGATAATCAAGGTAATAAAACGGCTGGTCCCCAATATTATAATGATACTTTGAAAGGGATTCAGAAGCCTCATCATTCATTCCTGATTTTAAGAATATAGAGGCCCTGACATAAATAAGGAGAGGATTTGCAGAATCAGGAAAGGCCGCATGATCCATATCAAATTTCCTGATCAGGCTTATCGTTGTGTTTTTATCTTTTCCAAGATTTGCATTGATATAGCCAAGGTAAAACAACGCTTCGGTTTTAAACATCCTGTTGACTTCGTCAGTACCGGTATAAAATGTGACCTCCGTAATTTCCGACAATCCTTGTTCGACATCGCCTTCAATTCCCAGGATTTTAAGGATCCAGGAATAGTTGTCCGGAACCAGCCCTGCCATAATATGGATGAGTCCAAGACCCGTTTTATCCGGAAGAAAGGCCGGGTATTTTTTATTGTTCTCATCAAGGTATCTGTAGGCCTGGGTAATATCGATAATGGCCGATTTGAACTCGCCGAATTTAAGCCGGGCAAGGGCCCATTGAAGTTGCATATTCCCGAGTGAATAATTATACCAGGGTGAAGACCGGTCACCATTTTCAATAACCTGCACCCGTGCTGCCTGATCAATTCTGAATTTCTCAAAGGCAGTGGGTTCTTCACTGATAAAAACCGTAAGGAAATCAATATAATTTTCGAGATAAACCGTAACCAGGTTCGAAGGATCATCTTTTTTAATGATTGATAGGGTATTCCTTGCCTGGGTAAATTGCAGACACAATAGTGAACGGTAAGCTTCCTGGCACTTCCTGTCAAAAGTGAAGTGACCAAACATCAGTGACGGCAGAAAAATAAAAGCCCCGAACAGAAGTTCTTTTTTCCTGTTCAGTTTTCTTCGTGTTTCTGCCATATGTGCGATCAGTTGAATTTGGCCGCGATGCCATCATCGACAAGGATCCTCCCGCAATATTCGCAGACGATGATCTTTTTATGCATGCGGATGTCAAGCTGGTGCTGGGGAGGAATTTTATTAAAGCATCCGCCACAGGCATCCCGTTCGATCTGGACTACTGCCAAACCATTCCGTGCATTCTTACGGATCCTTGTATAGGCAGTAAGCAAACGATCTTCGATGACCTTCCGGTTCTGTTCTGACTTCCGGATCAAGGTGGTTTCTTCCTTCTCGGTTTCAGCAACAATGTCGTCGAGTTCATTTTTCTTGATATCCAGGTCGCCATTTCTGTCCTGGAGCGTTTTCTGATATTTCTCGATTTCCAGTTTCTTTAGTTCAAGACTCTGCTGGAATTCACGGATTCTTTTTTCAGAAAGCTGGATCTCGAGATTCTGATATTCAATTTCCTTGGTCAGTGAATCATACTCCCTGTTATTTCTTACATTCATCTGCTGATCTCCGTATTTTTTGATCAGGGAGTGGGAATCTTTAATTGAGTTTTTTTTCTCAGTCATCGCTTTTTCAAGGTTGACTGTTTCCTGGATATAATTTTCAACCCTGGTTTCAAGTCCTGCAATTTCATCTTCCAGGTCCTGGACCTCAAGCGGAAGTTCTCCCCTGATAATTCTTATTCTATCGATCTGTGAATCAATTTGCTGCAGGCTATATAATGCAACCAGTTTCTTTTCAATTGATACTTCAAGTTTTTCATCCGATGTAACCGGTTTGCCTTTAGGAACCTGCTTTTCAGGTACTTTTTTCACCTTTTTATTAACCTCAGCTTTTTTGACTCCAGCTTTTTTAACCTCAGTTTTTTTAACCACAGCTTTTTTAACTCCAGCTTTTTTAACTTCGGCTTTTTTAACCTCAGTTTTTTTAACACTGACCGGTTCTTTCTTTTTTGTTACAGGTACAGGTTTTCGTTCAGGCTTAACAACTTTCTTTTTTATTTTCTCCGGTTTGGATGTGGCAACGGGTTTTTTCTTTGTTTTTGCCATAAAGTGATGAATTAAAAATAATTAACTGGGTTTGAATTTGTTTCGGATTTAAGGACTGCAAAATTAGGAAATTTTTCCATTAATTTATCATACAGCCATTCTTTCACAAGTTGCTCACTTTCATAATGGCCGATATCGGCAAGGAGCATTGAGTCACCAACATCAAAGAACTCATGATATTTAATATCACCTGTGAGGAACAAATCGGCTCCGGCATTTTTTGCATCAGGGATCAGGAAACTGCCCGCGCCCCCGCAGAGAGCGACTATTTTTACAGGACGGCCCAGCCATTCTGAATGTCGAATAACCGGTATACCGGTTATCTCCCTGACCTTTTTTAAAAATTCCTTTTCATCTGTTGATTTTACCAGTTCCCCGATCATTCCACTTCCGGCCTGATCAAACTCATTGGAAAGAGGGTAGATGTCATAGGCTACCTCTTCATAGGGATGACTTGCAAGAAGTGAAGCGACTAACTTCTTCCCGAGGAAAGACGGGAAGATCACCTCGATCCTGGTTTCCTTCTCAAAATGATTGACATTTATTTTGCCGACAAACGGATTGGCTCTATCTGAAGCCCGGAAAGTCCCCTGACCTTCCATGTTAAAGCTGCAGAAGTCGTAATTTCCGATATGGCCGGCACCGGCTTCAAACAATGCCATTCTGACTTTTTCAGAATATTCAATGGGGCAGAATGTAACCAGCTTTGATAATTTTCCTTTAACAGGCAGAAGAATCTTACAGTTTATAATCCCGAGCTTTGAGCACAGCAATGCATTGAATCCACCGGAAATATTATCAAGATTTGTATGGATAGCATAAATAGCAATTCCACTGCGGATTGCCTGTATGGCTGTCCTTTGAGCAGGATCTTCCCCTGTAAGCTTTTTCAACCCTTTGAAGATAAAAGGATGATGGGAAATGATCAGGTTGCATGATTTTTTTATGGCTTCTTCGATGACTTTTCCCGTTACATCAACGGTAAGGAGAATTCCTTTCACTTCCGACATGGAGTCTCCCACGATGAGACCTGAATTGTCATATTCCTCCTGGAATGCCAGCGGAGCTTTTGATTCGAGAAAGTTGGTTATTTCGAAGATTTTCATATCATGTTTTTTGTTCCTGTTGATTCTTTTACCCCTCCCCTCCAGGGGAGGGGAAGGACGTCACTTTTTGACTTTGTGACTTTGTTACTGTTCTTCATCGCATCAAAAGTAGTAAAATCAAGAGAAAAAATCAGGTACTTCTTTGGTTCGCCAGCATAGTGTTCATATCATGTTCACAAAAAACAAAAATCAAAAATTCATCCCAATGAAAAATTGACAAACTTTGAACTGTCCAATTTCCAGGAATGGAAAATCCGTTAATTTTCATTGTCGACCGTGATTCCACCCGTGGGAATTTCCTGAAATACCGGCTGAATATTATGAATTTCAGCAATATCAGGGTATTCTCACGGGAAGAGGATTGTTTATACCGGTTTGGTAAAAATGAATTTCCTGATTTTATCATTACGGATCCCGGGCATGTTCCGGACGTTGCGCTAGCATTTATTAAAATGGTCCAACAATCAAACCCTGCTGTAAAAATCATTTGCTTTACCTCCAGCGATGACCAGGAGGTTGCAGACCTGCTCCTGGAAGCAGGCGCTTCGGATATCATTCTTAAGAAAAGCCAGGGTGATCAGGGCTTTAATGAACTGGTTGAGAATATTAAATACCTTTTGAAGACCTCTAAACATTATGAATAGAAAGTTCACCGTTCAATGAATTTTCATTCAATTTTTCATCCTGTTGACTTACCCTGAAAATTTTTTAATTAATTTAGCTCATTTCCTGAAAAAATGAAGTTCATCCAGCTTCTGCTTTACCCTGTTTCATTAATATACGGCCTCATCATGTGGGTCAGGAACCGTTGTTTTGATTACCATATCATCCGTTCAGAAACCTTTGATCGTGGCGTGATATGTGTCGGGAACCTGTCGTTTGGCGGAACCGGGAAAACCCCTCATGTCGAATATCTTATACGAATATTAAAAGAAAGTTTTTCAGTGGCTACATTAAGCCGCGGGTATGGCAGGGAAAGTAACGGGTTTATCCTTGGATCAAAGAAATCGAATGTAAAGTATATCGGTGATGAACCGCTGCAGTATATTAAAAAATTCGACGGGATAAAAGTCGCCGTTGATGAAGAGCGTGTACGGGGGATAAGAAACCTGATCTCAAAATACCCGGAGCTGGATATCATCATTCTTGATGATGCATTTCAGCATCGTTATGTCAGGCCCGGGTTATCCATCCTTTTAACCGATTATCATGAGCTGTATACAACGGATCATGTTTTCCCGGCAGGCAGATTAAGGGAATTCCGTTCAGGAGCACGACGGGCAAACATCATCGTAGTGACAAAGACCCCGAAGGTCTTTTCCCCGATCACGAAAAGGAGGATCATCGAAGATCTCAGGCCCAGGCCCCACCAGCATGTATTTTTTTCATACATAAAATACAGCGATCCCGTTCCCGTTTATGAACCCGGACTGGCATTTCCATCCAAAGTGTTATACCTGCTCCTGTTTACCTGCATCCCGAACGAATATCCGTTGAAGGAACATCTGGGACGACTGTGCCCTGAACTGACCGTCATCAAATTTCCTGATCACCATCCCTACATCGTACCTGATCTTGAAAAAATCAGGACAATCTTTCATGATCTTCCTTCCGGCAAAAAGGCAATCATCACCACAGAAAAGGATTTCATGCATCTTAAATCGGCCGAGCTCAGCGCGATGATGAAAAATATCCCGCTGTTTTATCTGCCGATGGAAACGGAATTCCATGGTAATGACAAGGAGGCCTTCAATAACCTGATACTTGGTTATGCTGAAAAAACTAAATTGAACATCATTCGGTAAAGGGAAGGATAAAAAACTCATTCGTCCGGATCACCGGGACTCGTCAGGTATTTGTACTTTTGCATCGGCATGCGAAAGTATTTTCTTTTTTTCAGTATTCTGTTATTTTCATTACAGTGCAAAGATCTCCGGAAAGAGGGTCAGGTAAAAGAGATCCGGGATCAAAATGCATTAGCAGGAACACAACATCCCCGGAATTCATCTTCCGGGGATCAGGATCCTGGCTACATAAAGAGCGGACACAATAAGGAAAATTTCACAACCAATCAAAATGCCTTCAATCACTTAAAAAGACACCACCATCCTCTAAAGCCGATTGCTCCAAATTCAATCATTGTAACCCGGCAACGCCCGGATTCATTGATGAACAGCAGGATCAACTTTCTACGGAAGAACAATATTGAAATCGATCTGAATGAACCTGTCAGCAGGGAATATCTTCTTTCACCGGAGGAATCCCCCGGCTTTCCCTCCATGATCACCTTAAGCCGCGATAAATTACTGAAGATCAATTTTGATAATGATATATTTGACAATACCGATCAATTTTACACCAATGGGATACGGATTGACCTGATCCTTCCGGGCCTGAAGCAGATTCCGCTGAGCGGGCTGATGATTCCCTACTGGAGAAAAGCAATGAATTACTATGGGATATCTCTTGTTCAGAATCTTTATACGCCATCCACGACAAAAATAGGAGGTATATTATATGGTGACCGGCCTTATGCCGCATACCTGTATTTCTCCATGTTTAAAATCAGCAATGACGGGGAAAAGAATGTCAGGCAAACCAGTGAACTGGTCCTTGGAGTGATCGGCCCCTCTTCGATGGGGGATTTTGTCCAGAAAACTTTTCATGAGAGCGTTCCAACGAATAATGAACCTTTGGGGTGGGAATACCAGATCAAGAATGATGTTGTTTTGAATTACCACATCCTTTTTGAGAAAGGACTGGTCCATCTTAAACCCCTCGATCTGACAGGAACGTGCGAGGGCTGGCTTGGAACATTATACACTAATATGTCTGCCGGATTCCAGCTCAGGACCGGTCTTTTAAATCCATACTTTGTCAATTCCGGTGTGGCCAGGCAAACCGTCAACAGAAAATCCGGGCTTCATAATACACAGCTTTACTTTTTTATTAAATCGAAGGGGCAGTTAACCGGTTATGATGCGACGTTACAGGGCGGACTATTCAACCGCACCAGTGTTTATACGGTGGGGGGCGGGAACGTTACCCGTTTAGTGCTGAACAGCTCTGCCGGTTTTTCTTTTGTTTATTCCGGAATAAGGCTCGATATGGAGCAGTTCCTCCTGAGCCCGGAAATGGTTCACGGGCATTGGCACCTGTGGGTTCATTTCGGTCTGACATTTTGTCTATGATTGTTAATAAATAAATTCAGACGGGGTCCTGTTTTTGTAGGCAATTTATTATATTTTTGGAACATGGAAGAATCAAATAAAATAACTCCCTTGTCAGGTCAGATCGGGATCCCTGAGGACCCACGTTCTCTAAGGAAAAAAGCCAGAAAGCCGGTTGCAACGGAAGCTTTTTTTGAACATGGCAAGGTGCCTCCGCAAGCGCTCGACCTTGAAGAAGCCGTATTAGGAGCCATGATGCTTGAGAAGGACAAACTTGCCGATGTGATTGAATTGCTTCAGCCCGAAGTATTTTATAAATATGAACACCAGCGGATCTTTGCTTCAATTCAACGACTTTTTTCGCAGGTGAAACCTGTTGACATTCTTACAGTCACTGATGAACTGCGGCTGAGTGGTGAACTGGATGCTGTTGGCGGACCCTATTATATTGCAACGCTGACCAACCGTGTAGCATCCTCTGCAAATATCGAATATCATTCACGCATCCTTATTCAGAAATTCATCCAAAGGGAATTGATCCGTGTTTCTTCAGATATCATCCAGAATGCCTATGAGGATACCACCGACGTTTTTGATCTCCTGGATAAGGCGGAGGAGCACCTGTTCCGTCTTAGTGAGACGAGTCTGAGGAGAAGTTATCGCCCGATGACCTCCCTGATCAAAGAAGCTATTAATGATATTGCCAAGGGGAACAGGCAGGACGGAGGCCTCAAAGGAGTTGGATCCGGATTTACAGAAATTGACCGCCTGACTTCGGGATGGCAAAAATCGGACCTGATCATCGTTGCTTCCCGACCGGGAATGGGGAAGACTGCATTTGCCCTGACTATGGCGAGGAATGTGGCCGTCGATTTCAAAAAGCCGATCGCTGTCTTTTCACTGGAAATGTCGGCTGTCCAGCTTGTCCTGAGGCTCATCTCAAGTGAAACGGAAATCCCTTCAGAGAAACTAAAACGCGGCAACCTGACCGATAATGACTGGGAGAGGCTCAATGCCAATATTTCCGGGCTGATCAACGCACAGCTGTTCATTGATGATACGCCTGCACTGACCGTCTTTGAACTTCGTGCCAAGAGCAGGAGGATGAAAGCCCAGCATCATATTGAGATGATCATTCTCGATTATATGCAATTGATGCAGGGAGCCCCGGAACATAAAGGCAACCGCGAGCAGGAGATCAGTGCCATATCCAGGTCGTTGAAAGGACTTTCAAAGGAACTGGAGATCCCGATCATTGCCCTGTCGCAGCTGAGCCGTGAAGTTGAAAAAAGAACAGTAAAAAAACCTATACTTTCCGACCTTCGTGAATCTGGTTCGATCGAACAGGATGCCGATATGGTGTTGTTCATCTACCGACCGGAATATTATAACCTTACCCAGGATGCCGATGGGAATGATACCCACGGCCTTGCTGAGATCAGCATCGCGAAGAACAGGAATGGCCCTACCAAAGACATCAGGTTACGGTTCGAGGCAAACTTCGCCAAATTCAGGGATCTTGAAGTGGATTACACCTTTCCGGATAATATTTCACAATCGAGATCGTTTGAATCACCAAAACGAACCAGGACGATTATGTCAAAGATGAATGATGATGAATCTGTTGAATAAACCGGTTAGTTTCCGCCGGTATTGGTTAATCCTGATCTTACTTCTCTCTTTCTCTGCCCTGAAGGCGGCAACCCTGCTTATCCCTATGGATAATTCCCAGAAGAATCATTTAAAAGCCTATGGCATTGCTTACTGGGTTTTGAAACATGATTTGGATATCAGGTGGTTACTGAATTACCGCGGAGGAAGCTTCATGTGCATTTATTCCAAAATGATCGAAAATGAATGTGTGATCCGGGGCGTTTCATTTGAAGTCATTGCCGATGCCCAGCAATCTGCCATCCTGCAGGAAATCGCCGATCCACAGGTGAATATGGAAAGCATCAAGCTTCAGAAGGCCCCGCGAATAGCGGTTTATTCACCCAAGAACAAATTGCCCTGGGATGATGCGGTAACACTGGTTCTTACCTATGCTGAAATTCCTTATGATGTAGTTTATGATGAAGAGATCATGGCCGGGGTACTGCCGTTGTATGACTGGCTTCACCTTCATCACGAGGATTTCACCGGCCAGTATGGAAAATTCTGGGCCGCATATAAAAATTATGCATGGTACCAGGAGGATGAACAAATCAATGAAGGCATTGCCCACAAGCTGGGCTATCAGAAAGTATCGCAGCTGAAACTGGCCGTAGCCAGGAAGATCCGTGATTTTGTAGCCGGCGGTGGGTACATGTTTGCGATGTGCTCTGCGCCGGACAGCTACGATATTGCACTTGCCGCCGATGGAGTCGATATCTGTGATGTGATGTTTGACGGTGACCCTGCCGATCCGAATGCCCAGTCAAAGCTGAATTATGCCAATTGCTTTGCATTTGAGAACTTCACGATCTCGATGAATCCATATGAGTACCGGAAATCCAACATTGATGTTACGGACACACGTCCCAGGAACCTGAATCAAACCAACGATTTTTTTACCCTATTTGATTTTTCAGCTAAATGGGACTGGGTTCCATCCATGCTTTGCCAGGACCATGAAACGGTTATCAAGGGATTCATGGGTCAAACCACAGCCTTCAATGAGAAATACCTGAAATCGACTGCCCTTGTGATGGGTGAAAATAAAGCCTGCAAAGAGGCAAGGTATATTCACGGGGAGTTCGGTAATGGTACCTGGACATTCCTGGGCGGGCATGATCCTGAAGATTACCAGCATCTTGTGGGCGACCCCCCTACCGATCTGAGCCTCCATCCCAATTCTCCGGGATACCGTCTGATCCTGAATAATATTCTCTTTCCGGCAGCAAAAAAGGAAAAACGGAAAACCTGACCAGGGCTCAATGCTTCAGGTATAAAATATTCATTCTGGTATAATAAATATTTCCCTCAAAATCATATTCCATATCATCACTGCAACTATTCACAGTATTGAATCTAATCTGACCCGTAGGAATATCCATACCTGGTATGCCCATATTGATCTTATCCCCTGCCAGCCAGGGACATTCCGACTTATATATTAATGAATCGCTTATCGCTGCTGTGAAAGCATATCCTTTGGTTGAAGTCCCGGTTGCATCACCGGAAATCAGGACAAAATAATTTCCGGGACAGTTGATGAAAACTGAAGGATCAACTTTAAACCGGTTTGAACTTTGCCATAAAATACTGAAGTTGGTCAATTGCGTAATCACTCCCTCAGTTATAAAATTGACAAATATCATTTTACCATCGGGGCCGGTCCCTGCATTGACAAGGCTGTCGTTTCCCGTGACAATATTCATATCACAACTATAATTCGTAAACCGGACACCGGCATAACTCCCCTTCAACAATATATTCCCGTACATCTGCACTTCCACTGTTCCCTGCCTGGCAATACTATCCTGCGATAATTTATTAAAGTAATACATGTACATCTTATTTTCCACGGAATCATAAATAACATAGCCGGAATCAAGGGAAATGTGTCCCTGGGTTTTGAGCAGGGGATCTGCCAACGAACGGATTGTCATTAATGCGATATGGTTGTAGGCTTCTTCAGCAATGACGATGTTATCGGCTACGTTGAGATTGGGTTTCAGATCGGATGAATGATCTTTTTTGCAGGAATTGAATAAAATGACAAACAACACGGCCGGAATCAATAAAAATGTTTTCATGCACATCAGTGATTGAAAAGATAACCGGGTCATTCTATTTTTTCCGATCATAGATCATATAAGTATAAGAGAAATCATTTTCATCATCCGGCGGATAATCTTCTTTCAGTTTCAGCACCCATTCCTCAAAATTTATTTGCGGAAAGAAAACATCAGCATCAAAAGGCTTATTGACTTTTGTCAGGTATAAACGATCGGTAAAGGGCAGAAACTCCCTGTAAACGGAAGCTCCGCCGATAATGAACGATTCGTCCTGAGGATTGCATTTGTTCAGGGCATTTTCGATCGACCACGCCATGATGCAACCATCGAAATGGTCGGAAGGATCGTCAGTAATGACGATGTTGGTACGTCCGGGCAAAGGCCGTTTCGGAAGAGATTCCCAGGTCCGCTTGCCCATAATCACGGTATGACCGATTGTCAGGGCCTTAAAACGTTTCATATCCCCGGAGATATGCCAGAGAAGATCGTTATTCTTCCCGATGGCATAATTTTCAGCAACAGCAACGATGATCGAGATCATTCGTACGATTTTATCATACTGCAATATCCCCTTTAATATGCGGATGTGCCTTGTAATTCTCCAGGATGAAATCCTCATACCTGAAACCGGTGATGTTTTTTACCTCAGGATTTATCTTCATCACCGGAAGTGGAAATGGCTCACGGGTGAGCTGCAGCTTAA
>Ga0182021_10011068_pt1 | contig 10697 bp, 7 predicted proteins | sample 612E3MmetaG_FD_120493 | JGI IMG/M metagenome (GOLD analysis project Ga0182021, IMG submission 120493) | Permafrost microbial communities from Stordalen Mire, Sweden - 612E3M metaG (Illumina Assembly) | ecosystem: Environmental > Terrestrial > Soil > Wetlands > Permafrost | place: Sweden...
CATTCGAAGAATCCCTTTACCGGGATTATGCACCTTTTTGCTGCGAAAGCGGAAGAAAATGATGGCTTTGTATCGATACTTTCTGAACGGGCATTAAAGGTTTTATACCGTATAATGTTAGCCTGATCGATACTTCTGGTCCAGGAAGGAATCAATCCCCATTTTAAAAGTCTGATTTCAGAAGGTTCGGAAGAACAGACAGCTGGAAGTGAAGGCAGTCCAAAGGCGTGATAATAATAACTCGGTCTGTATTTGTCAGGATCGATCAAAGTGGCTCCGTACCTGTTTTCGAGCTCCTCCTTGATAAGATTCACATTTACGGTAAAACACATTGTTACCAGCTGGAATAATCTTTCAAAGTCATTTTTAAAGGTGTGGGTACTGAATATGAGAACAGGTCATATTGAGGCATAGGATCAATTTTTGCTACTACTTTGTTCATCATATTGCTTATATATGAGTAGATTTCAGGACCATTCCAGGCACTGGAATTGAAAAGGACAACCCAGGATAATCCATCGGGCTGCCGTTTCATCATACCGGCACTTCCGGGAAATGAACCTGTCCTCCACCATGTACCGCCCAGAACTGTGGCCTTCCATCCTACCGGGGCGAATCCATTGTTATTATCGGTCATGAATCTGATACTTTCACTGCTAAGAATGTCGGGACGAGTTCCAAAACCGTCAACTGCCAGTAATAATCGCATAAGATCAGGAGTAGTAGCAACCCATGCTCCGGCGCCTCCCAGGGTGGTAATATCATTCCCGCCATAGCATGGCGGCACCATCTCACCTGTATCGTAAATTGAAGGTTTCTTCGGTATATCTGAAGGTATATAATAGGTAACCTCAAACGGTGCCTTCTCAGACGGAAGATTGCCCGCAATTTTCATATCATAAATCCCCAGAGGTTCAAAAATTTCTTTCCTGCAATAATCTTCATATGGCATTCCGGAGACTTTTTCTATTATAAGGCCAAGAATACTGTAACCAAGATTGGAATAGGCTTTCCCTTTTCCGGGGCTGTACTGAAGTCCTTTATTGAGTGCAAACCTGACAATTGTTTTTGTATCAACTGGTGTTTTTACCCCCATCGCCTGAGCTATAACTATTGGCATGAACATCTGATCTCCATAACGTTGTGACCAGCCGGCTTCGTGACTTAAAAGCTGGGCAACCGTTATGTTATAGACTCTCTTATCCCTCGGGTTGCTAAAATAAGGATCATTTAGAATTCCTCTAGGACCGAAGACAGTATCTGAAAGCGACAGTTTTCCTTCCTCCTGAAGTTTCATAATTCCTGTAGCTGTAACCAGTTTTGAAATACTGGCAATCCTGAATTGGCTATATGGCTGAGTTTCAATCTTTGAAGCAGTATCCGCATAGCCAAAGCCACGCGCGTAGACCAGTTTACCATCTTTTGCAATAGCTATTGATGCGCCGGCTATCGTCCATTTCTTCAGGAAAGCATTTACGGTTTTCTCAGCCCCTGAAAACTCCTCACCGGATGAGATACTATTTGTCAATCTTACATTACCAGGCACGAGTTTATCAACCAGGTTAAAGTTGTTTTCCATAGCTCCCGGGGTTATACTAACCATCAGTAACAAAATTGAAAACAAGGCTATTTTATTATTTCGGTTCAATATCATATCTCTTTATACGTGGCAAAAATAAAAATGATTCCGTAATCATAAACAACTTTACGGTAAAAATGGCTATTTTAGTTGAAAAATAGTATTATTGATAAAGAATATCTGTAAGATATAAGTATAAAACGGAAATTGTCATCAAAAAGTATCTTCAGATCAAAATATTGGCATACGATTTGGATGAGTATGTAAAAACAGATCGTCTAAATATTTTTTAAAATCTGACGGGGTTTATCTAAAAAAAAGAATCAAAAAATTAACTTTGTACTCTATGCTGTCAATGAGATTACAAAATATCCGGATTCTTTTTGTTCTAACATTGCTTATTATTTCAGTACCGGTGTCAGGTCAGGTCTCAGAAACCGAGAATATACTTCTGGATACAACTGATTATCTTCCTTCATTTTACAGGGGAGCAATCGACTATAACCTCATGATAGCCGCTTCCAAAGGCTATGCTGGCGAGACAATCAGGCTCATTAAGAGAGGCGCTGATATTTTTTATGAAACGGACCAGGGTGTGACTCCTCTTATTTTTGCCATTTCAAATAATAATACAGAAGTAGCTAAAATCCTCATAGATAATGGATCTGATGTAAATAAACGGACCACCATTGGAGACACACCTCTTCTTCTTGCTGTAAAGAATGAAAACGCGGAAATTACGGAATCCCTGATAAGATCGGGAGCCGATGTTGATTACACTGACAGATACGACGCATCATCTCTTCATTATGCTTCAGTATATGACTACTTCCAGATAACAGACATGCTTCTCTATTATAATGCCTCGATTGATAATAGGACCATCGAAGGATCTACTCCGCTGCTTGCTGCTATCTGGGCAGGTAATGCGGATATAGCTGATCTGCTGATACAGAATGGGGCAAATATGGAAGCAAAGGACAACGAAGGATTTACGCCATTTCTTATGGCGTCGCTAAACGGAGATACGCTATTAATGAAACTTCTTCATGATAAAGGTGTAGACATTTATGCAGTAAATAATTCTAAACTTAATGCTTTGGCACTAACTGTACTGGCTGATAAAAGTGATGCGGCCAAATACCTTTTCAAAATAGGAAATAAATGGGCTGACCAGGGTAATCGAACAGAGAGTCCCTATAACGTCGCTGCCAAATACAGAAGGAATGATATGCTCATGATCCTGAAAGACAATAATATGCCAGGCAATGTAAAGTATGGGATCGATCAGGTGAATATAATGGCTTCAACCAGGTTTTTCGTGCATGATATCTATACCGGAATAAGTTTTTCATTTAAGGAACCTTATCTGAATGGAGGTATCATTGCAGGCCTTGATACCAAATTTTGGTATACCAGGGTTTTATTGAAACAAGAAGAACATATGTATTATCAATATATGGATAAAGGCTCCGTTCTTTATGCCGGGTTATTTAAAGATTTTGCTTTGACCGATTATCCTTTCAGAGGCAATTTCAGTATTTCCGCTTCATTATCGGCTGGTTATATTTTTGGTAATCAACTAAAAGGGACACTTAATGTTCCCGGGAATAAATTTATTGTACTTCCGGCAATAGCCTTAAAATGGACAAAAAATGATCTTTCATTTTCTCTTGGCGCAGATTATATGAAAACAGCTTTTTATCATGTTGGTCCTGTGTGGTTAAGACTGGGTGCATCGTACAATTTTTATTTTGATAAAGTAAGAACTAAAGGAAAAACGTTAAAGTGGTATTGATATTCTGATGAAAATCTTAAGTAAAATAATACTTTTTATAATAATCCTGTGCTGTTTTTCCTGTGAAGACCAGGGGCTTATTGTCAAATGTTCCGATTGCCTGGATGATGAACCGGTTGATGTACTTCTGAATATTAAAGTGGATTCAAACCATTCCAGTATTGAAACTATAATAAATGTTTATGAAGGTAATATAGAGGATAGCGTCTTATATAGTACTGTAAAGACAATCGATTCCAACGCTTCGATTAAAGTGACGCTCAATAAAAAATATACTGTCACCGCTACTTATAAAGAACAAGATGATATTTACATTGCTATCGATTCTGCAACACCCAGGGTGAGATTTGAAAAGTCCCAGTGTGATAATCCTTGCTACTTTATATATGACAAGATACTCGATCTCAGGCTAAAATACACTAAATAAGGAGAATGTTGAAGAACGAAGTTCCGAAATATGAGTATTTATGCAAGTGACTTTCAGCTGAAATAACATTTCATAATACCAAATAATGTATATTCGCCGGATAAATTCAAACTCTCTTATTGTAGTGGTTTATAATATAAGGTATCAATTTCAGAAAACTCGAATCAATGAAAATCCTGATTGTCGAAGATGAACTAAAGGTTGCGTCATTTATAAAAAAAGGACTGGAAGAGAACAATTATGAAGCTGAAATAGCATATGATGGATTAACTGCAGAAAAACTCGTTAAGTCAAACAGATATGACCTTTTCATACTCGATATAATTATTCCGGGCATAAATGGTCTGGATCTTTGCAGAAAACTTAAAAAGATAAATTCCATTATACCTGTCCTGATGTTAACTGCGCTGGGAACCACAGATGATAAAATTACAGGTTTTGAAGCCGGAGCCAGTGATTACCTTGTTAAGCCTTTCGAATTCAGAGAATTGCTTGCAAGGGTCAAGGTATTGCTCAGAAAATCCGATCTGCCTCAGGAAAAAACAAATATTCTTGTAGCAGGAGATCTTGAACTAGATCTTGAAAGAAAGATGGTTCGCAGAAGTGACACTTACATTGATCTCACAGCTAAAGAATTTTCATTGCTTGAATACTTCATGAGAAACAGAGGAAGGGTGTTATCAAGAGTCGATATTGCAGAAAAAGTATGGGATATTAAATTTGATTTCGGAACAAATGTCGTTGATGTCTATGTTAACTTTCTGCGAAAGAAAATTGATAAAGGATATGATAAAAAGATGATCCATACCAGGGTTGGGTTTGGATATGTTTTTGGAGATATTTAGAATGCAAATAAGGACCAGATTATCACTCCAGTTTCTCCTGCTTGGGGGAATGATTATGATTATTGCGTCAGTAGGAATTTACCTTTCCTCAGCCAACCTAAGAAAAGACGACTTCAATAAACTACTTTGGAATAAAGCCCGAACCACTGCTAATCTGTTGTTTAATACAACTGTAGCTGAAGCGAACCATTTTCTTGAAATTGAAAGAAACGGTCCTGTTAATCTACAGAATGAAAGAATAATTATAATCAATTTCAACAATGATATCGTATATAGTTCCGATGGAAAGAAAGAAATTGAAATCAGAAATTATGTCCTCGAAAAAGTACGATCTGGTTTAATTGTTTCTTATAAACAGAATCCATATGAAGTAGTTGGAGCTTTGTTTTTTACAGATTATGACAGGTTTGTTGTAATAGCAGCTGCAACTGATGATGAGGGTTCATTACGTATGCATAAACTGGCGTTAACACTAATAATTGTTTGTTTAATCAGCCTCCTGTTATTCTTTGTAGCAGGATGGTTCTATTCAGGAAGAGCATTAAAACCAATTTCCGATATGGTAGAAAAAGTTGAAGACATAACTGTTACCAGCCTTAATCTGAGAATATTTGAGGGAAACGGGACAGATGAGATCGGCAGGCTGGCTAAGACTTTCAATAAAATGCTCGAACGACTTGAGATCTCATTTGGAATGCAAAAGAATTTTATTGCTAATTCATCACATGAACTCCGTACCCCGCTGACTTCAATTAATGGTCAGCTGGAGGTTCTGTTGATGAAAGACAGGTCAACCGATGATTACAAAACAGCCCTTGCATCGGTTCTCGATGATATTAAATCACTCATTGACCTGTCAAACAGATTATTACTAATAGCACGCACCAGTGCAGAGGATCCGGTACATTTTAACAAAAAAATCAGGATTGATGAAATTCTGTGGCAGGCCCAGGAGGAGATAATAAAATTCAATAACGATTATCGCATCAATATTTCAATGGATACTTCGCTCACAGACGCAGACCAGATGATTGTTGTCGGAGATGATTATCTACTGAAAGTTGCTGTTTCTAATCTGATAGAAAATGCCTGCAAATACTCTCCTGATCATAAAGTCGATATAACATTCCGTCATATTGAAAAATTTATTGAGGTCGTTTTTGAAGACAAGGGTATAGGAATATCAGGAAAAGATCTTAAAAAGATTTTTGAACCCTTTTACCGTGGTGACAATACCATTTCCTTTTCAGGTACAGGGATTGGTCTTCCTCTTGTTAATCAGATAATCAAAAATCATAATGGAATTGTGGAAATCTCATCCGTTATCAACAAGGGTACTCTTGTAAAAATTTTACTGCCCACAGTATAAACGGAATTATTTTACATCGCAGTACTACTCCCCTTTAGTGGGATTCCGCGAAACGGGAGGAATCCAAACTTTAATTCTTTTTTAATTTCATTTTAATGAACGTTTAATAGCCGGTCCTTATCATTGTATGGGTTAGTAATTTTTAACAAGGGTTTATCTTGTAAGTTTTTTTTGTAAAGTCAGGTTTTTTCACATTAACTTTTAAATGTTGCTCAGGGTTATCCTGGCAGGTAAGTAAGGTAGTAGGTTTTACAAATGAGGTCGTAGGATTTAAGGGTATTTTAAAATTATTATATTTACGGCTTTTTAATTTGCAGAGCCTATTATTTTATTTAGCTCAAGGTGAGAATACTGGCAATATTATATTTATAAAAAGAAAACCTAACTATGATTTTTTTTAAAAAGAAGTTCTACAGCAATCTAATTGAATCAGGGTGCTATACCTTTCTTTTCATATTTTTGCTGACAATTTACTCCTGTCAATCCAATAACAAATCATCATCCAAATCTGTTGCAAGCCCTCCGGCTGCAAATGAAGATTACTATCAGGAGATCGGGAAAGAGATCGGAATCGATTTTGTTCACTCAATAGGTGACAAGGAGCTGACGAACATTGTCGAATCAAGCGGTGCAGGCGCCGCATTTCTGGATTATGACAAGGACGGGTTTATTGATTTATATGTCTGTAACGGAACATGGGTTAAAGGTCTGAGCAGCGGTGAAAAACCAGACGAATTGACTCACAATCATCTTTATCACAACCTCGGAAATGGAACTTTCGAGGATGTCACAAAAAAAGCCGGACTTGGCAGCCCATGGTATAGTATGGGAGTCACTGTCGGCGACTATAACAATGATGGATACCCCGATCTTTATATAAGTAATTACGGTACAAACGTACTTTATAAGAATAATGGCAACGGGACATTCACAGATGTTACAAGTCGTGCAGGGGTCGGAGGAAAAGAAACAGATTTCAGCACAGGAGCAGTCTGGCTTGATTATGATAACGACGGATTTCTTGATCTCTACGTAGGCAACTATCTTAATTTCGATCCGAATTATAAATATTATTATGCTCCGGATGGCTTTCCCAGTCCGCTGGCTTATGATGCCCAGCCTGATGTTTTATACCACAACAAAGGTAATGGGACATTCGAAGATGTAACCAAAGCTATGGGTATAACAGACAGGGATGGAAGGGCCATGGGCGTTGGTGCCGCTGATTATGACGATGACGGATTTGTAGACATATATGTTGCCAATGACCATTCAATGAACTATCTCTGGCATAATAACGGAGGAAAAGGGTTTACAGACGTGGGTACACCTTCAGGAACTGCATTCGGTCAGTCAGGCGAATCAGCAGTCAGTATGTCGGTGGATTTTGCAGATTATACCGGTTCAGGACGTATGGATATGTTCATTTCAGATGATAAGTATTGCAGACTGTATGAGAATATGGGAAATGGAATCTTCTCTGACAGGTCTTATACATCGGGAATAGCAATGCCCGCCGGTCAATATGTCGGTTGGTCATCCTCATTTATCGACTATAATAACGATGGGCTTGTAGACATATTTAAAGCCAATGGTGCATTGAAACACCTTTACGGGCAGGAAGATCAGTTATTTGAAAATGTCGGAGACGGGAAATTTAAGGATGTTTCAACCGAGAGCGGCAAATACTTCCTGAAGGAACTTGTCGGCCGTGGAGCCTGCTTTGGCGATTATGATAATGACGGAGATATTGACGGATATATTGTGAATCTTAACGACAGGGGATCTTTCCTGAGAAACAATAATGGAAATCAGAATAACTGGATCTCTCTTAATCTGATCGGAACCTCAAGCAACAGGGATGGAATCGGTGCAAGAATAAAACTGACTGCCGGCGGAAAGGTTTATTCTGCTCAGAAAAAAAGTACTACAGGTTACCTGTCACAAAATGACCCGCGCATCCATTTTGGACTTGCAAAAAATGAGATGGTTGATAAAATCGAGATAAAATGGCCTTCCGGTATAATTCAGGTACTTGAAAACATTAAGGTCAATCAGATTCTTCCTGTCAAAGAACCACAAAAATAGCCTAGTAATGAATAAAACCGGAACTACCATACTATCCTTCATATTAATAGCCATTGCCACATCCTGTATCTTCCTTTCATCGTGCAGTGAAAAAAACAAGGAGGGAATGATTATTTTAACACGCAGTAAGGTAAAATCAAATAGTTTATATATTGATAATTCTGATTTGTGGAGGTACATTTCACAAGCACAGATAGTGGAACTGACCTCTTCCAAATCTGAAGCTTCTGAGAAAATCCTTACTGGTGATTTCTACTCAGCCCGTTCGCCACATATTTCTCATGATGAAAATTATCTGCTTTTTGCTGCTCAGCAAAAACAGAATGATCCATGGCAGATATGGGAAATGGACCTGAATAATCTTAAATCCAGACAGATAACATCTTCAAATGAAAACTGCACCGATCCTGCTTACCTGCCTCTTGGACGTTTGCTATTCAGCAAATATTCAGCCAATGACACTCTGAAAGCCGGACATTCCCTGTATATCTGCAATATTGATGGAAGTAACGTAAAGAGGATTACCTTTAATCCTGATACATATCTGGCATCCAATGCATTAAACGATGGGCGTATTTTAACTATCGGACGGCAGGTATTTCCTGCACAGGGAGCACCGATGTATATGGTATTAAGACCTGACGGCACCAAGTCTGATCTGTTTTATAAAGGCGCTGAGGGGAGCAACTTATACAGCCCCGGACTTGAAACAAATACCGGCAAAATAGTCTTTATTGAATCGGACAAGAGTAACCCGGAAGAGGGAAACCTGATTTCAATTAATTATAACAGACCTTTGCATTCGAGAGTAAATCTTTCAAAAGAAATTAAAGGTGATTTTCGCTCTGTATTTCCGCAACGGAACGGAAGATTTCTGGTGTCATACCGTAAGTCGGAATCTGAGAGATATTCGATTTACGAATTTAATCCTGAAAAGAAAGAACTTGGAAAAGCCATTTACAGCAATAAGGACTACGATGTGATTGAAATGGTCGTAACAGGGAAACATGAAAGGCCTAAAAAACTGCCAAGTGAAATTGATACGGGAGTAAAAACCGGATTATTGCTCTGTCAGGATATCAGAATCTCAGATAAGCAAACACCAGCTTCTTTATCAACATCATCCAGAATCAAGATTGTGGGAATAGACTCAACACTCGGGTATGTTGATGTTGCAGAGGATGGATCATTTTATCTTAAGGTCATGGCAGACAGGCCTTTCCAGATTCAGACTGTGGATAAAGACGGGAATGTATACGGAACGTGCGGTTGGATCTGGTTACGTCCTAATGAACGCCGGGGTTGTATCGGATGTCATGAAGATCCTGAAATTGTTCCGGGCAACAAAGTTCCACTGGCAGTTAAAAAATCTCCGGTAATAATACCGATGCATATAAATAAAGTAGTTGAGAAAAAGGTTACACTGGAATAGATATGAAGACTTCAAGGATTATAATTGTTATAGGGTTCTTTTCAATTCTCGGATTGGTTGTCTTTTTCCCGGGAAGGAAATGGGCAAGGGGACATGTCAATTATATGACTGCTGTTGATGATCACCCTCTCAATTGCTTCTCGTGCCATGCATATACTCAGAAAAGCGGATTTATCTCAAAGCTTGTTAACAGAAAATATCTGTCACCTTTTAATCTGGCTGTCTCAAAAGATGGAAACAGGTTATATGTTGTTGCACAGGAATCTGATGCTTTACTGGTTGTTGATGCAGCCAATCATAAGGTATTAAATAAGATAGGTGTAGGAAGACTTCCGCACAGTGTAGTTCTGAGCGCTGACGGTCAGAAGGCTTATGTCAGTAATGAATGGGCAGATAATGTCTCAGTTATAGATCTTGCATCATCAAAAGTGGTTGATACACTAAATACCGGGAACGGTCCCGCCGGACTTTCTCTAAGTGCAGACGGCAAATTTCTGTATGTTATTGATTCATATTCTTCAAATATTTCTGTTATTGATGTCAATACCGGTGAAGAGAGAAAAAGATTTGATGCAGGAAATAATCCTACAGGGACAGAGTTGTCGCCTGATGGAAAAACCCTCCTTGTAACCAGCAGACGATCACTGATAGTTCCTTATGGAGAATCAATAAAAACGGAACTAACAATTGTTGACGAGAGTACACAGAGAATAACGGAAAGGCGCAATATCGAGTCAGCTTACCTGATGGAAAATGCGGCTTTCACCCCCACCGGCGATCTGGCTCTGATAACTATGATCAGACCAAAAAACCTTGTTCCATCCATCCAGGTAGAACAAGGCTGGATGATGACATACGGCATTGTGGTAATTGAGCCGAAGCAAAATGGTAAGACAATCCAGCTGTTGATTGACGAACCAAATGCCTTCTATTCTGATCCATTTGATATTGTCATCACACCTGATGGGAAAAAAGCCTTCATTTCAAGCTCAGGAGTAAATACTATTTCAGTAGTAAATATTGATTCTCTCCGAACTTTGATTGCAAAGTCCAGTCCTGAGCAGCTCGCAAACTATTCAAATAATCTTGGAATCAGCAGCAGATATATTATAAAACGTATTAAAACCGGCGCTGACCCAAAAGGACTTGCTCTTTCAAC
>Ga0182021_10011069_pt1 | contig 10697 bp, 8 predicted proteins | sample 612E3MmetaG_FD_120493 | JGI IMG/M metagenome (GOLD analysis project Ga0182021, IMG submission 120493) | Permafrost microbial communities from Stordalen Mire, Sweden - 612E3M metaG (Illumina Assembly) | ecosystem: Environmental > Terrestrial > Soil > Wetlands > Permafrost | place: Sweden...
AGCCCTTTTGCAGGGAGAGGTTTTAGGCTACTGTTGGAACTATGGAGATACCGAAAGACCGAAAGTAATTGGTATAACGATCATGACAGCGCATAAGGGATAAATTGGTGGATGCGAGAACTCAGCAGGTCTCGAAAGATAATCATCCTGTGGGTGTGTCCAGCAAGGGGAAAAAAGAAACCTCTCGGCTAACAGACTCGCTCTACATGGCAAGGCATGAATTGAAGGTATGACACCCATCGCGAATGAACGGCGAAAAAGTGTGCAACTTTCAAGCGGAAGGAAATAGAATAAGTCCTCGAGCATGATTTCTGGAGATTCTGCCTGAAAAAGCAATCATTCATCCCCAATTGTCCTGCAGACTTGCGGGACGGGGCTCTCAAGCAAGCATTGAGGCAAAAGCCTTTGAAAATTCTCTATTTGACCCAGACCTTTCCCCCTGAGCCGGGGGCTACTAGCAGGCCCCTTCGACAAGCAGTATTGCTCCAGCGGCTTGGGCATCAGGTTACCATCTTGACTACGATGCCTTACTATCCTAATGGCCGGGTTCAGGAGGGATATCGCAATCGTCTTGTTTTGACGGAGCTTATGGAAGGGTTGATTGTTTTACGGCTTTGGTCTCTTCCGGCAGCGAACCGGGGGATCTTTCGCCGGACAATCAGCTATGCTACCTTCGCTCTAAGTGCAGTCTTTGCAGGGCTTTTGTTGTCTCGACATGACCTGGTTATTGCGAGCGTTCCCAATCCGTTGACCGATGGCGCGGCATTGTTGATCGGCCGTCTCAAGGGAAGTCGAATTGTTTTGGAGCTTCGCGATATTTATTCTGACAGCCTGATCGCTTTGGGGAAATCGCCTTCCAGTCTGCTCTTTCGTGCGGTGGAGGCTTATTTTCGGTGGATACTCAACCACATAGATTTAGTTGCCGTATGCGGGAACTGGATGATTCCTCGTCTTATGGACATGGGCATTTCTGAGAGGCGAATCCTGAAATTGTTCCATGGGACTGAGTCGGAATATATCGATGCCGCAGATCCAGAAAAATTCCAGGAAGCTTTACAGTTGAAGAATAGGTTCGTCGCCTTTTATGCGGGTTCATTCAGCAGTCATTACGATGTTCCGAATCTTGTCAGGGCAGCTCGAATCTTGAAGCAAAACAGGAAGTCCTTTCGATTAGTTTTAATTGGAACCGGACCAGATGCTTCTCGCGTTGCCGAGATGGTTGTCGAGTGGAAATTAGATAATGTATTTCTGGTCGGAGCGGTCGCGCCGCGAGAAGTTTATTCCTACCTGCAGGCGGCCGATCTTTGTCTAGCTCCATGTGGTTACAGGAGCATGTGGATTCATGACTATCTTGATACCAAGGCCTGTGAATACTTGATGGCCGGAAAGCCGATTCTTGCCATTGAAGATCACCCGCTATTGGGCAGACTTATTGCAGAAGCGAACGCCGGTCGAAGTGTTCCAACCAGGAATCCGGAATCTCTGGCTCGTGAGATTGTTTTTTTCATTGATCATCCGGTGCAAACCGTTCTTTATGGCAAGAATGCTCGGAAATACGCCTGGAAAAACCTCCGACGTGAACAAATTGTTTCTGATTTTGATGTGGAATTGAAGAGAAAGCTCTCAACCTTGGCATTGTGAAGTCATTCCGTATAGGGTTGAAGTCCATGAGACGCACGGAGATGCATCACCGCCAATCGCGGCTCGAGACTCGTGTAGGTCTTGCGCAGATCGCCTTCCGGCGCAACCAGATCGTAGAACGAGAGCCTTACGCCGTAATTTACCTTGAGACCTTCCGCGATGTCTGTTTCTTGGGAGAGGTAGGCCGCGCCTTCCAGGGCGGTCCGAGGCGGAATGGAGGTCACGAAGCCCGCATCCGCGAGCGGCCCGGGGACAGCAATCCCCGGCGTGAAGGTGTGGTGCACTGCATTGAGGCCGAACTTCACGGTATTCTCTGGCGAGAGAAAGAGCGGAAGTACTCGGCAAGGAGCGCCTCCGAGTTCCTCACTCTCGCCTCTTTCACGACGGTGCCCTGGTCGTTGACTGTCACGATGAAACAGTGATCTTTGTGCTTATCGATCCCTGAGTAGAGCATCGAAACCTCGCTTGTTTTGTGTTACTCGTGGCCTGGCAGCCAGTAACATACGAACCTGGGAGGTTTTCCGTTTTGGTAATATCAACTTAATCCGATTCAACGGACACGCAATTTGCCCTTCAGGACTTCACGCCGACACTTGCGTGCCGAGTCCGACAAGGGGCGAATTCAATAATAGAATCGACCAATTCGATAGACTTACACCTGAGGGACGTGTTCTAGAGCTTGGAGAATGGCGAACGGATGCAGAAACAGTAGAATTTTGTAATCAATTCGATCATTTTATGGCCAGCATGGACTGGTACAAGTTTTTCCTATGTGTCATAAAGCAGGAACCTGTATCGGTCGTCAAAAAGCCAATCGAAGATGCAAATTGCATGCAGTATATTCCGCGGGGTGTGGTAATGCTGGCCGCGCTCACCAACGGCCTCCATATCGGAAACTCCCAGAAGGACGGAGAGCCGGTAATTAGACGTCGTCGAGGCGGACTATTGCAACCTTGTTGAAGTTGCGGGAGGGGTTTCAGGTTCAGATCGCAACCAGGAGCTTCTCCCTGTCAAAAAATCGATGGTCCCCGAAACCTTATGACCAATTCAACCAAGTTTATCAAGAGGAAACGAGAGCTTCTGGAAATCTTCCGCCCAACAGGACCACCCACGTCGGAAACACCAGCTCGGACGACAGCCGATGAAATTCAGAGCGACAAGGATCCGCCGAGATATGGCGTTTCGGTTCCAGGCGAAACTTGACGGCAAATGCTGTCCTGTGAATCCCCAGGCCGCGAATGTGAGTACAAGCCCCGGATGATCAGAGTTCTCGGGTTTTCCTTTTCTGCAGTACGAGACTTCCGTCGCAGCCTACATCATGGAAAGTGACATTTCCGTCCCATTCCCCAGGGAGACGTTCTGAACGCGATCGTTCTTACAGCTGCCCGACACTCCGCGGTATTACACTCTGCGATATTCCGAATCTATGGCAACGGGAAGAGCTAAGGGAGCGCGTCACCTTTGTCTCTACATCGCGCCGGTGACCTTTGTCACTACATCCACTTGCGGGCCGATGTATACTGCCTATGGAATTCATCAAGGGCATGGCTCGTGGAGGGGTTTAGGGGAGGTCCTGAAGCGGGCTATTGCCCTTTCCATCTGAAAGGCCGGGTCTTCGGATCCGGCCTTTCTCGTTGCTCCAGCGCCGCTCTGGAAGAAGGCACCCTCCCTGCAACCAATGTCAATTCTTTGCCACTGCCCCATTGCAGTTAGTCCCTGTTTCATCCCTTTGGCGGATTCCTTTGGGGAGTACAATCACGCGAGGAAACGGCAGCCAATACGGAAGACAGCGAGGACTCCTTGATTTTCCGCGATCACTTGACATTGGCTATGGGAAGGGGTTTATTTCTGCCAAACATATACACGATTGCTTCGTCGGCCATGAACTGATGTCGGTTGATAGGAATGTGTATGCGTATTTCAGTGTGCTGAAAAACCTTGTTGTGTCCGTCGAAACCCCGACACTCAGATCCCCCACAAACCCCATCACCAACGTGACGAACGGATCGCTGGGGTATCCTGCCGCCTACGCTATTGACACGAGGAGCATTGTGCTGAAGTGAAAACCAACAGCGCTCAATGATATCTCTCTCAATATCTTCGGAGGTTCTTATGTACAACATATACAAAATACCTCTTCGCCCGCTGCTCTTAGCCATCCTTCTGGCCGGGGCACTCGATACGTCGCGTTCCCAGGCAATAGGATTCGGCAACATACCTCTTTCCGACTTGATTCAAAGCCAGGGGCTCCGTCCTTTCCTGCCGGTCGCCCTAGGCGATGTGCTCTCGGGACTGCCACTCGGAATGCTCGACCGCCAGCTCCCTACCGCGGGCGGCGTCATGTTTGTCCTCGACACCGTCATCGTCAAGAGCTCAAAGGATACGACCCTCAGTGTGTTTAGCTTCGACCCGCAGGGGTTGGTCGTGACCGACACGATGAAGCAGTGGCGGAACGGAACGTGGGTGAATGCAGACCTTGACACATATCTCTACTACAAAGGACGCAGCAAGTTCCGCGACTATCATCAGGAGTGGGATAACGGCCAGTGGGTGAACTTCTGGCGCGCGTCCTTCATCTACGATGACGCGGGGAAGCAGCTCGCCTACAACTATGATGTCTGGGATGGCACACAGTGGGCGTACGGATCGCACTGGACGATAACATACGATGGGGGCGGCAATCCGGCCATGGTGATCGTCGAAGACTGGGTGAACTTCGCATGGGTGGCATCATGGCGCCTCAGCGCCACCTATGACGGGGCCGGCAAACAGCTCACTGCGCTGCTCGAGAAGATGTCGGGCAGTCAGTGGGAGAACCTCTACCTCGCCAGCTTCTCCTACGACAGTCAGGGCAAACAGTTGGTTGGACTGCTCGAGAAGTGGTCTAGCGGCCAGTGGGTCAATAATTGGCGGGCTAGCCTGGGCTACAATCTCCTGGGCCTCAAGGTGACAGGGTTGACCGAGCAGTGGGTCGGCAGCAATTGGGTGAACTCGAAGCGCGCCACCCTGGGCTATGATATGCTGGGGAATGAGGTGAGCGCAGTGGGCGAGAAATGGGTCAATGGAGCCTGGGTCAACGACTGGCGCTATGAAATCTCCATGGATCTGCTGAAGGGCCCTACGTCGATGGAGTTCACGACTTGGCAGAACTCCGATTGGGCTCCGGCGGATAACCTCCTTATGACCGTTGACGGCGGCCTGAACCCGTTCCTCTTCACCGGCAACCAGGCGACTTTCACGTACAAGCCGCTCGTGATGACAGGGGTTGCTCCACAGGCTGAAGGGGATCATCCCACCAGCTTCGCTCTCAGCCAGAACTACCCCAATCCCTTCAACCCGGCAACCACCATTCAATACTCTTTGCCTCATCATTCGAATGTAACGTTAACCGTGTTCAACACCCTTGGGCAGCAAGTCGCCCAGCTGATCAATGGCGACATCGACGCTGGCTATCACGAGGTCCAATTCAACGCCAACAGTCTCGCCAGTGGCGTGTACTTCTACAGAATACAAGCCGGCAGTTTCGTGGAGACGAAGCGCTTGATGTTGCTCAAGTGATTTCTGGTAGGTTAACGAATTCCCAGACCCCATGCTTATTCAGGTGGGGCCTTTTTAGCCAGCCAACACTGTGGGTTCGCAGATCCACGTCAGGCCCCTCGGGTGTTGCCCTGGGTCTTCTGGCTATTGGTCGAGGTCGTTGAGGAGGAAGTGCAAAGAAGGATTCACAGAAGTCATCGGGAGAAGAGGAACGCGTATTCAGCCGAATGCCCCGCCGGTTTCCCGAAGGGGCATTCGCGTAATCAGATCTGGCAACGACCTACTCTCCCGCGTGCTCACGCGAGAAGGACCACCAATGCTGAGGGGCTTAACAGTCGAGTTCGGAATGGGATCTGGTGTAACACGTTCGCTATTATCACCCGCAATGAACTCGATGACTTCCTGCGAGCCTAGGTCCTGAGGGAGGCCGCGAATTCCCGTGCTGCCAGATCAGGATGAGCGGGCGTGTTGAGACCGTCAGAAGTGCTGCAGTATGCTTATTGACGCACCCGGATTGTCGGGGACAGTAAAGGTTATGGGCGCACGAATGGAGTGTTGGGCTTAGGTGTCGTCCTTAATGGGCCGCCACTTTTTGTGCAGTCAAGATAGAAGTCTCAAGCGGTTTTCAGTAGGCTCCTTTTCCGAACAGGACCACGGGCAGCGTTTGGGCCAGGATCTCGATATCATACAGGAGTGTCTGGTTTTCAACATAGTACAGATCAAGTAGAACCATCTCGCGGAAACCGAGGTCCGAGCGGCCCGAGATTTGCCAGAGCCCTGTCATGCCAGGTTTCACTTGGGCCCGTCGGTGCACATACCCCTCAAGGTGATCTTCTTTGACGATGCTTCTGTAATCATTCACTGGTAACGGGCGTGGCCCCACAAGGCTCATTTCCCCTTTCAGTACATTGAAGAGCTGGGGAAATTCGTCAATGCTATATTTCCGGATGAACCGGCCGACACGCGTCACACGAGGATCATTCTTGATCTTAAACAGAGCACCGCAGGAGTCATTGCTCTGATTCAAGAAATCCCGTTCCACGTGCGCTCCCTTGCGCATGCTGCGGAATTTCATGAAATCAAACGACTTGCTTCCTGGCCCAAGCGACCTAAGCTGTCTGAAAAAGGCAGGTCCGGGTGATTCGAGCTTGATAGCGGCCGCCACTGCGAGGAAAAGCGGAGACAGGAGGATCAACGCCATCACTGATCCCACGATATCAAAGAACCGTTTCACTCCTCTCTTGAGACGGTCCATTCGTGCACGCTCAGGCACATAGACAGGAACGCCGGCTATGTCCCGGAGGCCCGCCTTCGTGAACAGTAGGTCGGCTTCCGGAGAAACAATCCGCATTGCGATGCGGTTTCGCACGCAGATCTCCTGAAGCTCGGAGAACGACCCGTCAAGCTGATAGGACGACGAGAAGATAATCTGGTCGATATTCTTGCTCTTAACCAGCCGTTTGACTTTGTGAACATCCAGATGGTCGAGCCCTTCTCTAGGATCGTGGCCTTCGGTGTACACGACACTGATCACATTGTAACCCAGCTCAGGGTGCTCGTCGACTCGTCTGAGCAACCGGTCAAAATCGGGATCCGAGCCGATGGCGATTGTGTTAGCGCGGCCAAACCCCGAATCTTTTAGCCGCCTCGTCCAGAAACGGGCGAGGGACCATACGAGAAGGTAAACCGAGGGAAAGGTGAAAAGGAATAGAATATAGAAGCTTGGCCTGAAGAAGAGAGTCCTTGCAGACAGGAAGACGATACTCAGGATGGTGGGCGTGCCCACAACGATCGCGCGCATTGCGCGGTAGAGCTGGGCACGGAACGACGAGTAGGCAAGGGTCCGGTACACACCGAACATTGTAAAGGCGATCAAATAAACGGAGCTCGAAAGCGCAAACAGCCCCCCGATCGTCAACAGGAGGCGGTCAAGCCGAGACGTGTCAAGGTAGATACCACCGGCGATGAGGAAGCTCACAGCGTGTATGGCAATATCAAGACTAATGCCGAAGATGACGACAACAGTCCGCCACTGGCGCTGCAACAAGGACTTGAAAAAATCGGGGAGGCCCATTGAGAATTGGGGAAATGCGCTCTTGAACTTGAGAAGACTCTTATTCTAACGGGATGGTCTCGAAGGCCGTGCAGACTCTGGAGAGCCGATGAAGCGACGATTCCGAGGCTGACAGGTTGTTTTGTTATCCTTTCCGACTGATTCCTTCGGGGATTCAGCTAACCCTATTGTGGACTAGTTGCATTTCCAATGCGATGCTGAAAAAGTGCAACAAATAGGACCCTCATCTAAAGAATCAGGAAGACTAGGACGTATAAACCCTGACAATACCGGGCTGGGACGACATTGCTGAAGGTTTGATCAGGTACGACTTTGATCATGGAGGAATCATTTGCCAATACGGAGGAGAACAAAAGTCGTCTAAAGCTTGCATCAGATCGGACCCTTGGCTTTCGCGTCACAGAACGAGAAGACCCCATCCTCATTAGTGAAGAAGGGGTCTCGCCCTCGACCTTTCGCCAGCACAAATTCTTGCAACAAAGATAACGAACCTTGGAGAGAATATCAATTCAATTCATCCACAAACAGAGGTTGACTCACGATCGGATTAGCAGGAGACCATTGCAATCAATGACACTGACGTCTGAGAGAGCCCTGCTAATCCTTATGGAGTTCACCCCCTCCAAGCACAGGGTCTGCTGTCCATCGAATGGATGATTCTTAATATGCGCCTTTGCCAAACAGGACGGTAGGCACCGTCTGTGCCAGGATCTCGATATCGAACAGGAGTGTCTGGTTTTCGATATAGTAGAGATCCAGTAATACCATCTCGCGGAAACCGAGGTCCGAGCGCCCCGAGATTTGCCAGAGCCCAGTCATCCCGGGTTTCACTTGGGTCCGTCTTTCCACATACCCTTCCAGGTGATCTTCTTTGACGATGCCTCTGTAATCACTCACTGGTAACGGGCGGGGACCCACAAGGCTCATTTCCCCTTTCAGCACGTTGAAGAGCTGGGGAACCTCGTCAATGCTATACTTCCGGATAAACCGGCCCACACGCGTCACGCGAGGATCATTCTTGATCTTGAATAGAGCGCCGCTAGAGTCATTGCTCTCATTTAAGAAATCCCGTTCCGAGTGCGCTCCCCTGCGCATGCTGCGGAACTTGAAGAACTTGAACGGCTTGTCGTCAGGTCCGAGCGACCGTCGCTGCTTGAAGAACACAGGTCCTTGAGATTCGATCTTGATGGCTGCGGCGACGGCAACAAAAATGGGTGACAAGATAATCAGCGCGAAGATCGAGCCGGCGATATCGAACGCCCGCTTGATGATCTTCTTAAGAATTCTAAGGCGAACGCGCTCGGGGGTGAATATTGGCAGGCCGCCGATATCTCTGAGGCCGGCCTTCGTGAAGAGGAGGTCGGATTCGGGCGACACAATGCGCATTGCGATTTGATTGTCGCGGCAGATCTGTTCCAGTCTACGGAACGAGCCATTAAGTTGGTAAGACGAAGAGAAGACGATCTGGTCGATAGCGTTTTCGGTTAGGAGTCGCTCCACTTTCCGCACATCCTCATGATCCACTCCGGCTTTCGGAGTGGATTCGTTGGTGCGGAGCACGCTCACGACGTTATAGCCGAGCTCAGGGTGGTTTTCGACGCGTTTCAGCAACCGATCGAAGTCGGGGTCGGAGCCGATAGCAATCGTATTGGCGCGGCCGAATCGCGAATGGCGAAGCGTCTCTGAAGAGGTGCGGACGACGGACCAGACGCAGAGATAGACCGTCGGGAACGAGATCAGGAATAGAGCGAAGAACGACGGTCTGAACGAGAGATTTCGGGCGAAGAGAAAGACCACGCTGAGGATAATGGGTGTGCTCCAGATATACGCGCGTCCGGCGCAATGGACCTGTGAGCGGAGCGAAGAGTACCAGAGTGAGCGATAGACTCCGAATATTGTGAACGCGACCATATAGGCGACGCCAGAGAACGTGAACAGCGTTCCATAGGCATGCAGGAGGTTTTCAACGCGGTGGGTCTGGAGATAGATGCCGCCTGCGAGGAAGAAGCTCAGCGCAAGAATAAAGACATCGAGACCGATACCGAATAGCGCGACAACGGTTCGCCAGTGACGCTGCAGAAATGGCCTAGGGGAGTAAGGGAGGTCCATATGCAGACCAAGCGCTTTCGCTGGTTTGAAAAGATCGAGGAAGAAACGAAAAAAAGCTAGTTCGTGGAATTTTACGGGAAACGTAGAACCTACTGCCGGGGATCAAGAGCTCAAGAAATCAAGGTCTTCCGGACAACGGGGCTTAATTTTGCGCCACTCCAGTGTTAATATAGTAACAATGCGATAAACATGTGGACAATAGCCGAATTCTATTTCTTGTCATCTCACGGTGCAAGACCGGTGCCAGAAAAGCTGGCGGGAAGGGCGCTAGAAGAGAAGGGCTGAGAAAAGCTGCAGACCGAAGATAACCACGTGGCTACTATTATTCACAAGCAGCATACGTGATTGATAGGATCTATCGCAAAACCAAGACCTTACGGACTTCATTGAGAGTCTTCCCCTCCTGCCCAGCCACTCCACGAGGGGCTCCAGGTGGGCCGGCAACACGGCATTGTAGGGATTTGAAGGCGCAGGGCGAACAAAGAGTTGCTCTCACGGAATTGATCGTCGCCCAGTCATGACATGCAGCTGGCCAGATTCCGGCGAGATACCTACCAGGATAAGAACCACAAGTCCACCGATCGCACGCAAGGGATGATCTGCTGGGATACGAATTCTCCACGACACATTACTGAAGAGTGGGGTTTGTTGTGCGTGGCTGCCGCACATTATGGAGGTCTCGTCCTAGTGCGTGTGAATGAGCCACTGCAAATATGTCACATCAGGTACAGGCCTCCACCCCTGTGAATAGATAGCCCCCCAACACGGGCTCTTCAACAACCTGCTAAGACTCTGGTGCACCAAGGAGGTGAAGGTAACGCTTGCTTACACTTCGGACGGTTAGTAAGTTCGGAAATGCCCAAGTCGCTTTAGCCAATCTTGCCACCCGCTCCGGCAGCGTCCTCGCTTCCTGGTCGTCAGGTCCCTGTCAAAGACCGCATGTGCAGAGAACGGGATCTCTCATGCCATCTCCAACAATGCAGATTCGAGCTTCTTCATGTTGACGGCTCGATCGAACGCCTCCGCGGCATACATTCGTGCGTTCTTCCGACATTCGTTCAGGAGTGTTTGATGCTTGAAGTAAAAGAGAATCGACTTCGCCAGCGCTTCCGCGCTTTCAGGCTTGACGGTAGCACCACATTTGGCTGATTCGATAATTCTGGCAGCTTCGCTCCTCTCGTGCACTGACCCAACAACACAACAGCCTGCGGCAAGAAGGGAAATCAGCTTTGACGGGACAACTATGTCTATTACCGACTCCTTTTGTGTAAGAAGAGTCAAGTCTGCAGCTTGGTACATATCCGCGAGAAGCTCTCGAGGCTGCAGGGGAAGGAAC
>Ga0182021_10011070_pt1 | contig 10696 bp, 8 predicted proteins | sample 612E3MmetaG_FD_120493 | JGI IMG/M metagenome (GOLD analysis project Ga0182021, IMG submission 120493) | Permafrost microbial communities from Stordalen Mire, Sweden - 612E3M metaG (Illumina Assembly) | ecosystem: Environmental > Terrestrial > Soil > Wetlands > Permafrost | place: Sweden...
ATAAATATGCCCCCGTACATGAGGAGCTTCATGGGCAGATCAGAGAATGACGAGACGAGATCAAACTGAAGATTGATGAGCTTTCGCAGAGGATAGTGAGATGTGCCGCCGGCCCGCTCGTCGTGGGCAACCTCAATCTCCGTCACGCGCTTGCCAAAGAATGTCGCCAATGCCGGAATAAACGTGGCGTGTTCGTGGCAGGCAATCATCCGGTCAACCACAGGGCGCCGGTAGGCCCGGAGCATGCAACCCCAGTCGGTCATCCTGACCTTCGTAATCCTTCTCGCTATGATGTTGATAATCTTTGACGGAATAATCCTGAACATGGAATCCTTGCGCCCTTTTCTTATTGTGCCCACCACATCATAGCTGCCCGCTTCCATCTCCTTTACAAGTTTCGGTATCTCTTCCGGGGGATTCTGGAGATCCGCATCCAAAGTGATTATGATATCACCTCTCACCACAGAAAACCCGGCAAGGATCGCCGCGTGCTGTCCATAATTTCTGACGAGCTCTACAACCTTCACCTCCGGCTCAACGGCAAGGCCTTTCAATATGGAGAGGGAACTGTCGCGGCTGCCGTCGTCGATAAGAATTATCTCATACGGCCTGCCCATGCCCTGCATAACCGGCCGGATGCGCTCCATGAGGTTACGCAGGTTCTCCTCTTCATTGTAGACGGGAATGACCAGGGAAATCATCGGCTGTGAACTCATGGGATCGTCCTCATCGTTGCAGATCATTTACTCGCTTATGCACGAGCAAAATGCTTTTACAAAGCTGCTAACTCTTTAGTATCTCTTTTATGGCATCGCAAACATAGGATACGTCATCATTCGACATGCCCGGAAAGAGAGGCAGGGAAATGATCCTCTCCGCTGCCCGCTCTGTTTCAGGGAGCATTCCTTTCCCTGTTGCAAACTGCTTCCTGATATAACTCAAGCGGTGGCACGCCGGGAAATGCAGGCCGTAGCCGATGTTGTACTCGGACAGTTTTTCCATGAAGACTTCCCGAGCCATGGAGAGAATCTTCACGATGAACAGGTGCCAGGCATGAACGTGCGGATAATCAGGCACTCCCGGCAATTCGATGCCTGCTGCATCTTTTAGCCCTTTCATATAGAGCCCTGCCAGTTCGGACCTTCTCTGGTTGATTTCGTTTAGCCTTGCGAGTTGCGCAAGCCCCAGGGCCGCCTGCATGTCGGGGAGATTATATTTGAAACCCGGCATATTAATATCGTACTCGGGGTTTCCTCCTTTACCGTAACGTTTCCACGCGTCTCTCTCGATACCGTGAAATCTCAAAAGTCTCAATTTCGCTTCCAGCGCATCGTCGGTGTGTGTAATCATCCCGCCTTCACCGGTTGTTATGTTCTTTATGGGATGAAAGGAAAAGATGGCGGCATGGCGGAAACCTCCCGCATGGACTCCTTTATAATAGGTGCCGACTGCATGGGCGGCATCTTCAATTACCGGAAGATTGTGACGCTTTGCTACTTCGAGAATCATATCCATATCGGCGGGAGCACCCGCAAAATGGACGGGAACAATGGCCTTTGTCCTGCGGCTGATTTTCTTCTCTATAAGGTCCGCATTTATGTTCAGCGTATCGTAGTTGATGTCTACAAACACAGGCCGCGCCTTCAGCATGGCTATCATATTTACAGTGGAGGCAAAGGTCATGGACGGTGTGACGATCTCATCTCCTTCGCCTATCCCCAGGGCAAGAAATACAAGATGCATGCCGGCTGTGGCGGAAGTTACGGAGAGTGCATGGGACGCCCCCGTCAATTCGCAGAATCCGTCCTCGAACGCCTTGCATACGGGTCCGGTAGTGATCCAGCCGGATTTCAGGCAATCAACAACGCCCTTAATCTCTCTCTCGCCAATGGAGGGTTTGGACAGGGGCAAGAAATCTTGTCTGACTTTCATATTCAATCAGTCACTCATCTTTAAGATGCACAAGGCTATAATAACCATTATCCCACAGAACGTCCGAAAAGGCTGTCTTTTTTTTCAGCTTTTCCACAATCTCGTGTTCCGTCACGCAATAGATATCCTTTTTCCCCCGACAAAGACGAAAAAATATATCGGAGGTAAGAAAATAACTGTTCCTCTCTTCGAGAGGTAGTTTTTCCACCCCCGGTCTCAATTCGCCGATGTCATCGACTACGGGCGTTCTCCTCTTACTGTAAAAATCGATACCATAAAGCGACATCCCATACTGATAGAGCTCCTCACCGGCGGGGACGTAGTCTTTTATAATCCTGGCAATGGGATATGCCGACTTATACGGCGTCAGGAATTGAGACATAGGGAATATCAGCGAACTCATAAAAAGAAACGAGAGTACATAAATAGTTATAAACCAGCCGCTCCGCCATTTTCTTCCGATGATCTCAGGGAGAAATATGATCGCAATCTGCATCAGGATCGGGAAGATGACCCACGGCAGCCACGTATGGAAAGGTATCCCGTGGTTCTTAAGAAAGGGCGGTGCGAGGAGCACGGCGATAGACAGGAGGGATTGCAGGACCACGGGGAGACGATAGAGAATCCCTGCGTCCTTGCCGTAATCGAGATTCCCCCTTCGGTCGTCATGTGTTCTGAAAATGTGTCCCATAAAAACAGCTATGGGCAGGAACACCGGGGCGATATAGGGGATGAGCTTGGATGAGGAAATAGAAAAGAAGAAAAATATGAAGCCCGCCCATGCAAACAGGAACAGCTTTTCCGTGGGAGCAAAAAGAGAAAAGCGTTTGGCCCCGCTTTCTTTAGCTGCCTTGAAGAGAAAAGCCCACCAGGGCATCGTACCCGCGATAATGATGGGAACGTAAAAAAAGACAGACTCGTTTCTCGAGTGCATGGTCGTGGTATATCGGAGGAAATGTTCCTGAACGAAAAAAAACCACAGGAAGTCTTTATTTGCCCTTTGCACAAGGATTAACCAGGGTCCGGCGACAGCCAAAAAGATTATGATGCCTGTGGGTGAGAACAATCGCAGTGTATCTCGCCACCTTCCGGCGAACATGAGCCATATGATAACGATCGCAGAAGGAAAGACTATCCCTATCAAACCTTTTGTAAGAAAGGCCAGGGAACAGAATAAATAAAAGAGATAGATATTTTTCTTTCCGTATCCGCCATCTGAAAAGTATCTGAAGCCAAACCATACTGCGACAGATACAAAGAATGCGAGCGGCATGTCGAGGATATTAAGACGTCCGATGGCAAACGGAAATAAGGAAGTCGCCAAGACGAGAGCCGCATAAAACCCCGTCTTTTCGCCGTGGAAAAAAGTACCCATCCTATAGACGAGGAGGATGCATCCCCACGCGCAAAGCGCTGAAAAGAGCCTTGCCGAGAATTCATTCTCCCCGAAGATCTTAAATGACATGGCCGTCGCCCAGTAGCACAGCGGCGGCTTTTCCAGGTAGACGGTCCCCTTCAGATGCGGCGTCACGTAATCTCCCGACTGGTTCATTTCACTGGGGATGGCGCTGTAACGCCCCTCATCCGGCTCCATCAAGGGCACAACGGCAAGAAGGCCCAAATAAATAATGAAGGGCAGGAAGAAAAAAATAATTTTTTTATTTTTGGCCCAATCCATAAGCTCTCAGATATTTTCCTATTTCAGGTTAAATTTAGTAATTTAAGGTCATCCCTATTGTCAAGACAAAAAATCGAGAATATCCGAAATACGGGGCGTGACAAGTCCGCAAATACTTTGTGTAAGACTGTGCTTGTCGGTTCAGCGGGCAATCGTCATGGTGACGTCTTCTTAAGTCCTCCGTTCGTTCTGACGGCCTGATGTATCTCCCACCGGGGATGATCGGCCGTCATGCAAAGTCTGTCACTGCCTCTTAGCTTGACACGCAAACATATTTCCCCTATGTTGTCTCCATAGAAGACATTGCGATACTGTTTCAGTAAATCGATTTGATGAGGTTTGACATGACCCGGCGTTTGAATTTCTTGATCCTCGCCTCCATTTTTTCTCTGCCCCTTTTCATCCTCCCCGCGTTGTCGTTTGCGGATTGGACGCCGCTCATTGAACGCCTTACAGCCGACAATTTCGACGAGCAGGTCATAAGAAAGATATTTGACCGCCCGGGCGTAAACTTTGATCCCAGCGCTATGTCATGCAAGCTCAAGGAGCTCATAAACAAGCGCTACAAGAAACAAGATGCGGTTTCTGCCCGCAAAGTCAGGGCTGCATACGGCCGCTTCTTAAGACCGGAAGTCATTGCCGAAGCGCAATCCTATTTACAGAGAAACAGAGACACCCTGCAGGGAATTACGGAGAACTACTGTGTCCCCAAAGAGATTGTCGTATCAATACTGCTCGTAGAAACCGGGCTCGGCCGGCATCTCGGTGATCGGGGCGCCTTCAATACCCTGGCAAGTATGGCGCTGTCTTCCGATCTCGAAACTATCCGCCCCTATCTTGCGCCGGACCTCGTCACCCTAAGAAGTGAGGAATTTGCAAAAAAACGCTGCCGCCAGAAGGCTGAGTGGGCTTACGGAGAACTCAAGGCCCTGATCAGATACGCCGCGGACAACGGCATCGACCCTCTCAGTATCCCGGGTTCACTCTATGGCGCAATCGGGATCTGCCAGTTCATGCCGACAAAGATCTCTGTTTATGGGGTCGATGCCGATAGAGACGGCCGCGTCAACATCTTTGCGGAGCCGGACGCACTGTACAGCATGGCAAATTACCTGCGCTCCCATGGTTGGCGCTGCGACATGAGCGCGAAAAAGCAGCACCGGGTAATCCTCGCTTACAACCACAGTAAGATCTATGCCGATACCGTCCTCACCGTGGCTAAGAAACTGAAGGAATAAGGTTGAACAGGCCGAGCCGCGGACGGAATTGATAGTCGTCATGCCAATGATATTAGAGTAACTCTCAGGGTTTCCTTAGAGGGGAAGAACTGAAATTGCTATTAATAAAAAGTAGCGCGAGTTCCCTCATGCCTTGAAGGCCTCAGGAATCTTTACGGGGACATCTATAGGTTTTATATACTTTCCGACAATATCAGCGGTATCCTTGACGTTCAGCTTTTCAAACAAAAAAGAGAATTGGTTTTCCAACTCGCGACCTATGGCATGGAGCGCCCCTTCCGGGAGATTCCAAAGCTCCTTCTTAAAAGGACCTAAGCCCTTTTTCCTGGTTTTGTAGATAAACTGCTCTTCCGTATCCGTGTCTTTCTTTTCGCCCATCATTTTGGCTTTTATGTATTCATATATCTCGTCCCTGAGAGCTGCCGGGAAGTGTTTGCTTTCGTAGATCATATTTTGAAACCCTGTCGCCAGGTGGATTTCGGCAGTGCCCGTCTTGGGAAATTTATCGAAGGCCTCGTTGGGGAGCGTCGATGCGCCGTGCTGAACCGCGCCGGCGAGGCCGAACTCCACCCGTGCAACCTCGGATAATTCTTCGAGGGTATTGAAGTCCAGTTTGACCTTGGCGATAGTACCGTCAGGCAGAGGAACGCCTCCATGCGTGGTACCGGACTGCACGCTGATCTTGCTGATGCCTTTCATATCGCCGCCGTCCCTCTTGATCTCTTCGAGATAACCTGCCATGTAGGCGCGCAGCTCTTCAACGGTGCTGTTCTTTCCGCCGACTTCACCGATCTCACCACCGACAGAGATCGTCACGCCCGCCGGCTCCAGATCCCGGATCATGGTAGTCAGCTCTGCCGCGAGAGAATAATTCGTCTCCTGCTGTTCTTCCACTTTCCGTTTTGACAGGTCTACAAGCGTTGAGGTATCGATATCGATATTGTAGAACCCCGCCTCGATGGCTTCCCAGATAAGGTCTTTGACCGCCTGCACTTCCTTCCCGGGATCGGATGCAAATTTTTTCGCGTTTACCTGAAAATGATCTCCCTGCAGAAAGAGAGGGCCCTTGTATCCCACCTTGATTGCTGCGGCTGTTACCGCGGATATATATTCGTAAGGACGCTGCGCGGTGTAATCAATTTCAGAACGGGCGATTTCATAAATCACGGGGCCGACCTTGTTCTTCATGGCAGCGCGGAAGACAGCCTGGGCAACATCGTAGGTGAGGGCCCGGATATTGATGGCAGGCACCGTAAAGCCCGACACCTCCTTACGACCCATGGCCTCATAGAGAGGCATTATGGATGCCGATAAAATACCCACGGCCGCTCCGGTTCTTCGAATCAGCCACCTTGCCGCTTTTCTGGTATCATCCTGAGAGCTGAAGACCGCCGTAAATACAAGATCGTCAATGAGTGAACTCCGGAGACTTCTCTCATCCAGTACCCTGACATCTCCCTCCGAAATCGTGAGGACGCCTTCCAAACCTTTCTTCAATTGATCGATGCTTTCGTAGGTCGTTGCCATAGCTCTCGCCCTCCATCAGCCGTTAGCAAGAAATTCCTTCGCCTTTTCCACCTCGAAACGGCTCCCGATGTAGATCGGGCAGCGTTGATCGAGGTCCGTTACCTTGATGGACAGTATATCCTGCTTGCCGTCTGTGGCCATGCCGCCCGCCTGTTCAATGATGAATGCCATGGGCTGCAGCTCAAAGAGAAGTCGCAACTTGCCGTTCGGGCTTTTCTTGAGTGCAGGGTACGTGAAGATACCCCCTCTCTTGATCAGCACCTGATTTATGTCCGGCACAAACCCGCCGCTGTAACGGAGTTTATAGCCTTCCTTCTCGAGGAACTCTATGTACTTGAGGTGTGCCGGGGTCCATTCTTTTCTCAGCCCTCCGAGGCTGTATATGTCTCCCCGTTCCTTCAGGACTATGTTCTCCTCAGAGAGGACGTATTCGCCCTCCCTGTTCAATACGAATTCATGGGTTCCCTTTCCCGCGGAATAGACCATCGTAATCAGAGGGCCGTATGTAATATACACGGCCGCTGCCAATGTCTTCTTTCCTTCGGCCAGTATGGCTTCCTTGTGAATGCCGATTATGGTCCCTATGGCCAGATTGGTATCTACCAAAGATGAGCCGTCAAGCGGGTCTGCTGTAATAAAATATTTCTCATCACCTCTTCCGATCTGTATGACTGAATCACGTTCCTCCGAGGCATACTCCCGGACAAACCCCGAATACTCGAGCTGGTTCTTGAGAATTTCGTCGGCGCTTCTGTCCAGAGAAAGCTGCTCTTCATCATAAATATTTTTGAATCCGGCGAGCTTCCGGTTTGATTCATGAATCTTGGCGGATATATATTTCCCCATGACCGCGATCTGCCATATAAGCCTGCGCAATTCCATTTCCACGCTCGCCTTCCACATATGTCTGCGGAGATCTACAGTAAATTTCGTATAATCCGAAATGCCCTCACCCATGATCGTCCATCCTTCTCATATTTTTGTTTTTTGTAACAATAAATCACTCACTTGACAAGTACATTTTCAAGGCTCCTGCCCTGCATTTCAGACGAAACAAATTGTAACTATGGGCCGGATATGTTAGCCTGTTCGAAGGTGTAATGTGAGGAGATGATCCATGATTACGAAAGAAGATGCGAATGCATTGCTCTCTCAATACATCAAGAATGAGAGGAGCTTATATCATTGCTATGCCGCAGAGGCGGTCATGAGGGCATTGGCGCGAAGGTTGAAAAAAGATGAGCTGAAATGGGGCATTGCTGGGCTGCTCCATGATCTGGACCTGGAGCTGATTGACGGCAACCTAACAGCCCATACGCATGAAACCGCAAAGATCCTCGCTGAGCTGGGCGTCGATCCGGAGATCATCGACGCCATTAAGATGCATAATGAAGATGCCTGGGGCATGAAGAGGAATACTGTATTCCATCACGCTCTCGCCGCAGGCGAGACCATCACCGGCATGATCGCCGCTACGGCCCTCGTTTATCCAGATAAGAAATTGGCAAGCGTGAAGACGAAATCAGTTACCAAGAGAATGAAGGAAAAGGCCTTTGCTGCATCCGTCAATCGGGATACGATCATGGAATGCGAGAAGCTTGGCATTCCGCTGGCTGAATTTGCGGAGATTTGTCTTGGGGCAATGCAAGAAATCAGCGACCGTTTGGGATTATAATCAAACTATCCGCGGGAGGAAAGTATAATGGGTAAGTCGTACAGAGTCGCCGTAGTTCCGGGTGATGGAACAGGACCCGAGGTAATCGCAGAAGGATTGAAGGTCCTCAAGGCTGCCTCCGCAAAGTATGGTTTCAAACTGGACCTGTCCCATTATGATTTGGGAGGCGAACGATATAAGCGCACCGGTGAGATATTGAGTGATGAAACCATAGAAGAACTGAGAAAATTTGATGCAATATATCTCGGCGCCATCGGCCATCCCGATGTAAAAGCGGGCATCCTCGAGAAGGGCATCCTCCTTAAGCTCCGCTTCGCCCTGGATCAATACATAAATCTGCGGCCAGTTAAGCTCTACGCCGGCGTCGATACACCCCTGAAAGACAAGAAACCGGAGGATATAGATTTCGTTGTCGTCAGGGAAAACACCGAAGGCCTTTATGCAGGCGCGGGCGGGTTCTTGAAGAAAGGCACGGCAGACGAAATCGCGACTCAGGAATCCATCAACACTCGGAAGGGTGTGGAGCGCTGTGTGAGGTTCGCCTTCGAATACTGCCGCAAACGCAACAAGGCAAAGAAGCTGACGCTGTGCGGAAAGACCAATGTGCTGACGTATGCCTTCGACCTGTGGGAGAGGACGTTCTACGAAGTGGCCAGGGAATATCCCGACATAAAGACCGAATACGCCCACGTGGATGCGACCTCTATGTGGATGATAAAGAACCCTGAATGGTTCGATGTGATCGTGACGGACAACCTGTTCGGCGACATCATCACCGATCTCGGAGCGATGATCCAGGGAGGCATGGGCATAGCCGCGGGCGGCAATATAAATCCGGAGGGCGTCTCCATGTTTGAACCCATAGGCGGCTCAGCGCCCAAGTACACGGGGCTAAATGTGGTCAATCCGCTTGCCGCCATCATGGCCGGACAGATGATGCTGGAGACATTGGGAGAAGAGACTGCAGCCGCGGCCATCGAAAAAGCCGTCATGAAGGTTGTAGCAGAAAAGACGAAAAGCATGTCCGCCGGACAGATGGGTTATTCGACAAGCGAAGTGGGCAGCCTCGTGGCCGGTTTGATTTAGATGTAATCCATTCTTTCAAACATGCGTCTCCAGTCCCGCTGGTGGAATACTCAGCTGCTTGCTCGTCTTGTGCCGGTAATCAACTACATTCTCCCCGGTCTTTCCTGTACTCGACTTCTTCTTTCTCATTTCCTTGCCTCAACATTAAGCGTCAATGTAAGTCAACGGCTCACGCCATTCCAGGACCGGATCATGTCGACGGCATCGATACGTCCGGAGAACGAGTCGATAAAACAGTAACAAATCGACACGTTTTTATTTTGTGTCGACGGCATCGACATGTTTATTTCGACAGCAGCTTGTACAACTTTACGTTCAAATAAAGCGTTTCCTTGCCGATTTTGTGAGGTTTAAGAATACCGATTTGTTCTAATTCCTTTAAATATTCCGCCGCAGTCTGGCGTTTTGCGATCCCGCCGTCAACAATAAATTGGCCTTTCGTATAGGGTTGGCGGAAAATGAGCTCTATCAGTTCCTTGGAGTAAACCCTGGCAGGCAGCTTTTTTCTCGCTGTTTCCATCGTTTCGGCCATTAAAGCCCGAATCGCCAAAATACGTTCGCGGGTAAATACGGCAGTGTCTTCAACTGCCTTCAGCATGAAGAGAATCCATGGTTCCCACAGGCCTTTTTCTGTTACCTGACGCAGCAGTCGGTAGTAGTCGTTCTTCTGTTCAATGATTGCCTTGCTGAGATAGAGCACCGGAATGTTCAGCAGTCCGTTCAGGACCAGAAAAAGGATATTGATGATTCGCCCGGCCCGTCCGTTACCGTCGGAGAAAGGGTGAATCGCCTCGAATTGGTAATGGATCAAAGCCAGCTTGATCAAAGGATCTATATCGTCCTGGCCGTGCATGAAATATTCCAAGTTCTTCAGTTTGTCCCGAATGACGGTTTCTCCCTCGGGAGGTGTATAGATGACTTTTCCGTTTGCAGCATTGACAACGGCGGTCCCGGGTAACCGGCGGATACCGCCGGAATGTTCCTTGATCGTTTGGACAATATCTATGAAAAGGTTGGTGGCAAGGAGCGGCCGCTTTTTTAAGATGTTGTATCCCTTCCATAGAGCCTCCCGATAGCGAAGAACCTCTTTCGTAGCCGCATCTGTTTGTTTGTTCTTTGCCGCGAAGGCCTGGAACAGAGCATCGCTGGTGGTTATAATATTCTCGATTTCAGAACTGGCCTTCGCTTCCTGCAAGATCAGGGAATCTACCAGCAGTGCCTGATTAGGAATCGTCTCGCCCAGGCCTTTCAATTCCGCCAACGCACTTCTGGCCGTGATTGTTTTCTTGAGAATTGACTTGGTCTCCACATCCATTTGGGGTGGTAGTGGTGGCAGATCATTATAGGGGGTCTTCTGATTAAACGCCATAGCCGATGCCCTCCGGATTGGCCCTATTATGGTTATGTTTATTCAGGGATGAACTCATTGGAGACAGGTGATTAATACGCCTGAAAGTCAATAATATCAATGAAAAAATGTGGTTATTCGTGCTCCTCATAGTGAAATATTTTCATCTAATAGTCGCGGAACTGGTGGCCACGTTTCAATTCTTACATCAT
>Ga0182021_10011071_pt1 | contig 10696 bp, 7 predicted proteins | sample 612E3MmetaG_FD_120493 | JGI IMG/M metagenome (GOLD analysis project Ga0182021, IMG submission 120493) | Permafrost microbial communities from Stordalen Mire, Sweden - 612E3M metaG (Illumina Assembly) | ecosystem: Environmental > Terrestrial > Soil > Wetlands > Permafrost | place: Sweden...
CGCCTACCCGCCGCCAGGATACTACCCGCCGCCAGGATACTACCCGCCGCGGCCCATGGCCCCGTCAGAACCGGGCTTCCGTCGCGGCTTCTTCGCCATGCCCTACATTGGAATCAACATCCCAGTCGGGAGTTTCGGGGACTCTTTCGATACCGGTTTTCGCATGGGCGCTCTGCTCGGCGGGCACATCAATCCGATGCTCTCGCTCAATGGGGAGATTACGATCGACGTACTCAACCCCAAGCATGTCCCGAGCGGGGTTGATGTCACCGCGGTGATGGTGGATATGCTCTTTAGCCCTCTGCTCCATTTCGGCAACGCGCAGGTCGAGGGGTTCTTTGGACCGAAGATCGGCGCGTTCATCTATGCTCTTACGGCCAAGAGCGGCGGCGTCGAGGCCAAGGGTAGTGCAAGCGGCCTGGCCTACGGATTCAACCTCGGCGCTGCTGTACCGATCGGCAACATTGCGGTCGGCGGCCTGCTCAGCTTCGTCGGCAGGCACGCGACCAAGGCATGCTACCAGAACCCTGGCCAGGCCGAGGTATGCGACGACAGCCCCTCGGGCGATGACGCCAAGATGTTGTCGATCACCGGCGCCGTGCTGTTCTAGCACCACATGCTCAAAGGCGAGGTTTCATCTGGGGCGCGGGCTACCAGGGGAGCTTCGACGCGTTGGTTCTCGCGGCGCTCTTCGCGGTGTTCGGCGCGCGGCCGCTGGTGTGCCTGCCGCTCGTCTTCACGCCGCAGGCGCTGAACGGCATCGTCCTCTACGCGCCGAGGCAGTGGTGTACGACCTGTTGCGCTCAGCGCGCTACTTCTGAACGCCGATATCCTTCATCGCTTCGAGCTTGCCGAAATCGAGGCCAGAAACCGCGGTCTTGAGCGTGCCAAGATCGACGCCCTGCCCCTTGGCTTCGACGATGAAGCGGCGGCCCAGTACGACTGTGAACTCGTTGGCGCCGCCGCTACGCTTCGACCCCTTTTCGTGAACCAGCCGGCCGTTCGCGTTCTGCGTCCGTTCGAAGCCGTTGTCGTCCTCCTTCTCACCCTGGACGCCCGCCCACCCGGCGAGCCCGAGAAGCCCACTCGCCCCGCCCGAGTCCGAGATATTCAAGGAAATACTCTTCTGCGCGCGATCGCCATAGGTCGCCGTGGCCTTCGAAACCATCAACCCCGCCATCCCTGACTTCTCAGCGTTGCTGCTGATCTTCGTCAACCCGGCGAACGTGTCAGGAATGAAGGCCTTGAGCTGGTCGATGCCGATCGGGTCGACGCGCTTGCCACCCCCAAGCAGCGTGCCGAGGCCAGCCATGGCCGCGGCGGCCTGTGCGCTAGGATCACCGCTCTTCTTGGCGGCCTCCATCTTCCTATTGTTCTCTTCGAGGGCCTGGCCGAGTTCCTGCAGCTTCCCCATCGGGCTATCCTTGTCGAACTGGACAGAGGCCGCGCGACCGCCCGGCAGGCCGGAGAGGCTGCGCGAGCCGAAACTTCCCGCACCGACGATGGCGTTTCCCGCAGCCCCGACGATGACTGACAGAACGATCGCGCACACCACCACGACGGCGGTGTAGGCCACGGCCTTCTCCTGCGGGCACTTCATTAAGCGAGGCAGGCCGAGGTAGAGAAGATAGAGCCCGTAGAGTCCCGCGAGAACAGCCAGCAGCCCCAGCGTCGGCAAGAGATGCAGCACACCTGCGACCCACCCCGGGGTGTAGGAATACACTGCGATCTTGATCGCCTGCGCATTGTTCTTCTCGGTACCGAAGCTGGGCGCCAAGGCGTTGATGATGAGCGACAAGATGAAGACGCCGACCAGCGCCATGACGAACGTGTATGCCGCTACAACCAGCCCCGTGACCATCGGCACGCGATAGCTGCCGACAAGCGGGATGGATCGACCGACGATGGAGCCGCCGATGAAGGCGGCGATCGGCCCGATCGCCGCCAACGGCACCGCGTACCCCTTGAAGAGTTCTGCGGTTGACGGGCTTTCTCCGCTGATCGCGTCCCACTCGGTCTTCGGTCTCAGACAGATACCCTTGACCCGGTTGACAATCGCCATGTTTCGCCCCCTTCCTCTTTCGGTGATTAATCAACGGTGGGCGCTCGATGTCAACCAACTCTCGTCGTCTTGGCAGGAGGTTCCATCATTCCACCCCGGCTCCGGCCCCTGCCACGCCGAACCGGACCCGCGGATTCATGGGCAACCCGTGGCTTGCCACCACCGGCTGGAGTGGGTCGCTGATGGCACCCAACTCGGGCAGACAATGCCTTGTCGACGCGTGGACGGATCGTACCATTGCAGGACCGCAAGGGTATCGGACCAGTGGTGTTCACCAGTCCTGCGGCAATACCCAAGCAGGACGGCTATCGGCCACGCGCGGATGAGCGCGTGCCAGCAAGAAGAAGCGCCCTGAGCCGTCGGAGACTGCCCTGTGTGTTTCCTGAAATCGCTCTTCCGTGGCCGTACGGAAACGCTCAGGGAGATAGAAATCGCTCGGCGCATGCGCACGGATCATGCGGAGCACGTCAGCGTCGGAGTCCGCCAGGATGGCAGTGCCCACTGGTTCGAGTGAGTCGAGGCCCCACTGACGCAGACGCGAGATGAACATTGAGTTCCAGCGGGCCGGATCGGCAAACTGGTCCGGCGTGAGAATGATGCCGAGGGGAGCATAGTGAGGCGCTACGCGGAGGGCGAAGTGGCTGGGGTCGACAAAGCAATACCGCAGCCGCGGCAGCGGCAAGGTGGCAGAGTAGAAATCGTCGTCGGGCTCCACCGCTATGAGTTCGTTGGGCCGGTCCATGCGGCAGTACTCGCGGAGTCTCGCCGCCGCCGGCTGCTCTGTGGCGCCGAAAGGCAAACCCCAAGGGCGCTCCGGAAAAGCGGTCTTCACCGCAAAGATCCCCGCCAGCAATGCGACCGCTGTCCACGTCCGGCGCACGGGTAGGAAAGACGCAGCCAGCACGCAAAGCGGCGCTACCAGGCACAGCAGGTATGGAAGATTGCGGTAGCGGAACGCGAACAGCGCAGAACCGGCGACCAGAATCCAGGAGAGCAGGAGTAGCGCGTCTGGTTTCCGTGCGCGCAGTGCCGCGACAAACGCGGGCAGCGCCGACGCGACAAAGATGCACAGCACCGGATCGGTCAGCCATAGGCCGCTCGCGTAGAAGCGCGCCGGACCCTCGACAGCGTGCTGTTCCGGCGGATGCATGCCGAAGCCGAGCAACTGGATGCGCACGTAGTCCATCCAGAACCATTGCCGGTGAACCGCAAGCTGGTAGGCGTGCCACGGCGCAACGATGAGGGCCGCGGTTGCCACTGCCATGGCGATGCGCTTCGGCGGGGGTCGTAGCGCCGGGACAGAGAGCAGCCAGTACGCTCCGAGCGCGAATAGCGGCAGCAATCCGGCCACACTCTTGGCCATCACCCCGGCTGCCAGCGCGGCGCCGAACGCCACGCTAGCCCCACGCGACGCCAGCCCGGGTTCGCGCTGAACCACTGCAAATGCTGTGGAGATCGCCGCAGCCGCCAGCATGTCAGTGTAGCAAATGCGCGAGAGCACGTGCCAGAGCGGGTTGGAAACGAGCAGCGAGACCGCAACCCATGCGGCGGAGATGGATCGGGAACGATGTACCCAGCCGAATAGCAGACACACGGCGTACGCACCCGCCAAGAGGCTCGGCAGCCGCAATGTCCACAGAGACACCCCCGCCGCGCGCAGCGAGAGCCCAGCGAGCCATTGAACGAGCGGCGGCTTGTAGAGGATGTAGCGCCCCTGGAACCGAGGCGTTAGCCAGCCGCCCCGCGTCGCGAACGTCACCGCGGTATTGGCGTACAGTGATTCGTCCTGGGCCCGGACGTGCGCCACCGGGTCAGTGTATGCCGCAGCAATGCCGGTGCGGTTGATCGCGTAGCCCAGCAGAGCAGTCGCCAATGTGAAGCACGCCAGCGTAAGAACAGCGGGCCTCATGAATCGTGCGAACCGCATTCTGGCCTACCGACTCCCGCATGATACAGTGACGAACTGGTCAAAAACAGAGAACAGCGTGTGGTGCCCGAGTGTGGTGCCTTTGGTCCGCAGGAATTCCGCAAGACAATCGGCCGGCACCTGTCTTGGGGCGCGGTCCCGTAGGGTCAGAGGAGCTACACCCGCACTGCCAGCACGAACTTGAGGTAGTTGCCTTCGGGGAAGCCGGGATGCACGGGAAAGTCAGGGGGAAGGCCCTGGCGCTCGATGACCCGCAGCTCAAAGCCCCGCAGGGCAGCGCCCTCGGCTAGTGCCTTGTCCACCTCGACGGCGGAAAGCTTGGCCGCGTTGCTGGCAAACGCGAGCAGTTCGCCTGGCTCAAGCACGGCTGCTGCGGCTCCGGCCAGCTCGGCCAAGTCCGACGCCGCGGAGAAGCTCCGGCCGGGCCCCTGGCCATGGGCAAAGGTCGGCGGATCGCAGATCACGAGGTCGAAGCGCCGCTTGCGTGACAAGAAGCGCTCGAGAATCTTGCTCGCCTCGCCCGTGACCTGCTCCATGCGGGCCGGGTCGAGGCCCGACAGTTCGTAGTTGCGCCGCGCGCGCGCGTGGGCTTTGGCCGAGGTGTCCACCGCAACGACCTCGACGGCGCCGGCCCGCGCCGCGCGCACGGAGAAGGCACCGGTGTAGGAAAAGAGATTCAGCACGCGGCGCTCGGCCGCCCGCCGGGTCGCACTGTCGCGCCCGAGTCGCATATCGGGAAAGAATCCGACGCCGAGGGGCGCCGTCACGTCGACCGCGAAACGACAGCCGGCTTCCTCCACCACCACTTCAAGAGGGGCCTCTTCGCCACGCGCGCGGGCTGCGGGATCCGCAGGACCCTGGCCAGCTAGGGGTCGCAGCCGCTTCTGTTCGTAGATGCCACGCGGATGGATTGCCTCCGTGATCGCGTCCAGCAGTTCTTCGCGCCAGGGCAGGGCGCCCGGCGAGTACCACTGCACAACCACGAAGTCAGCGTAGCGATCGACGGTGACGCCGGGCAGGCCCTCGCTCTCACCCGCGAACAGGCGCAGGGCGGTGGGCCTGTCCGGTCCGAGCAGTAGCCAGCGCAGTTGCACGGCGCGCTGGAAGCGGCTGGCTATCGTCCCTGCCCCCGGATGCACCCGCTCGGCCGGATCGCGCGAGATCACGCGGACGGCCACTGAATGATCCTGGTCCACGTATCCCCGAGCAACAAAACCGCCATTCCCCGCCATGAGATCAACAACCGCGCCGGTCGCCTCGCCTATAGCTCGCCCGCCAAATGCCTCACGAAAGACCCACGGGTGGCCGGCACGCAGACGCCGCACAACGTCGTCGGGAAGCCGATACGCCCCCGCGCGAACGAACATCCCCGGCAGGGGTGTGCGGGGGATTCCGGACGCACCGCGTCCTCCGCGATTCATTCTGACGCCCCAGGACAGAAGCGGGCGGGCAGGCGCATGAAGGCACAAAGTAGATCAGGCACGGCAGGCGGGTGAACCATAGGGAGCGGCTCTCGCCCTGTCAAACGTGTTCACACGCATACAGGGGATTGACTTTGAACTGGCTCGCCTGGAAACTCCCTGGGCAGAGTCACCTACACTTAGCGCATTGCTTGTCATCCGAAAGAAAGGAAACTCCCCATGACCAGTGGGCCCGGGACGACGGGGAAGACCGACGTGCCCCTAGACGAAGCCATTGAAGAGATCTCCGGCCTCTTGGAAATGGACGAATTGAACCCCGGCGGGTCGAATACCGCTGACAGTTCCCAGCAAACGGAGGCCCACGCCGAGCCCGTGGCCACACCTGGAGTGGGTGACGAGCTCCATTTCTCCATGGAGACGCCGGGCCCTGTGCAGGTGGATTCGTATCTCCTTCCTCCCCCTGTCGCCGACGAATCCGCAAGCGGACAAGCGCCCGAGGCGGAGTCCGCCTCGGCGACCAACATGGCCTACGAGGATCTGCTCGAGAAGCTGGTCTTGCCCACGAAGGCAGCCGCTCCCGAGGAGAGCGAGGTGGCCGAAGAGCCGCCGCCGTTCGCCTCGCCCCGGTCCAGCTCGTCGCATTCTTCGTCTTCTCCCCTGGCCAATCTCTTCCCGCCGAATGCGCCATCCCTTGCGGACGTTTCCGACGAGCGCACGGTTGTCACAGCCAACCCGCTTCTGGCCGAGGAACAGGAGGCCGCCGCCCGCGAGGCCGAAAACTACATTCTCCCAGCGGCTCCGGTGGCACCGCCGGTTTTCGCGGAGCCACAGATCGTCGCGCGGCCGGCACGCGAGACCTTCCAGCGAGCCAGCCTGGTGGTCCTCCACAAGGTCATTCAGATCTCCTACCAGAGGTTGGGGGTCATGCTGCTCGTCGCGATGCTGGTGGGTGGCCTGCTCTCATGGCTAATGACTCCGACACGCGCTGTCGTGAGTGCGCCACCTCCCCAGGCCGCGACCCTTGTGGCCAGGCCCGTGGTCCCGGCGCAACCGACGCAGCAAGCGAATCCCGCGCCGCAGGTGGTGCCGCTGCCGACTCCCACCGAGTTACCCGTTCCCGCCCTCCCGGCCGCACAGCCCGCCGCCACTGCCCAAGCCAAGCGGCCAGTTGCACCGGCGGTGGAGCCTGCGCCGGAGGAGTCAGGCGCTGCCGAAGCCAAGACAGCGGCAAAGACCAGGGTGCATCACGCGGCCAAGGCCTCTCGACCAGCCAAGAGCGCTGCGCCAAAGGCGTCCCCAGTCAAACCCGCGGCCCCGGCCAAGCCCGCGGCCTCCAAGAAGTCGGGCAAAGGCGGCTGGGTCGATCCGTTTGCCCAATAGTTGTTCCAGCGCCCCCAGGCTGCGGCTATCGCGGGATTAGGGTCTATCTTGCCTCGGTGCTAACCCCCTGTTACTGTTTTACAATTGCTAAAGGAGCCGCTCGGATCTGTCGACGGTTCATGGGGGTAACATGAGTCGACTTGGGGAGCTCTTACTGCGAGATCAGATTATCTCGCCGGAGCAGCTCCAACGCGCACAGGAAGAGAGCAGAAAGTCGGGTGACCGGCTGGGGAATGCCCTTATCAAGACCGGGGCAATCCCGGAGGAGGATCTGACCCAGTTTCTGTCCAAGCAATACGGCGTCCCCGCGGTCAACCTGGCGGAGTTCGACATTGACGCCGAGGTCATCGCTCTCGTGCCCAAGGACGTGGCTATTCGGCATCGGGTTGTACCGGTCAACCGGGCCGGTTCTTCCCTCATCGTGGCCATCGCGGATCCTTCCAACATCCTCGCCATCGACGATCTCAAGTTCGTCACCGGCTACAACATCGAGGCCGTCGTGGCCTCCGATGTCGGCATCTCGGATGCCATCGAAAGGTACTACAACCGGAAGCAAGAGATCGACATCACCAAGGTGATGAACGAGATCCAGGACGAGGTGGAGGTGGCAGCCTCCGTCGACGGCGAGATCAATTTGGTGGATCTCGAGCGCGCTGCCGACGACGCGCCGGTGGTCAGGTTGTGCAATCACCTGCTGCTTTCGGCCATCCAGAAGGGCGCTTCCGACATCCACGTCGAGCCCTACGAGAAGAGCTACCGGGTTCGTTTTCGCGTCGATGGCGTGCTTCACGAGGAGATGTCGCCCCCGGTGAAGCTCAAGGCCGCGCTCTCTAGCCGACTCAAGATCATGGCCCACCTGGACATAGCCGAACGCCGCTTGCCCCAGGATGGCCGCATCAAGCTCAAGGTGGGCGAAGACAAGGAGATGGACTTCCGCGTTTCAGTCCTGCCCACCTTGTTCGGCGAAAAGATCGTCCTCCGGCTCCTCGACAAGAGCACCCTGCAGCTCGACATGACCAAGCTCGGCTTTGAACCGGACCAACTGGGCGACTTCAAGTCTGCCATCGACAGCCCGTACGGAATGGTGCTGGTCACCGGGCCCACCGGCTCGGGCAAGACCACCACCCTGTATTCGGCTCTCTCCGAGCTCAACACCCTCTCCGACAACATTTGCACGGCCGAGGATCCGGTCGAGTTCAACCTGCCCGGCATCAACCAGGTTCAGATGCATGAAGATATCGGGCTGAACTTCGCCGCGGCTCTGCGCTCCTTTCTGCGGCAGGACCCCGACATCATCATGATCGGCGAGATTCGCGACTTCGAGACGGCCGAGATCGCCATCAAGGCGGCGCTCACCGGCCACCTGGTGTTGTCCACCCTGCACACCAACGACGCGCCTTCCACCATCACCCGACTGCTCAACATGGGAGTGGAGCCTTTCCTGGTCACGGCTTCGGTGCAACTGGTGCAGGCGCAGCGTCTCGTGCGTAAGGTTTGTGCGGCTTGCAAGCAACCCACGGAAACGCCCAGGGACGAGCTCAAGGCCCTGGGCGCGACCGAGGAGGAGCTCGAAACTGCGAACTGCCAGCGCGGCGCGGGCTGCCAGGTGTGCAGCGGATCGGGCTACAAGGGTCGCGTCGCGCTCTACGAGGTAATGCCATTCAAGGACTCCCTGAAGGAACTGGTGTTGCAGGGGTCGGCGGCGGTCGAGATCAAGGCTGAGGCCATCCGCCAGGGCATGCGAACCCTGCGCATGTCAGGCGTGCGCAAGATCTGCGAAGGTGTGACGTCGGTGGAAGAGGTTGCCCGCATTACCGCCGCCGACTAGAGGAGCCCTATTGGAGACGAACCCCAGTCAAGCCCCGCCCCCTCAGCCTGGCGGGCTCACGGTCAACCTGCAGCAGCTCCTCAAGGCGATGGTGGAGCAGGGCGCCTCCGACCTGCACATTACCACTGGCACACCACCGCAACTTCGCATCGACGGCGTGCTGGTTCCCCTACGGGTCAATCCCCTGTCCCCGGTGGACACCAAACAACTTTGCTATTCGGTGCTGACCGACACCCAAAAACTGCACTTCGAGGAAAACCGCGAGCTGGACTTCTCGTTCGGCGTGCGCGGGCTGGCGCGCTTTCGCGCCAACCTTTTCATGCAGCGCGGGGCGGTGGGCGGCGCCTTCCGAACCGTCCCGTTCAAGATTTCGTCGTTCGCGGAACTGGGGTTGCCGCCGGTCATCGAGGAGTTGTGCAACAAGCCGCGTGGACTGGTCCTGGTCACCGGACCCACAGGCTCGGGCAAGACGACCAGCCTGGCGGCCATGATTGACAAGATCAACTCCGAGCGACACGAACACATCATCACCGTCGAAGACCCCATCGAGTACCTGCACCCACACAAGAAGTGCCTGGTCAACCAACGCGAAGTAGGCGCCGACACGGAATCCTTCAAGAAGGCGCTGAAGTACATTCTGCGGCAGGACCCCGACGTGGTCCTGGTCGGCGAAATGCGGGATCTGGAAACCATTGAGGCCGCGTTGGTTACCGCGGAAACCGGCCATCTTTGCTTCGCCACCCTGCACACCAACTCGGCGGTGCAGACCATCAACCGCATCATCGACGTGTTTCCCCCGAATCAGCAGTCGCAGGTTCGCGCGCAACTTTCCTTCGTGCTGGAGGGGATCATCTGTCAGGCGCTGCTCCCGCGGGCAACCGGACAGGGACGCATCCCGGCCCTTGAGGTGATGGTTCCCAACGCCGCCATCCGCAACCTCATCCGCGAGGACAAGATTCACCAGATCTACTCCATCATGCAGATTGGTCAGGGCAAGTCGGGCATGCAGACCCTGAACCAGAGCCTGGCCAGCCTGTACCTGCGGCGCCTTGTCACCCTGGAGGAAGCCGTCGGTCACACCTCCGACCCGGAGGAGTTGGAGCAGATCATCTCGGCAGGGGGGGCCGGACCCAGCGGCCGCGCGCCGATGGGCGGGCGACCGTCCTTGGGAAGGGGGTAGACGCAGATGGCCGCACAGCTCACAGCGTTCACTTGGGAGGCTCGCACTCGAACCGGCGACCTGAAGAAGGGCGTGATGGAGGCCGAGAACGAAGAGGCCGTCCACAGCAAGCTCAAGCTTCAGCAGCTACAACCGGTGGCGGTCAAGAAGCAGCCCCGCCAGCTCAGCTTCAACATAGGCACCGGTGTCAGCGTCAACGACATCGTCATCTTCACCCGCCTGTTCGCCACCATGATCGACGCTGGCCTGCCCATCGTACAGTGCCTGGAGATCCTGTCCACCCAGTCGGAGAATAAGCGGTTCGGCAAGATCCTGGGTCAGGTGCGGGCCAACGTGGAGGGGGGCCTCACGCTGTCGGATTCCATGCGCCGCTTCCCCAAGATTTTTGACAACCTCTTTGTCAACCTGGTCGCTGCCGGCGAGGCGGGCGGCATCTTGGACACCATCCTGCAACGCCTCTCGGTCTACCTGGAAAAGGCACAGAAGCTTCGGCGCCAAATCAAGGGTGCCATGGGCTACCCGGTCACCGTCATGTGCATCGCAACTCTGGTGGTGACAGTGCTTCTCACCAAGGTCATCCCCACCTTCGAAAAGATGTTCAAGGACTTCGGCGGCGGCAAGCTGCCAGCGCCCACGCAGTTCGTGATCGATCTCTCGTACACGATGCGCAACTATCTTCCCTTTATCATTGCAGGCGGCGTCGCCTTGTTCGTCTTGGTCAGGCTCATCCTCCGCACGCGCAAGGGACGCCTGGCCTTCGATGGCATGCTGCTCAAGCTTCCGGTATTCGGTCCCGTGATGCGCAAGACCGTGGTGGCGCGCTTCGCCCGCACCATGGGAACCCTGCTGGCCTCCGGCGTTCCCATTCTCGATTCCATGGAGATCGTGGCCAAGACCG
>Ga0182021_10011072_pt1 | contig 10696 bp, 10 predicted proteins | sample 612E3MmetaG_FD_120493 | JGI IMG/M metagenome (GOLD analysis project Ga0182021, IMG submission 120493) | Permafrost microbial communities from Stordalen Mire, Sweden - 612E3M metaG (Illumina Assembly) | ecosystem: Environmental > Terrestrial > Soil > Wetlands > Permafrost | place: Sweden...
CTCTAACCTATCTGGGAGCCAATGGTGACAGCACCTATGCCGGCGGGCCGTCGTCGCGCACAAACGTGTTGGAATTCACGACCGGCACCGGCGGCAGCTACTCGAATAACTTCGCGAGTACGGCCCAGACGAACGTCCTGAGCGGCGGGACGGGCGTGGGCATCGTGACGAGTTTCGTGGAAACCAATGGCGTCACGGGCACGACCCGGTATTACCGGGTCCGCGTGTTGGCGCCATAGAAGTCGACAATCTGGAGCGCAGTCGGATGGGAGAACGAATGAACAGCAACAATCTTCGTTCACGGCCTGATGAACCGACCCCGGCTGCGCTCCCTGTCTCCTCTTCCGGCGAGAGGGGCGGCAACAATCAGTCTGCAGATTATTACTTCGGCCCGGATGTTCGTGTGTACGAGGCAACCGTTTGAACTTCTGTGTAATCGTGCCCAATATGCAAGGGGTGTCAGGGGAATTGTCAGGGAAAGTGTACTGACGGATTCTGAGGGAGTAGTTACCGGATAGTGATTGAGTTCTGGCGAATTGTGTTCCAAAAGAATAATCAGCAAGAAACCCGAGGGTTTTTGACAGTCTCGCGTTTCGTGCGCCGGGTGAAGAACTTGGATGCCCAGTTAGGAGTTACTCAGACTCCTCAACGACGTTCGATTCCGACACCCGCCTCCAACCTCCCACGCCTTATGCGACATGGGACTCGGGGCGGCGAGCGGGTCAACTCTTGGGTCTTGAATTTCCTTGGCGCTCTCTACGAAAGCATCGCTTCTCCGGACACGGACGGCTCGGAAAGCCGTCCCTACCGGCGGATCTCGCGCTGCGCCAGCCGAAATGCGCAGTCGAACGCCACGTCGTGCAGGACATTGTACAGGCCAGACTTGCCACTGAAACCGGCAGTTGCGACATTGATTTTCGGCCAGCTCTTGAAGTTCGTCAATCAATGATGATGCCGGCAATGGTCGCGGTGACGTAGCAGGCAAGCAGGCCGCCGACCATCGAGCGCAAACCCAGCCGGGCGAGGTCGGTGCGCCGGTCGGGAGCGAGCGCGCCAATGCCGCCGATTTGGATGGCGATGCTGGCGAAGTTGGCAAACCCGCAGAGCGCATACGTGGCGAGCACGTAGGTGCGATGGTCGAGCGCGGCTTTCTGTTTGGTCAGCGAGAGGTAGCCGATGAATTCGTTGAGCACGATGCGTTCGCCGAGAATCTGGCCGAAAAGGTTGCAGTCTTTCCACGGCGCGCCCATCAGCCAGGCGAATGGGGCGTTGATCCAGCCGAGAATGTTTTGCAGCGTGATCGGTTCGGCGATGCCGCAGTGGCGTTGCCCCCAGCCGATGATGAAATTGAGCAACGCGACGAAAGCGACGAAGGCGATGAGCATGCCCATGACGTTGATCGCCAGCATCACGCCTTCGCCCGCGCCCCGGCAGAGCGCGTCGATGCCGTTGACGGTGTGCGTTTCGACTTTGACTTTCGAGTCGGCGGCGGATTCGCTGTGCTGCGTTTCCGGGAACATGACCTTGGCGATGAGCAGCGCGGCCGGTGCGCTCAGCACGGAAGCCGTGAGGATGTGACCGGCTTCGACGCCCATTTGCACGTACACAACCATGACGCCGCTGGCGATGGTGGCCATACCGGCGGTCATCAACGCCATGACTTCGCTGGCGGTCATGTGTTGCAAGTAAAGTTTCACCACGAGCGCGGCTTCGGTCTGGCCCATGAAAATATTCGCGGCCGCGGCAAGACTTTCGCTGCCGCTGGTGCGCATCGCGCGCTGCATCACCCACGCCATGCCGTGTACGACTTTCTGCAGAATCCCGTAGTGATAGAGAAACGTGGAAAGCGACGAGATGACGATGATTGTCGCCGACACCAGCACGGCAAAGACCAGTCCATTCTCCGGCCCGAACGACTTGCTCAACACGGTGCTGTTGGCGAGCGGTCCGAACACCATCGCCGCGCCTTGCATCGAAACGTCCCCGAGTTTGTCGAAGCAGCGCTGGATGAAGCGGAACACATTCTCGCCCCACGGCGTCTTCAAAATGAAGAGCGCGAACGCAAACTGCAGCGCCAGCCCGCACCAAACGGTGCGCCACGGGAAAAGTCTGCGATTGTTCGACAGCAGCCACGCGAAACCGATCATCGCCAGAAGCCCGAGCAAACTGACAAAGCGCATGAGCGTCTCTAAGCCGGCGCGGCTGCCGGCTGCGCGGCGTTGCGGCCGGTCACCCAATACCAAATCGCCTTCAAGCCTTTCAGAAGGCGGACATCGCGGATGTCGCGGATGCCGTAGATTTGGCCGATCTGTTCCTCGTGCTTCTTGTAGCGCGGCGGCATGTTCAAGAGGCTCTTGGTCTTCTCGCCGTCCACCGTCATGATCTCCGGGAAGAACAGTCCCCGGCCAATCGCATACTGTCCGGTCGGCATAGCAATCTTTCGCGGCGCGAAGAACAGCCACGGCCGGTACTCGAACATCAGCCGGCCATCATCGGACTTCGTCAGCTTACCGTACGAGCGAATCGGTGTCTTCTCGATCTTGCGCGCGATAAACATCCAGTTCGTCTTCGGGTCCGGCGTGAAGCGTTTCCGGCGGAACGTGAAAAAATCCCACGTGAACACCGACCCAAACACCATCAGCCGGAACGACCATCCCGCGATGAAATACGCGGTGACGACAATCACCAGCGAAATCATTGCCGCAAACCACGGGTCAATAAAAGTGATTGCCGTCAAGGCTGCCAGCGATGCGGTGCGGATTCCTTTGAGCGCCGCGTCCACTCCGCCCCACGGGCTGATGAGGATCAGGACATTGATGACGTGCCCGACCAGCCACACCAGCACGAACGCCGTCACCGCCAGCGGAATCGTCAGGATGTCGAGCAACGGCGCGAAGCTCATGCCGAGGATGCCGGCATGCAAGACATGCGGATCGGCGGAAGCCGTCAGTTGCGAATGAAAGATCGCCGCGATGGACGGCACGACCGCGCCGGCCGCGACCAACCCGCTCACTTTGCTCTCGACAGTTTCGACCACATCGAATGGTTTCTTCCAGCCCGGCGGCAACGTGACACCGGCGCCGTCCTTGATCGCCACCACAGCGACCAACAACAACGCCGGCAACCAGAACTTCAACCGCGCGTACCACGGCAATTTGTCCTGTTTTCCCTTCGGGCACGTAAAATAGTCGTACGCGTCGACGCCGCCGACGCCGAGCATTGGCGAGATGGCGATGCCGGTAATCTTCGTCAGCGCCACGGCGGCGGCGATGCCTTCTTTCTCCGTGGCCACAGGTTTGGCGGCTTCCGTCGCCGCGTAAACGACGGTGCAACACAATGCCAGAGCCAGCACGATGAGCAGGGTACGTTTCATGCCGGTATCCTAGCGAAACGCTGCCGAAATTGGTAGTCTCTACGTGTGAATATCAAGGCCCTTTACCGCGAAGAACTCACCGACCTGTGCGACCCCGCTTACCGGGCCGACCAGATTCTGCAATGGATCTACGCCAAACAGGCCGGCAGCTTCGATGAGATGACCAACCTGCCGGCTGCGTTCCGCCAGAAACTAGCCGCCGACTTCCAACTCAACGCCGTCCACGCCCTCAAAACGCGCAACGCCACCGACACGACGGAAAAGTTTCTCTTCCAACTCCACGACCACTCGCTGATCGAAACAGTCCTCATCCCGGCCACGCCCGGTCTCACAACACAGAGTGACCGGCACACGGTCTGTGTCTCGACACAAGTCGGCTGCGCCTACGGCTGCAAGTTTTGCGCGTCCGGCCTCGAAGGCGTGAAACGCAACCTCACCGCCGCCGAGATCGTCGACCAAGTCTTGCACGTGCAAAAGCTCAGTGGCGAACGCGTCAGCAACATCGTCGTCATGGGCATGGGCGAACCGCTCGCCAACTACGACAACCTGATGCGCGCCCTGCGTATCATCAACGCCCCCTGGGCGCTCGGCATCGGCGCGCGCAAGATTACCGTCTCGACTGTCGGCATTGTCCCGCGCATCCGGCAATTCGCCGACGAGCCGATGCAACTTCGCCTCGCCGTCTCGCTCCACGGCGCGACCGACGAAGTCCGGGAAAAGATTATGCCGGTCAACAAGAAGTACCCGCTCAAAGAATTGCTCGCCGCCTGCGATTACTACGTCAACACCAAGCACCGGATGATGACCTTCGAGTACATCCTCATCGACGGCGTTAACGACACGCTCGACCAAGCCCGGATCCTTGGCGCGATTGGCCGGCAATTGCGCGCGAAGGTGAACCTCATCCCATACAACCCGGTCGAGGGTTTGTCGTGGAAGCGTCCGACGCGCGACCGCTGCAAAGCGTTCCAGCACGCACTGAAAACGCACGGCGTCACCGCCACGTTGCGCATGGAGAAGGGCACAGACATCAACGCCGCCTGCGGCCAATTGCGATTGCAGCACGAACGTAACCTTTCCACACCCAACACCGTCTGAGAATGCAAATGATTGGTTTCCTCTTTTTGGCGGCCGTAACGGCCCCCTTGCAGCCGGCATCGGGTCCCGGTGGCGCCGACTACCGGCACGCGAAAGTCGTCGAAACGGAACATGGTCGCGGTGGCACTCAGTATTGGACATTTGAGCCGTCGTCCCCCGCGCCGACTTCGGCGCCGGTCATCATATTTCTCCACGGCTGGAGCGCGATGCAGCCGCGCGCGTACGACCGGTGGATCGAGCACCTCGTCCGCCGCGGCAACATCGTCATCTACCCGCGCTATCAAGAGGACTTGCTGACGCCGCCACGCGAATTCACGTCGAACGCCCTGACCGCTGTTAGGGCCGCGCTCCGCGAACTGCATGTGCGTCCCGAACTCGACCACGTCGCCGCCGTCGGACATTCGATGGGCGGCGCGATTACGGCGAACCTCGCCGCGGACGCTTCGCTGGCGGTCCGGGCGGCGATGAGCGTCGAACCCGGTGACGGCACGACGCACAACGCGCGCATTTACTTTCCGAAAGCTGATTGGTCGAAGATACCGGCCACGACGTTGCTGCTCACCGTTGTCGGTGAAGATGACCGGCTCGCGCGGGACGATTTCGCCAAACTGATTTTTCGCGGCACGCCGCAGATACCGGCGGAAAACAAAAACTACATTGTCATGCACACCGACCGGCATGGCGTGCCGGCATTGGAGGCCGACCACAAAGCCCCGGTCGCCACCTCGTTGTGGTCGCGTTCCGTCAACGCGCTCGATTATTACGGCTACTGGAAACTTCTCGACGCGCTCACCGACGCCGCGTTCTACGGCACGAACCGGGAATACGCCCTCGGCAACACGCCCCAGCAACGGTTCATGGGCAATTGGAGCGACGGCGTGCCGGTCAAGGAACTCACCGTCACCGATCAGCCGTAACCTTTTGTCACCGACCTGCGTCTGGTGAATTGAAAGGAACACACATCATGAAGATTCTAACAGCAGTCGCAGTGGCCGGAGTATTGGGAGCACGTGCGTGGGCGTTTCAAGGCGGCGAAGGCCGGGCGTTCTTCGCCGAGCGGCTCGCCGAACTCGGCGTGACCAGCGCACAAAAGGCGCAAGTCAAAGCGATCCTCCGGCAACATCAGCCGACCGTTGAACCGATGATCCATCAGTTCGTGGCCGAGCGGCGCAAACTGCGCGACACGATTCGCGCCGACGCGATCGACGAGAAAGCCATTCGCGCCCAAGCCGCCAAGGTGGCCGGCATCGAAGCCGACCTCGCCGTGCAACGCGCGCAGATCGTCCACGAGATCAAACCGGTACTCACACCGGAACAGATCGAGAAACTCAAGGACATGCAAGTGGATGTCGACGAGCGCATCGATGGTTTCCTCGCGCGGGTTGCCAAACGCATCGCCAACGACTAAAACACGAACGTGCATGAGCCGACTGACGAACGCCTCATTCAATCCACGCTGGCCGGGGATGATGAGGCGTTCGCGTCGTTGGTGCGGCGTTACCGGGCGCGCGTGTTCGGCATTGCCGGCCGCTTCGCCCGCGGCGACCACGAACTCGACGATCTCTGCCAGGAGATTTTCATCAAGACCTACCGGAATCTCGGCAAGTACCGGGCGGACGCGCCGTTCGAGCACTGGCTGTCGCGCATCGCGGTGCGCGCGTGCTACGATCTGCTCCGCAAAACCCGGCGGGAGCGAGGATACCTTCCACTGGAAGGTATCGACGTGGTGGCAGCGGAGAGAGGGGACGGCCGGGCAGCGCGGGAGTTGCTCGACTGGGCATTGGCGCGGGTGTCACCGGAGGAACGATTGGTGATCACGTTGCTGGAAATCGAGGAGAAGACGGTGCGCGAGATTGCCGGGTTGACCGGCTGGAGCGAGTCGAATGTGAAAGTGCGGGCGTTTCGCGCCCGGCAACGGTTGAAGGAAGTGTTGGAGGCGAGCCATGAACGATGAACAATTGAACAAGCTGTTTCAGGCCGCGCGAGCGAAGCCGGATACGTCGCGAGTCGAGTACGGTTTCGAGACGCGGTTGCTGGCGCGGTTGCGGACGGATGAGACGCCGTGGTTTGCGTTGGCGTGGAAGCTGGTGCCGGTCTTCGTGGCGGTGGTCGTGTCGCTGGGCGCGTGGAACTACGCCGGCACAACCGATCTGCCGATGGCCGGTAACGCGGATGATTCGACGCTGGCGGCGTATCTGACCGGGGGGCGATTATGAAGAACTGGAAAGCTGTGGCCGGTATCGTGTTGGTGTTTGTGCTCGGAATGTTTGCGGGCGGGCTGGTCACGGTCGGCGTGATCCGGCATCGGTTGCTGACGCACGGGCCGGAAGTCATCGCCAACGCGATCGTGCGGCGGTTGAGTTGGGAGCTGCGGCTCGATGCCGGGCAGCGACAGCAGTTGCGCGGGATTGTTACGGAGGCGCAGCAGCAGATGAAAGTGGTCCGGCAACAGGCGCAACCGCAAGTCACGCAGATTGTGGATGAGGCGGTGGCGAAGGTGCGGGCGACGTTGCGGCCGGAGCAGCAGGCGAAGTTTGACAAGCTGGTCGCGGAACGCCGGGCGAAGTGGGCGCAGTAAGCAGCCCAGTTTTTCGGGCGCGCGGCAGATCGTTCAGTAAACGTCGTCGATTTCTTCTTCGCCACCCTCCGGTGAGGGAACTTCGATGCCTTTGATGTCGCCACCCTTGCCGGCTTCGGCTTCTTCGGGGCTGGCATTGTAGTAGCCGCGCGAGTAGTAGCTGTAATAGTACGGGTAGTAGTGGTAGTAGCCGACGCGGCCGGGTTCGAGGTTGTTGAGGACGAAGCCAAAGATCTTTGCGCCGCGACTGACGGCGGTCATCTTGGCGACACGCACATACCGGCGCGAGGTACGACCGGCCCAGATGACGAAGAGACAGCCGTCCACGGCCGAGCCGAGAATCGCGCTGTCGGCAATGCCCATGACCGGCGTGCAGTCGATGATGACGCGGTCGTAATTCTTGTACGCCCACTCCAGCATTTCCTTCAGGCGCCAGCCGAGGAGCAATTCGGCGGGATTGGCCGGGTAAGCGCCGCTGGAGATGACGTCGAGTTTCGGGATGCTGGTGTGTTTGACGACTTGATCGCAAGTGGCTTCGCCGAGCAGAACGTCGGAGAGGCCTTTGTCGCGCTCGAAACCGAAATACTTGTGCACTTCACCACGGCGTAGGTCACCGTCGATAAGCAGGACGCGTTCTTCGATTTGGGCGAAGCCGATGGAGAGGTTGACGCAGGTGGTGGTCTTGCCTTCGCGCGGGACGGCGCTGGTGAGCAGGATCGAGCGCAGTTTCTCGCGCGGGGTGGAGAAGATGATGGCCGAGCGGACGACCCGGTAGGCTTCGGCGACGCCGCCTTGTTGTTTGAGTTTGTCGAGCCGGTGGGCCGTGAGGTCGTCGGGACTCCATTGGGCGGCCGGGATCATGCCGAGGAACGGCAACTGGAGGTCGCGCTCGACTTCTTCGGCGAGTTTGATGGAGTCGTCGATGTACTCGATGAAGAACGCCAGCGCGAGGCCGAGGCCGAGGCCAAAGAAGGCGGCGATGAGCAGGCCTTTCATCTTTTTCGGGTAGACGGCTTCCGGTTCGAGGATGGCGTGTTCGAGGACGGTCACATTGCGCGCGCGGAAATTCTGAGTGGAATCCAGTCTGGCCAATTGGGTGAGCATCGCGTTGTACAGCGCGCGCGTGCGATCCATGTCGTCGCGAAGCACCGTACCGCCCAACAGGGCTGAAGCCTTCGCCATGTCAAGCGTCTCAGACTTTTTCAAATCCTCGGCGGCGGATTGGACTTCCGCGCTTAACGAATCCAGATCGGCTTTCTGGATGTTGCGCGCCAGACTCATCTTGATCGAGATTTGCCGGTTGACTTCCTCGAGTTCCTGTTGCTTTTGCGACAGCACGGGATGCAGCGGTTTGTATTTTCTGGAGAGATCGTCCACTTGGGCTTGGAGTAAGCCGCGGCGGTTCTCCAATTCGATCAGCCCGGAGACGAGAGAACTGGGCATCGCGGAAACGGCGCGTGCCAGCGCCCGCTCGGAAATCGATTGGATCAATTCGCCCGGCAAAGTGTTGGTGGGGTTCGCGGATGGGGTGGTCTTTTCCGGACTCGGAGACAGGTACGCCGCCACGGGGTCGGCCGGGCGTACGGTGGGAGAACTCCCGGGGGTCTCGCCGGGGGCAGTCGCGACCGTTGCCTGCGGAGCGGACTCAACGGCGGGGGCCGGATTCGTCGAGGCGGTCGGAGCTTGCTGAATCAGGGCAATGAACGCCGACGGGTCGTTTGCTTCCAAGGCGGCCAAGCGTCCTTTCGCCTTGGCATAGCTTTGTTTCAATTGGGTGAAGGTGGCCAAGTTGAGGTAATAGGTGCGCCACAAAGCGGCGCTGGTCGCGTCCAACATGGGCAGCTCGTTCTCCCGGGAGTAGGCGACATAGCGTTCTTCGGAACTCTTTAACTCCTGCGACAGACGGTTGATCTCGCGGGTCAGCGTCAGTAGCGCCGACTCGGAACTGGCGGCGCGCTGCTCCTCACGGAACCGGAGGTACTCCTCGCACAGCGCGTTGGAGAACTCCTGCGCGAAATCGCGGGACGGGCTGTCGACGGTGATGAGGATGATCGCCGAGCCGCGGATGGGCGCGATCTTCAAGTCGGAGAGGTTCTCGCGGATTTCCTCGGCGGTCTTCTTGATGCGTTGTTGGACGCGCCGCAGCATTGTCTGGCTGAGCATGATGTCGATTTGCGTGGCGTAGAAGCTGTTGTCATCTTCCTTGACCAACTCGGGGGCACTCACCGCCATCCCAGCCGTCGTCACCAACAGCTTTGCGTTGGAGCGGTAGATTGGCTGCCGGGTAAACAGGAACGCGGTCGTGCCGGCCATGCTCAACAGAAAGCAAACCAACACCAGCCACTTCCGCTTCAGCAAGACCGCCAAGTACTCCTTGACATCCACTGACTCGGGTTTGCTCTCGGCGACTCCTGGATTCAACATGATACCACCTTTGATTGCCTGTCCACTTTACTGCAAAGTACACTAAAAGCTAATGAACTTCTGCCCGACGACGATCCAATCGTTCGCCCGCAACGGAATATCCCGCTCAAACTCCGCCTTCTTCATGATCCGGTCAACATCCAAAAATGTATCGTACTTCTTCCCATCCTCGCAGTAACGCACGACTTGGACCGAAGAGCTTTTGGCAAACTGTGTGAACCCGCCGGCCGCAATGATTGCCTTGGCCACCGTGAACACTTCGGTCTGCGGCAACAGCAACGGTCCCGGGCGATTCACATCGCCGACGATATAGACCACGCCGCTGCCAGCGCCCGGCCGTTCGGGGGTGGACAGCGCGCTCTCAATAAACACAGTGACCGTCGCCTTCTGGAAAAAATCCCGCTCCAACACTTCCCGGATCTTGCCGGCCACCTCATCCGTCGTCAGCCCGCACACGGTAATTCGACCCACCGCGGCAAACTCCAACGCGCAGCCCGGCAACACCGAGTACGTCCGATTCAGCGAGGTGTCTTCGGCCACGTTCACCGTGATCTGCATACCGGCGGCGATGAGTTTCGGTTTGAGTTTCGCCGCGTCCGTCTCGTTGGTGGTTGTGGCCGGCGCCGCCGTTGCCCCGGCCGCCACGCTCTCGCAAAGCAACTTGAACTGCTCGTTGGTCTTGTGAATGGCCCGGTAGGGTGAACACGCGCTCACAACACCAAGCGCCACAGTTAGTAAAAACAGTCTGAGCATATCCGCTGGATGATACCGACCACATCGAATCCGGTCAAGCCGACAGCCGGAACGTTTTTTACTGGCCATAGCCCTCATCGCCCTATACAAAGTCTCTCCGCGAATGTCTTCGACACACGACCATCACCAAACGCTCAGAAATTTCCTCGCCAACCGCCAATGGGACGACGCCCAAGCCCTCTGGCTCGACCTCGCCGATCAACTCCCCGACCAGCCCGACTTCCTACTCATTCTCATCAAGGAAGTTGCCGATGCCGGGCAACCCGCCATCGCCGCCGAGTTGGCTTCCTTGCTCACGCCGAGTCTCAAATCCGCCGGCAAACACCACGAATGGCTCTACGCCCTCAAACTCCAAGCCGCCGCCACTCCCAACGACAAAGCCCTGCGTGCCGAAGTCATCGAAGCCTACCGGCAAATCTACCAGACCGACGCGCGTCTCAAACCGATTCTCGCCGTCTCCGAAATCGAGC
>Ga0182021_10011073_pt1 | contig 10695 bp, 10 predicted proteins | sample 612E3MmetaG_FD_120493 | JGI IMG/M metagenome (GOLD analysis project Ga0182021, IMG submission 120493) | Permafrost microbial communities from Stordalen Mire, Sweden - 612E3M metaG (Illumina Assembly) | ecosystem: Environmental > Terrestrial > Soil > Wetlands > Permafrost | place: Sweden...
CGCCGGGTGCTTACATGGTTTCCGCAAATAGCTCCCGGCCAATTAGCATCCGGCGGATTTCGCTGGTGCCGGCGCCGATTTCGTAGAGCTTTGCGTCGCGCCACAGTCGGCCCAGCGGATAGTCGTTGATGTAACCATTGCCGCCGAAAATCTGTACGCCCTCGCCGGCCATCCAAGTCGCTTTCTCGGCGCACCACAGAATCACGCTGGCGCAGTCCTTGCGGACGCGGCGCACATGTTCTGTGCCAAGCTGATCCAGATTCTTCGCCACCGTATACGCGAACGAACGCCCCGCTTGCAAGACGGTGTACATATCGGCGACTTTGCCCTGGATCAGCTGAAACTCGCCGATGCTTTGGCCGAATTGCTTTCGGTCGTGAATGTAGGGCACCACTTGGTCCATCACCGCCTGCATGATGCCCAACGGCCCGCCCGTCAGCACGGCGCGCTCGTAATCCAAGCCGCTCATCAGGACTCGGGCGCCACCGTTGAGGCCGCCCAGAACATTTTCGGCGGGCACCTCGACGTTGTTGAACACGAGTTCACCCGTGTGGCTTCCGCGCATGCCCAGCTTGTCGAGCTTTTGGGCGATCGAGAATCCTCCCATGCCCTTTTCGACGAGAAAGGCCGTCACGCCACCGGCGCCCAGTTCGGGTTCGGTCTTGGCGTAAACCACCAGCGTATCCGCATCGGGACCATTGGTGATCCACATCTTGGTGCCATTGAGCACGAAATGGTCACCCCGCTCCTGGGCCTTGAGCTTCATGCTGATCACATCTGAGCCCGCGCCCGGCTCGCTCATGGCCAATGCCCCGACATGTTCGCCGCTGATGAGTTTGGGCAGGTATTTGGCGCGCTGCGTCGAGGTGCCATTGCGGCTGATTTGGTTGATGCACAGGTTGCTGTGCGCACCATAGCTCAGACCGACGGAGGCACTGGCGCGACTGATCTCCTCCATCGCCACCATATGCGCCAGGTAGCCCATCGCCGCTCCGCCATATTCTTCGGAAGCGGTAATCCCCAGAACACCGAGCGCACCCAATTTGCGCCAGATGTCCATCGGGAACTCGTCAGTTCGGTCTATTTCCGCCGCACGCGGCGCGATTTCACGTTGGGCAAATTCGCGCACTGCGTCCCGCAAGGCGTCGACATCGTCACCGAGCTGGAAATTCAATCCTGGCAGTTGGTCCATGGGGTAGTCTCCGAGTGTTCAGCTTATTGGGTGACACCGTCTCGGCCGATCACTGTCATGACTGTGGCCGTCATGGTCGCGACAAGCTTGCGTTCACCCTCTTCTCCATCAAACTGATAGGCCTTGCCGTCGACGACGCTGATCGTGCGACCGGCCTTCACGACCTGACCGTCGAACAGCAGTTGCGGGCCTCGCGCCGGCGCCAGCAGATTGATCTTGAATTCGATGGTCAAGACGCCCGCGCCGGCGGGCATCAACGTGTAGGCCGCATACCCGCAGGCTGAGTCCAGCGCTGCGGCGACCATCCCGGCGTGGAGAAACCCGTGCTGTTGCGTCAGGTCCAACCGATGCGCCATGCGAAGGACGACGTGCCCGGCCCCGATCGAGCCGATCGCCACACCGAGCGTGCTCATGGCCGGCTGCATCGCAAATGACATTCGCGTGCGGCGTTCGAATTCCTCATCTGGTGTCGGCATGGCGTTCGGGCTTGCGGTCGTGCCGCCGAGTGACGTATACGTCAATTCTATTCCTGCAGCTTCTGACGTCCGGCCGCAAGTAGTTTTCGTGCGTCGGATTCATGACTGCACACCTCGTCGAGCGTGACGCGCAAGTCCGCCATTTGCTGCTCCAGTTGCTCGCGGTGCACCGCCAACACGAGCAGGAATCTGCGTAACTGTGGCAAGGTATCACGCGGCGACTCGTACATGTCGACCAATTCCTTGACTTGTGCCAGCGTCAAACCCAAGCGCTTGCCTCGCAGAGTGAGCTTGAGCCGGGTTCGATCGCGTTGCGTGTAGATCCGCTGCCGCCCCTGGCGTTTGGGGCTGAGCAGTCCGCAATCCTCATAGAAACGGATGGCACGGGTGGTCAGATCGAATTCCCGAGCAAGTTCGCTGATAGTCAGTGTGTTAGACATCTTGGTGACAGCCGCGCGGCAGGGTTCGACCTACACTGCAGAAATTGACGTATACGTCAAGTGTAAGTATTCAACCCGAGAAGGTTGTTGGCATGAATCCGCTGGAGCAGCAACTAGGATATCCGTTCGGCGACGTGCTCCCCGCGCCGGGAACCAGCCTCGAGGTTGCGCCTGGCGTGCGCTGGCTGCGCATGGCGCTGCCATTCCAGCTCGATCACATCAACCTGTGGCTCTTGCGCGATGAGCAGGACGGCATACCCGGCTGGACGATCGTGGATTGCGGAATCGACAATCCGTCAACTCGCACGGCCTGGGAGACCGTTTTCGCGAACGGCTTGGAAGGTCTGCCGATCTTGCGCGTCGTCGCCACGCACATGCACCCCGATCACATGGGGCTGTCACACTGGCTCACCGATCGGTGGACCAGTGACTCACGTGAATGCCGGCTCTGGATGAGCGCCACCGAGTACAACACCGCGCGCTTGGCCAGCGCATCCATCACGAGCATCGGGGGCGCCGAGACGGCACGGTTCATGGCAAGTCATGGACTCACCGATCCGCAATCGCAGGAAAAGATTCGGGCGCGCGCCAACTACTACGCGAGCATGGTGCCCAATGTCCCTACCCGTTTTCGCCGATTGCTGGACGGAATGTCGCTAGACATCGCGGAAAGGCAATGGACGTGTCACGCAGGATACGGACATTCGCCGGAACACATGTCGCTGTACGGCGCCAGTGCAGGCGTGCTTATCAGCGGGGACATGGTGCTGCCTCGCATCTCAACCAATGTCAGCGTCCACGAATTCGAACCGGAGTCCGATCCTCTGAACTTGTATCTGAGCTCGATCGCTCGAATGAAATCCTTGCCCGAGTCGACCCTGTTGCTGCCCTCGCACGGGCGACCGTTTACCGGATTGCACACTCGCGTCGATCAGCTTTGCGCGCATCACGCTGAGCGCCTGAGCGAGACGCTCGCTGCTTGCGCTCAAGCACCGACGTCGGCATCGGACCTGCTGATGACGCTGTTCAAGCGCAAACTCGATCTCCATCAGACGACTTTTGCAATGGGAGAATCCATCGCGCACCTGCACGCGCTGTGGCATACAGGTCAACTCGTCCGAACCATCAGCCCGCAAGGCATCTTCCTGTTTTCCGCCAACTGAGCGGGCTCAAGGTTCACGCCCCAAACGCGTCGACGACATCGGCTAGCCGCTGCGGACTGAACGGCTTAAGCAAGTAGTCGTCCGCGCCGGCCTGACGCCCAATCAACATGTCGTTTCGGTGACCCCTGGCGCTGACCAGAACGACCTTGGCATGGCGCGTCGATTCGTCGGACTTGATGCGTTCACACAGCTGCAAGCCGTCGGGATCCCCAGGCATCATGATGTCCAAGAGGACGACGTCGGGCTGGATCTTCACGACCGCCCGCCAACCAGACTCGCCGTCTGTGGCCTCACTGATCGTGCGACCTTCGCGAGTCAGTGTCATGCGAAACAACTTGCGAATTTCCGGTTGATCTTCAATGATCAAGATCTGCTTCATGGGCTGGCTCGGGAGAGACGACTGGCGGTTTGCCATCGTCGAGACGACGGGTGAACTCCCTCGATATCGGCGGCCCAGCCCAATTCTTGAGTAGCCTTTTCGTGACAGCCGCAACCTTGAACCGTGCACCGTTGGCCTGAATCTCGTCGGTCAGTCCAGCAACGGAACCAGGCCATCCTTCAGACTGCCTCGTGCCTCCTGATAGTCGGGCATCACCGATCGCACAACGTCCCAAAAGCGCGGGCTGTGATTCATCTCCCGCAGATGCGCGAGCTCGTGAGCCACCACGTAGTCGATGCTCGGAAGTGCAAAGTGCACGAGTCGCCAGTTCAAGCGGATCGATCCGTCCACGCTGGCGCTGCCCCACCGCGTTTGGGCCGACGACAGACTCAGTCGAGTGACACGAACGCCCAGCCGCTTGGCAAAGTGAGCGCAGCGCTCTTCGAACAGCGCTCGGGCCTGCCGCTGCAGCCAGCTCTGGACCAAATCGCGGATCTGTTCAGGCGCTGCCGAAGTGGGCAAGCCCACCCGCAGGACCATCGGGTTGGCTCGGACTTCTTGGCTCGCAGTCGAGTCCAGGACGGCGCCCTTGGTCCGTGGGTCCACCGTGACGATCAGCGTGCCACCAAGATACGGTACGCTCGCGCCGTCGCGCCAGTCCACCTTGGTCGCCTGCATACGCTGGGCGCGCTCGCGCTGCTCCTGCAGCTTGCGAAGAATCCACGCGGACTTTTCATGCAATGCCGATTCAATGTCGTTCTGGCCGACCCATTTCGGGGCATTGACGCTCAGGCCCTCCACGCCAACGATGAACCCGATGCTGCGGCGTCGCGCGCGGCGCAGCGCATAGGCCACGACGTGCTCGCGCAACAAGATTTCGCGGTCGGCCTGCGGATGTCTGAATGTCTCGGGAAGCGTCGCGTCAGCCGACACATGGACCGACTGAGGGGGTTCGTCGCCGCTTCCATGGCTGATCGATGCGAGCCCTGCTGCCCGTGAGGAAAGCGGTTCAAACAGGGGTAGCTGCTGCGCGGTTGCGGGAACTGGCTGACGGCTCATGGATCCGAGCTCAGGGTGAACGAGCCTGCTGGTCGGCACCCGAGGCCACCCGCGAAGCGCCATCGCTCACATTGGGATAGGCGTCGGGATCGAGACGACGCATTTCGCTTTCGATCCAGTTCTCGACCTCGCGCATCAATTCGTCGGGCTGCCGGCCTATAGAGGAGATCGGCTTGCCAACCGAGACATCGATGACACCAGGGCTCAAGATGAAGCTCTTACGCGGCCAGCAGCGCGCGGACGTCACCGCGATAGGAACAACCGGCCGCTCGGTCACGATGGCCAGCCGCGTTCCACCGGCCTTGTAAGTTCCGCGGCCACCCCGTGGCGCCCGAGTGCCCTCCGGAAACATAATGACCCAGTGGCCCCGATTCATGTATTCCTTGCCCTGCGCCGCCACCAGATTCCAGGCTTCCGCGCGCTTGCTACGGTCAATATGAATCATATCCATTCGAGACATGGCCCAGCCGAAGAAGGGGATGTACAACAACTCACGCTTGAATACGTAGCAAAGGGGGTGCGGCATCAATCCGGGAAATGCAAAAGTCTCCCAGGTCGATTGGTGCTTGGGTAGTAGGACGACGGGCGAGTCGGGAAGGTTGTCCATGCCATGCAATCTGGCATGCACGCCGCAGATGACTTTCGCACCCCAGATGCTCAATCGCAACCAGCCGACGCACATCCAATAGATGGTGCTCCCGCGCATGAAAATGGAACACACGACGACGGCCAGCGCCCAAGGCACGACCGTGACGGCCATGAACAGGACGAAGAGTGTCGATCTGAGCGCACACACGGCACGATGCATCAGTCGAGTCTCCCGAAGACAGAGTCGGATTCGCCCGCATCTGCACGATCTTTGCGTTCCTTGCGGATCATGTATTCGGCGAAAGCGCTCAGGTCGGCATGAACCTGGGTCTGCGGTACCTGGGCGCGCAAGGCCTCGATCTCCGGTTCGGTCATGGCCGCAGCCTTGCCAGTGCGCACGAGGTGCGGGCGACAACCGACGGCGACACCCGCTTGCAAGTCCCGAAGCGTGTCGCCCACGACAGCGACATCACGCAACGACACGCCGAATCGCTCGCCGATTTGTTCAAACAGTCCCGGCAGGGGCTTGCGGCAGTTGCAGGCCTCCTCAGGCGCATGCGGACAGAAGAACACTGCGTCAATTTTGCCGCCATGCTTGGCCAGCAAATGGTTCATCTTGGCGTGCATCGCATTGAGAGTGGCCATGTCAAAGGTGCCGCGACCCAGGCCCGACTGATTCGTAGCGACCACTGTGTGCCAGCCGGCATGGTTGAGCCGAGCGATGGCTTCCAGGGCGCCTGGAATTGGAATCCATTCGTCGGGCGCCTTGACGAAGTCATCGCGATCTTCGTTGATGGTCCCATCACGGTCGAGAATGATCAATTTGATTGGCTGCGACATCGATTAGACGTTCCTTGCGCTGGGTCCGCACCGACCCCGGGGCTCACCATCCCGACGGCCGGGACGGGCCGGGAGCGCCCCAATTGTCGCTCAGCGCGATGCGCCGTGCCCAGCGGCTCAGCCGGGGGACCCAACGCGCTCGCCGGCATTCGGCGCCATCGCTCGTGGCAACAGCCCGCGCCCGTTCCATCGGCGAGGCGGCACGGCGAGCTCACGGTGCAAGTTTGGACAGGTCCGCGACCTGGTTCATGGCAGCATGCAGCCGGGTCAGGAGCGCGAGCCGATTCGACCGCACGGCCGCGTCGCTGGCGTTGACCATGACGGCCTCAAAGAAGGCGTCCACCGGATCGCGCAAGGCGGCGAGGGACCGCATCGATTCCGTGTAGTCGCCCCTCAGAAATGCCGAATGCGCAAAGGGAGCCACCTCGTTCAAGGCCCGAACCAACTCAAACTCGGCGGGCTCCGACAACAACGTCAGGTCAATCGTGGAAGAGCGGACCTCGTGTCCATCGACCTTCTTCAGAATATTGCCCACTCGTTTATTGGCGGCAGCGAGCGATGCCGCCTCTGGCTGCATCCGGAATTGCTGAACAGCATCCAGCCGCGCCGCGATCTCGCAAAGTCGTTGCGGTCGAAGCGCCATGACGGCGTCGACGTCAGCGGACATGGCGCCTTGCTCCTGGAGCATGTTTGACAGCCGGTCCTGCAAGAAGTCCGCGATTTGCTGCGCAACGCTGACCTCATCGACCGAAAATTCGGGCACTGGCCCGAGCACGGGATCGGCGAAGACTTGCTGCGCCGAGGCCAACAGCCACGACACGTCGATCGGGAGGCGGCGCTCCACGAGGATACGAACGACCCCCAACGCATGGCGACGCAGTGCATACGGGTCCTTGTCACCCGTCGGACGCTGTCCAACGGAGAACATGCCCACGAGCGTCTCCAATTTATCAGCCAGCGCAACCACCTGACCCACCTCATCGCGTGGCAGGCTGTCACCGGCGAAGCGTGGCTTATAGTGATCCTCGATCGCATTGGCCACCACTTCGGGATGGCCGTCGTGACGCGCGTAGTAGCGCCCCATCACACCCTGAAGCTCGGGGAACTCCCCGACCATGTCTGTCAACAAATCGGCCTTGGCAAGCCGTGCCGCGATGACGGCTGGCACCGACAGCGCCGGCCCGCCCAAGAACTGCCCGATGACCGCAGACAATGCAGCCACGCGGCGCGCACGCTGACCCTGACTACCCAATTTGCCGTGGTCCCCCACCTTGTCCAGTCCCGCCACCCGCGACGCGAGACTGCGCTTGCGGTCCTGATCGAAAAAGAACTTCGCGTCAGCTAACCGCGGCCGCACCACGCGTTCGTTGCCCTGCACAACCCGGCTTGCGTCTGCCGGGCGGATATTGCTCACGACTAGGAACCGGTTCGTCAGCGCACCCCGGGCATCGAGCAAGGGGAAATACTTTTGGTTGGCCTTCATCGTCAGAATCAGGCACTCGGCGGGTACCTCCAGGTACTCTGGCTCGAATTGGCACAGCAGCACGTTCGGTCGCTCGACGAGCGCGGTGACTTCATCCAACAGCGCGTCATCTTGCACAGGCTTGAGTCCCTGCACCAGCGCAGCCGCTTCCAGCTGGCGCACGATTTCTCCGCGCCGCGAGCTGAAGTCCGCCAATACGGCGCCCTGAGATTCAAGCTGCGACTCGTAACCGTCGGCGTCGGTCAATTCGATCGGGTCCGTGGCTGCCTCAAATCGATGCCCATGCGTGATCCGACCGGAGACCAAGCCCAGCGCGGTCACAGGCACGATCTCACGGCCATAGAGGGCAACCAACGCGTGGGCCGGCCTCACGAATTGCACACTCGACCAGCCATCGGCCAGTTGGTACTGCATGACCTTCGGAATCGGCAAATTGCGCAAGGCGTCATCCAGTGCGAGCTGCAACGCCCGCGCCAACGTCACGCCGGCACGCTCGGTCTCAAAGAACAGGGCTTGTGCCTTGCCGTCCAGACGTCGGATCAACCCCGGCACGGCCGTGTCATCCAGACCCAGGGCGACCAGCTTCTTCATCAGAGCCGGCGTCGGCCGTCCCTGAGCGTCGATGCCCACGCTGACCGGCATCAGCTTCTGGGAGACCGACTTGCGGTTGCCTTCGGGCCGCACGGCCGTGATCCTGGCGCCCAGACGACGAGGCGACGCGTAAGCATGAACCGTCGACGCCCCCGTGCTCAGCTCCTGCGCGGCGAGACTGGCACCAATGGCTGATGCAAACGCCTCGCCCAACTTCTTCAGCGCCTTCGGCGGCAGTTCTTCGACAAACAATTCGATCAATACGGTCGAAGTCATCACGCGGCCTTCTTGTCGCTGTCTTTGGCGAGTTGAGCCAGCACCTCGTCGCTCCAAGCCTTGGGGGCCATAGGGAAACCCAGTCTCGCGCGGCTTGCAACATAGCTCTGGGCCACGGCACGGGCCAGATTTCGAATTCGACCGATATAGGCGGCCCGCTCCGTCACACTGATCGCGCCGCGTGCGTCGAGCAAATTGAACGAATGACCCGCCTTGAGCAGTTGTTCGTACGCAGGCAAGGCAAGTTGCTCGGACATCAGATGTTTCGACTGGGACTCGTGCGCGTTGAACGCGGCCAGTAGGAATGCCACGTCGCTGTGTTCAAAGTTGTACGCGCTTTGCTCCACTTCGTTTTGCTTGTAGACGTCACCGTAACTCAATCCCTGGGTCCACGTCAGGTCATACACGTTGTCCACGCTTTGCAGGTACATCGCCAGACGTTCAAGTCCGTACGTAATCTCACCCGTAATGGGCTTGCAGTCGATGCCGCCGACTTGCTGAAAGTAGGTGAACTGGGTGACTTCCATCCCGTTGAGCCAGACCTCCCAGCCCAGCCCCCAGCAGCCCAGCGTGGGGTTTTCCCAGTCGTCCTCGACAAATCGCACGTCATTGACCTTGAGGTCAAATCCCAACGCTGACAGCGACCCAAGATACAGATCCAGGATGTCGGCCGGAGCGGGCTTGAGCACCACCTGATACTGGTAGTAGTGCTGCAGTCGGTTCGGGTTGTTTCCGTATCGACCGTCCTTCGGCCGACGGCTCGGTTGCACGTAGGCCGCCTTCCAGGGCTCCGGACCCAGGGCCCGCAGGAACGTCGCCGTGTGGCTGGTCCCCGCACCGACCTCCATGTCGTAAGGCTGCAGCAGTGCGCAGCCCTGGGCTGCCCAGTATTCCTGCAGGGTGAGAATGATTTCTTGGAAGTTCAGCATGCGTCGGGTCAGCCCGGTGTCCAGTCGAAGACGGCGAAGGTGTCGGGGGATTCTATTCAGCGCGCGGATCGCCGCGGCAGGGCGCCCGTCAGCCACACACACAGGGCCGCCGCAAAGGCAAGCGGCCAAAGGCCTAGACGGGCCGCCCACCATGCGTAGGGTGTGACGCCCGATCTGGCTTGGACGATGCCGTTCAACACGCCGCGTGTGCGGTGGGCCAGCGCTTGGGTCACACGTCCTTCGTCATCGATGATGACCGTTGCGCCGGTGTTCGTAGCCCGGATCATGGGGCGCTGGAACTCCAAAGTCCGCAGGCGGGAAATCTGCAAGTGCTGATCGATGGCAACCGTGTCGCCGAACCATCCAATGTTGCTGATATTGGCAAAGACGGTGGGTGCGCGTGCGGCGTCGCGGAATCGGGCGGCAAGCTCCTCGCCAAAGAGATCTTCATAGCAGATATTGGCGCCGATGCGCTCGCCGCCAACCTCGAAGGACGGCGCCCCGACAGGGCCCCGGTTGAAGTCCCCCAGCGGAATGTTCATCAACGCGGTGAACCAGTGGAATCCAGTCGGAATGAATTCGCCGAATGGCACCAGGTGGTGCTTGTCATAGCGGTAAAAGCCACCGGGTAGTGCCGCGGTCGCCGGGGAGATTCCAGCCGCCGAATTGGTGTAACCAACTTGATCGTCGCCCAACGGAAGTCCGAGGAGCGCGGCCTGGCTCCCGTCCTGAAAGTGATGCTCTATGCGCTGCCAGTACTCGGGGTCCAGATCGGCCGGTAGCAGTGGAATGATGGTTTCCGGTGCGACGACAAGCGACCCGCGCGCCGCCAGCAGTTGTTCGCTGGCCCACTTCAAGGCCTGCGGCATTTGTTCCGGGTCAAACTTCTGATCCTGAGAAACGTTGCTTTGCAACAGTGAAACGGTCAAGGTCGTCCCCGGATGGCTGAATCGAATGGGACCCACGGCTGCGCAGAGCACCAACACGAGCCCGCACGCGGCCCAAGCCGACAGGCGTGCCGGCATCGGCCGAGTCGCCGACAGGCCCGCCCACGCCGACATTGCCGCCGCGACGCAGCCTATGCCATAGACGCCAACCCATGGCGCCAGTACGGCCAACGGGCTGTCCGCGTGGGCATAGCCGCTGGCCAGCCATGGGAACCCCGTGAAGATCACGCCACGTGCCAGCTCCGCAAGCAACCAAAGCGCGCCGAACAAGCAGGCGTCTCGCCACGCGACGCCTGCGCGCAACGCTGCAAACAGCCAAATTGCCGCCGCCA
>Ga0182021_10011074_pt1 | contig 10695 bp, 12 predicted proteins | sample 612E3MmetaG_FD_120493 | JGI IMG/M metagenome (GOLD analysis project Ga0182021, IMG submission 120493) | Permafrost microbial communities from Stordalen Mire, Sweden - 612E3M metaG (Illumina Assembly) | ecosystem: Environmental > Terrestrial > Soil > Wetlands > Permafrost | place: Sweden...
ACTATCGGATACTTTACATAATACAGCTTGTCTTTTAATTCTTTGAACTCAATTTCATCATCACTTAGCGCAGTCTTTGTCACCGGGTCCCAGTTAATTATCCTCTTACCTTTATAAATTAATCCCTTTTTATATAGGTCAACAAATACCTCTTTTACTGCCCTAGAGAGCCCGGCGTCAAGTGTAAATCTCTCTTTTGACCAGTCTACCGATACACCTAATTTCTTTAGCTGTTTTAGTATAATTCCGCCGTGCTTTTCTTTCCATTCCCATACTTTTTTTACGAATTCTTCCCTGCCAATATCTTCTTTCTTAATTCCCTGCGCAGCCAGGCTCTTTTCTACCATTAACTGCGTAGATATCCCTGCGTGGTCCATTCCCGGTACCCAGCATACTTCAAAACCCTTCATCCTTTTCCATCTGCAGTAAATATCCTGAATGGTATTATTTAAAATGTGCCCTATATGCAAAATTCCCGTCACATTAGGCGGTGGAATTACTATGGAATACTTTTTCTTATTTTTATTTATGGTAGATTTATAGACTTCCTTATCTTCCCAAAATCTTTGCCACTTTTGTTCGACTTCCTTTATTTCATATTTATTCGGTATTTCTGCCATTTATGTTATTTGTATTATTTTTTAATATTAATTCGTATGCTAAATTTAAATATGCTATAGCTCCGAGCGAATTTATTTTGTATAAACAAAGCGGCTTTCCGTAAAACGTTGCTTCATTCAAAAGGCTCGATACAGGTACATTTGTTTTCATCATGTACTCGTTATATCTTAATTTCAGTTCCCTCTCGGAAATTTCAGTAACCTTTGAATTTTTCTCGTACATTGTCATTAAAATTCCCTCTACATCTAAATCAGGATTTGATATTTCGTGTATCCAGTTAATATACTGGAACAGCTTATCAACCGCATCCAGCGATAAATGCCCGCATTTTACAGGTATCAAAACCGAATCCGATGCCGTCAATGCATTCGTAGTTATGCCTCTTAATACGGGCGGGCAGTCAATTATAATAAAATCATATAAATTTCTGACTTCCTTAAGCGCGTTTTTAAGAATTATCCTGTTCTCAGATGACTTTGCAAATTTTTCGTCGAGCGAAATTGAATTTATATTTGCCGGGACGAAATCAAGGTAATCGAGTTCAGTTTTGTGAATCGTGTACTGAATCGATTTCGTAAAACTGAATATCTCGAAAATTCCCGCTTTAATCTTATCCGATGTAAATCCCAATGCAATTGCCGCCGAACCAAAAGGGTCAACGTCTATCAGGAGCGTCTTCTTTTCTGCTACTGCAAGCGATGCCGCAAGATTTACTGCAGTGGTCGTCTTCCCTACTCCGCCCTTGGAAATGCAAACTGAAATTATTTTTCCCATTTTTTATAGATTACAATAATGAATCCTGTTGTTATTTATTGCCGCAAATGGTTTGCAAACTACTTCAAATCCATCGAACGGCGTGTTCCTGCTCTTCGATAAAAATTTATTTTTATCGATTACCCATTTTTCATTTTCATTAAGTATCGTCAGATTCGCTTTTTCGCCTTTTTTAATATGTATCCCGGGTAAATTCAATATCCTTCTCGGGTTAACCGAAATCTTTCTGACCATACTTTCAAAACTTATAACATTTTCTTTTACAAGATATGTATAACTCAATCCCGCACAGCATTCCAACCCAATAATCCCGAATGGTGCACCGGTCATCCCTTTTTCTTTTTCTTCTTCCGAATGTGGTGCGTGGTCAGTGCAGATTACTTCAATAATACCTTCAGCAATACCTTTCTTTATTTTCTCGATATCATTTTCCGTTCTCAAAGGCGGATTCATTTTAGCATTTGTACCGTATTTTTCTATATCTTTATCGGTTAATACAAAATGATGAGGACAAACTTCACTTGTAATATTTTCACTTTTGTATTTCCTTAGTATATCAAGACTGTCTCCGAAGGATATATGCTGTACGTGATACTTCGAGCCTTTTATTGCAAATGCATTCCTGACATCTTTTTCAATCACGGTAATTTCACTCGAAGCAGGAATCCCGTTTAATCCCAGCTTTTTTGAAACCTCACCCTCATTCATTACCCCGTTTTTCATCAATGCAGGGTCTTCACAGTGCTGTAAAACAGGAATCCCTGTTTTGGAGCTAATCAACAAAATCTTCCTCATTATTTCCTCATCATTCACTGCATTACCATCATCCGTAAAAGCAATAATCCCCGATTTAATCAGTTCTTCCGTATTCGAAATTATTTTCTTTCCATCCCTGTTTTCTGTAATGCATCCCGAAAAATAAACATCAACTAAAAAATCTTTTGACTTATCCTTTAAATCTTCTATAATTTTTTTTGAATCCATCGGTGGTTTTGTATTCGGCATGCATAGCACTCCAGTAAAACCCCCGTTCATCGCAGAATTGCTCCCGCTTAGTAAATCCTCCTTATGCGTCTGCCCCGGTTCGCGGAAATGCACGTGCATATCAAAAAATCCCGGCGTGCAGGTTAAATTACTACCGTCTATTAATTCACAGCTTGCGTTTTTATCCGATGAAATATCTTCACCGATTTTATTTATTATTCCGTCTATGATTAATAAATCCAGTCTTTCATTTATATTATCATCGGGTGAAACTATCAGGATATTTTTAAAAAGAAGATTCATCTGGTTATGTGGGCAATACTGGACTCGAACCAGTGACCTCTTCCGTGTGAAGGAAGCGCGCTAACCAAACTGTGCCAATTGCCCTTTTACAAAATTAATTAATTTTAAAATTAACTTAAATGTATGATTTAATCATCCAATCAGGAAATTCCAGAGCAATGCATCGAGTATGAGTATCGTAGCCGCACAAATAACAAATGATTTAATCGTCGAAAGCCCCACGCCCTGCGCTCCGCCTTCAGTATGAAATCCTACAAAGCACCCGATATTGGAAATTGAAAAACCGAAAAATAATGCTTTTATTGAACCCGAATAAATATCCTTGTATTCCAGAGTTTTTCTGAACCCGTTCATGAATACTTCACCCGAAACATCTAAAAATAAAACAGCGACTAAATAACAACCCATAATGGCAACTGCACTTGCATAAACTACCAGTACAGGCATCATAAATGTCGTTGCAATAACTCTCGGCATTGCAAGATATCTCGCAGGATTAATTCCCATCGATTCGAGTGCGTCAATCTGTTCCGTTACTTTCATCGTTCCAAGCTCCGCTGAAATCGATGCCCCCACTCTTCCCGCCAGAACTATCGCCGCTAATACAGGTCCCAGTTCTATAATAATTGCTTTCGGGGTTGCTGACCCAAGATAACTGAGCGGCATTATTCCCCTTATCTGATAAGCTACCTGCCAGGCAGAAACCGCTCCCGTGAAAAGCCCGATAATAGATACCAGGACAAACGAATTAACTCCGATGTGCATCATTTGCTCGAATATAAGTCCCCTGTCCTTGAATATTCTGGGGAAAAATTTAATTACATTATACAGCAGTTTAGAAAAATTTTCTATATCTTTAAAAAATATAAATGTCTTTCTTAATATAAAATCCATTATCATGCTGCCATCCTCTGTATTTTAACCTGTAATAATGTATTGCCTGTTTTTTTCATAATTGTAAATATTAATCCTTTATAATCAATTCTTTCATAAATTTCAGGCACATGCCCTGTAACCATCTGCAAAAATCCGCTGAGCGTCAGATACTCATCCGGATTTTCGGGAATATCCGCAACGAATTTGTTGTTGAATTCCTGTATTTGAATTTCAGGATTCACAAGGTAAATACCGCGTTTGTCTTTTGCTACATTCCTTGTTTCGATATCATATTCATCTTCAATTTCCCCGACTATCTCTTCTATGATATCCTCAAGAGTAACCAGACCTTCCACACCTCCGTGCTCGTTTACAACAATACCCTGGTGAACATGTTTATTCTGAAACTCTTTTAATATTTCACCTATGTGCTTCATTTCGGGAATAAACTCCGCAGGCCTTAATATATCCTGTAGCAATATTAATCCCTTGTGCTCTGCTGCACTGATTAAATCCTTTGAATAAATAACCCCTATTATATTATCAATCGTTTCCTTATACACCGGAATTCTCGAATAACCTTCTTCGATTATCGTGTTAATTATTTTTTCCCTGCTGTCTTCTATGTCGATTGCAATTATCCTGTTCCTCGGTATCATAATATCCTTTGCCGTCTTATCATTAAAATCGAAAATCTTTTCAATCAGCTGGTGTTCAGTTGAATCAATTATCCCGGTCTTTTTGCCCTCGGATAATAAAAATCTGATTTCCTCTTCGGAGTGTGTCATTATATCCTTGGTCAGGGGTTCAATTCCTATTATCCTTAAAAAACTGTTTGCCGATTTATTTAATATCCAGATAAACGGTTTGAATATCTTATAATAAATTATCAACGGTATCGAAAACCACAATGCTATGCTCTTCGGATATTTAATAGCAATTGACTTAGGAACAATTTCACCTATAGTAACTGCAAAATATGATATCAGCAAAATTCCCAAAATCAAAGAAATGGTTCTCATATACGGAAAATCAATTCCCGTTATTTTCAGCAGCGGTGAAATTATTTTATCCGTAATTACAGATTCCATCATCCACCCTAATATCAAATTAACAATAGTAATTCCAAGTTGCGTAGCCGAAATATACCTGTCTATATGCATCTTTATGTCTTTTGCCTTTTTCGCCTTCAAATTTCCGTTTTCAATTAATGTCTCAAGCTCGGAATTTCTTACCTTGATAATCGAAAACTCGATAGCAACAAATATGGCATTTAGAATAATAAATGCAAATATAACAATAACTTCGAATAAAATTGACTGTATTTCCTTCATAATATCATATAAAATAAGATAGTTAAATCTTAAAATATCTTCAATCTAAATTGTTTTAATTAATTACTTGGTGAAAATCATTTTCTTTATATCCGATGAATGATCTGTCTGTAGTTTATAAAAATAAATACCGCTTGAAAGTTCCTGAAATTTTGCCGCATTAAAATCCATTTTATAAGTTCCCGGACTCTGGAATTCATCTATTAAAGTCTCAACCTCTTTTCCGTCAAGCGAATAAATTTTTAAATTAACTTTAGCCGGCGAGTAAAGCTCATATGTGATGCTTGTTGTCGGATTGAACGGATTTGGAGAGTTCTGATATAATTTAAATTCTGTTATATCCGATACTCCTATTTTTATTTCATCAGTGTTTTTTATATGAAAATTTTTATCTGTAATTTTTATCCTGAAAAAATATACGCCGTTTTTGTAAGGCCTGTAAGTTAAATTATAATTATAATTTTCGGTTGAATCTTTTTTTATTTTCTGGAAATAATTATCTGCAAAAATTTCATCCAAATACTGAAAAATCCCTGCATCGGGATTTTTTACTTCTACTCTGATTTTTGATACATCTTTTATATTTCGCAGAGACCAGTTAAGGTAGATATTGTTTTTCTTTAAATGAGCTGAAAACTCCGATATGACAGAATTTGTGTCCTGCTGCGGGTGGAGTCCTGAATAAAATAAAAGCAATAAAAATATTGAAATTATTTTTTTCAAATTTTATCGGTTTTCTCTCAAATATTTTAATCTTTTTTCCAGCTTTTGCCTCGGAGTTAAAAGCTTTTCTTTTCCGTATAAAGCATCCTTTTGTGAAGTGAATACAAGTTCGAATTCGTCGCTCATTACAATCGCTTCCTCCGGACAGACTTCTTCGCATAACCCGCAATATATGCACCTTATCATGTTGATTTCGAATTTTTCGGGATACCTTTCTTTCTCGTCTTCCGTTTCAGCTGCCTGAACCTCTATGGCAAGCGCCGGGCAGACACGCGAACATAATCCGCATGCAACGCACCTTTCCTTGCCGTTATCCTCCATAACGAGAACTGGTCTTCCCCTGAACGAATCTGGAGAAGACCATTTAACTTCCGGATATTGCCTTGTAAATTTCTCAGTAAATACCTGCTTTAATGTTAAAGCGAGTCCTTTTATTATCTGAGGTATATATGTCTTTTCTAAAAAAGTTAAATCTTTTAACTTTACAGGTTGCATAGTTTTACTTTATTAGCAGCATCTTCTTTGTCGATACATATTCACCCGTAACCAACCTGTAAAAATATGCACCCGAACTTAGATTAAAATCACTCGTATTAAAATCATATTTATAACTGCCCTGAGGCAATCTGCTGTTATTTAACAATCTCGTAACTTCCCTTCCCTGCATATCATAAACAATTAAACTTACTTCAGAATTCTTTGCTAATGAAAATATTATTGATGTCGAAGGATTGAATGGATTCGGATAATTCTGCTTCAGTTCGTAATCTCTTACTATTGAAGAAATAGGTGTTATTCCAACAGGTCCTAAATGAACAGTAAAAGTATCCTGCAAATATACAGATGGATTCCCCTCCACAAATGCTCTCCAAACAACTATTCCGGTTCCGATTGTCGTCCCGTAAAAATCGAATGATAATACCGTATCGGCTACGTTAGGTCCTAAGGGATATGTACCCGCTCCGTGCGGTGGAATTGTATCTGTATCAGCAAAACAATTTACATACGTGCACACGGCTTGCTGCCATCCTGAAGGCAAATCTTTATATACTCTTACAAGTTTGAAATTTTGAGTAGTGGTTGCATTATTTTGTAAAATACCTTTTACCACAACTGAAGTAGCGGTATCACCGTATACAATACGGGGACTGACTCTGTGAAATATAAAATTTTGACTGTAAGTCACTGATGCAGTGAAAATAAAAATACAAAATAAAAGTAATGTTTTTTTCATTTTAGAAATATTTATTTATAATATATATTATACAAATTTACGAAAGTTTGAACTAATAAACACTGTATTTTAGATTAAATTTATATTTAGATTATGGAAGAAAAAATGATTATTTTAACATCCTATGAAAAAAATCGGAATTATACTGGGTTCAGGACTCGATAAGTTCTCTAAAGAGCTGAAAAATGTCAGTTTACTCTTCGAGGACTCTGTTGGCATTCATCATAAGAGAATAATTAAGGGAAATATCAATGATAAGGAAGTCGTAGTTTTTCAGGGAAGAAATCACTTTTATGAAACTTCCCTGCTGAATAAAATCTACTTTAACGTCAATAATGCAAAAGAGCTTGGACTTGATTTGCTTATAATAACTAACGCAGCAGGCGGAGTTAACGCAAACTTCAAAGTGGCGGATCTGATGCTTATCACTTCCCATATAAATCTTATGTTTAGAAATATTTCTTTCAAAAAGCAGTGCAGGGCTTATGACAGTTCACTGCTGGATTATATAAAAAGTATCGCGCAAAAAAATAATATCAAGCTTCAGACCGGAGTCTATTGTTCCCTGACAGGACCTGCCTATGAAACAAATGCCGAAATGCGCATGGAAAAAAAATTTAAATTTGATGCCGCAGGTATGTCCACGATTCCCGAAGTGCTTTATTTAAATAAACTCGGTATTAAAACTGTTGCCATATCCTGCATAACAAATATTTTAAACAGTTCATCCGAAAATGCGATAAACCATTCGGAAGTTATTGAAGCAGGTAAAACGGCATATAATAATTTTTCCAAACTCCTTAAATCAATAATCAATGATTATTGATACTCACGCGCATCTTTACTATGATGATATAGTTTCCGAAATGGATAAAGTTCTGGAAAGAGCCGCCGAATCAGGTATATCGAGAATAATAGTTCCTGCTGTAGATATTCAGACATCGGTAAAAATAATTTCCCTTTGCGATAAATATGAAATGCTTTATGGAGCAGTCGGCTTTCATCCGGGTGATATTAAAGATACTGAGTCCGGTGACATAAAACTGCTCGAAGAGTTTTTGCAGCACCCTAAAGTTGTTGCTGTCGGAGAAATAGGGCTGGATTATTACTGGGATGTATCCTATAAAGATAAGCAGATTTATTTCTTTAAAGAGCAGATAGAAATTGCAAAGGATAAAAATCTGCCTGTCATAGTGCATACAAGAAATTCGACAAAAGAGGCCGTTGAAATTATTACGGAAAAATATGACGGCAATCTGAAGGGACAGTTCCATTGCTTCAGCGGAACATCCGAAGACCTTGACGAAATATTAAAACTGGAAAACTTTTTCGTTTCGTTCTGCGGAAATGTTACATTTAAAAAATATAAGAATATAAATATAATCGAAAACGTTCCGGTAAATAAATTATTATCCGAAACTGACACGCCGTATTTATCACCCGAGCCATTCCGCGGTAAAAGAAATGAACCGGCTTACATTAAATATACTCTGAAAAAAATTTCAGAAATAAAAAATATTGAATGCGGTAAGCTCGAAACTGCAATATATCGAAATGTTATGAATTTATTTTTTACTATTTAAATTAATAATTTAGTAATATATTGAAGTAAGATTTCTTAAACCAAATCCAAATCCTTATGAATAATAATATACTGTATAGTCAGGATGGTAATGCAGGAGGGTTCCAGCCTCCGCCTCCTCCTTCAGCTTATATGCCTCCGCCTCCTCCGCCGCCGCCTTCTTATGGTGGTTCGCAGCACAATAATCCCGATAAAGCAAGCTCCGCCGCAATTTGGGCGCTTGTACTCGGAATTGCATCGTGGGTGATGTGCGGTATTATATCCGCAGTCCCTGCGTGGATAATAGGCAAAAAGGAAATGAATGCTATCGATGCAGGTCAGTCTTCCCCTGCAGGCAGAAGCATGGCTCAGGTTGGTATGTGGCTTGGAATAGTCCAGGTTATTCTCGGAGTGCTTGCTATAATCGGAGTACTAGTATATCTGATTGTAGTTTTGCTTTTTGTTACCAATAACTGATTTTTTTGTCATCCCGGTTTACCGGGATGACATTCTTTATTTTATCCCGTGAAAATATATTATAAAAAATTCGATGATAGCAAAGATGTTGTCGAACCTGTTTATATGTCCGAACATGCAGCAGGAATGGATTTATGCTCTTCTTCAAAAGAGAAAATCTTAATAAATCCTTCGGAATCATATCTCGTTCCTACAAATCTTATTATCGAACTTCCCGAAGGCTATGAAGCTCAGGTAAGACCCAGAAGCGGACTTGCTCTGAAACATAAAATCACTGTCCTGAACTCCCCCGGAACCATCGATTCTGACTACCGCGGCGAAGTTAAAGTGCTTCTTATAAATCACGGAAAAATTCCATTCGAAATTAATTTCGGCGACAGGATTGCCCAGTTGATTATAGCAAAATACGAAAAAGTTAAACTGGTTTTAACCGAAAAGCTAAGCGATACCTCTCGGGGTGAAGGAGGTTATGGAAGTACAGGACATAAATAACGGTATCCTCTATCTCGTTACTACACCCATAGGAAACTTCGCCGATATGACTCTTCGCTCGCTTCGGACTCTCAAGGAATGCGACGCTATTATCTGCGAGGAATATAAGGAAGCCGTCCGTTTGCTTAAATTTTTTGATATCAAAAAAGATTTACTCCGGCTTAATGAGCATAATGAACAGGAAGAAGCCGAAAAAATTACACTCGAAATATTGAACGGAAAAAAGCTTGCCCTTATATCCGATTGCGGAACTCCCCTTTTCGCCGACCCGGGAAAATTTCTTCTTGAAAAGTGCATCGAATTCAATATCAAAATAGAATTCCTCCACGGCGCAAATTCCGTTTTAACTGCTCTCGTTTTGTCCGGTTTCGATATCAGCAGATTCCATTTCCTCGGATTCCTTTCACCTAAAAAAGAACTCCGCGAAAAAGAACTTCGTGATTTGAAAAATATAGAAAGAACTTTCGTCGTGCTCGATACACCCTATCGACTTACCACATTAATAAACGATATGAATCAATATCTTCCCGATAGAAATTTATTTCTTGGAATTGACTTAACTATGAACAATGAAATGCAGTTAAGAGGCACAGCCGAGAAAATTCTTAGCGAGTTGAATACACTCTCTCCCGATAAAAAATTCAAAGGCGAATTCGTCCTCGTAGTCGATAAAACCCGCAAATAAGTTCTTCTTTGTGCCTCTGTGGCAATAATTCTGAATTGAATTAAACCTTTAATTTGAGTAGCTTTGTAAGTGTCAATATCATATAAATCTTCCGGTGTTAATATCAAAAAGGCAGATGATTTTGTCCACAAAATTAAACCACTTGTAAAAGGTACTTTTTCCAAAAGCGTCTTAAGCGGTCTCGGTAATTTCGGTGCTTTCTTTCAGCCTGATTTTAAAAAATTCAAAGACCCTGTGCTGGTTTCAAGTGTCGATGGAGTAGGAACAAAAATTAAACTTGCTGCCTTGTTTAACAAATTCGACACGGTAGGCGAAGACCTCGTTAATCACTGTGTCAATGACATCGCTGTCTGCGGTGCCGTACCGCTTTATTTTCTCGATTACTATGCAATGGGCAAGCTTAACACGAATAATGCCGTGGATATCGTCAAGGGACTTGTAAGAGGCTGTAAAAACAACGGTCTCTCCCTCATTGGCGGCGAAACAGCCGAAATGCCGGGATTATATGCAATTAAGGATTTTGACCTCGCAGGAACTGTTGTAGGAATCGTGGATAAAAAGAAAATCGTAAATTATGCAAGTGTTAAAAAAGGTGACGTGCTTATAGGACTTAAATCGAACGGACTTCATA
>Ga0182021_10011075_pt1 | contig 10695 bp, 15 predicted proteins | sample 612E3MmetaG_FD_120493 | JGI IMG/M metagenome (GOLD analysis project Ga0182021, IMG submission 120493) | Permafrost microbial communities from Stordalen Mire, Sweden - 612E3M metaG (Illumina Assembly) | ecosystem: Environmental > Terrestrial > Soil > Wetlands > Permafrost | place: Sweden...
AAAAAACCCTTATTATAAGGGCTTTTCGATAAAATTCGTTGTTATTATTTCTTAAACGGTATTCCGATAAATTCGAAAAAGTCGGTGGCTTCGGCTTTGGTTTTAGCGGTGGTGACAATGGTGACGGCTAGGCCGAAAACATCTTTCAATTCTTCATCACCGGTTTCCGGGAATATCGTGTGTTCTTTAATGCTCATTGTTAGATTACCTATGTTATCCACAATTTTCCTATCAATACCGCGGAAGTCTTTGGTGCGGGGAATAGCAACATTGATAAGTTTATCCAAGAATCCATACATTCGTGTTCCACGAAGCGTGACAAGTACTCCAACCGGGTCGCCAATACGAATTTTGAAAGAAGCGATTGATTTCTTGGCTCCGCGAGTTGCCGGCTTCTGGCCGGTAATCTTTGCCATTCTATCCATTACAAGTTTGTTAAAATCTTTATTGCGCTTGACTCCCGAGCCGGTGCCACTCGCCACTACTACCTTCACCAAGCGAGGCGAAGCCATGACATTCTTGTAGCCATATTTGGTCTTAAGATGGGCGTATGATTTTTTCTCTTTTTGTTTAATTGGTTCCATAAAATTTATTCTTGCTTGGCCACATTCGAAACATGTATCGGCATCGATATTTCCAAAATCTGGCTTGGGTCGCCTCTCTTCTTCGACTTATGAGCCTTCTTTCTCGTATTCACTCCTTCAACAACAACTTTATTAAGTGCAGGAAGTGCTTTTAGGACTTTCCCCTTTTTGCCTTTATTACTTCCGGCAATAACTATTACATTGTCTCCCTTCTTAATCTTCATAGTATTTTAATTCGTAATTCTTAATTATTAATTCGTAATTACTTATATAACTTCTTGGGCCAATGAAATAATTTTCTGGTAACCACGTTCCGCCAACTCTTTCGGAATAGGACCAAAAACGCGACCGCCTTTCGGGTCAAGCTTGTCTTTTTCGAGGATCACTACGGCATTGTCGTCAAAACGAATATACGAGCCATCCTTTCGGCGATAAGCTTTGACGGTGCGGACAACGACGGCTTGATGTACATCTTTCTTCTTGACCATTTTGCGTGGGTCGGCAATTTTTACCGAAATAATAACTTTGTCGCCAATTCCAGCATAACGTTTTTTTGATGAACCAAGTATTTTGAAGACCTTTCCGACTTTACCGCCGGTGTTGTCTGTGATATTTATTATTGTTCCGTCTTGTATCATATAATTAAATTACTTTAAAATGTTTTTCTTTTGACATTGGCTTCGTCTCTTCAATTTCCACAACATCGCCAACTTTCTTGGTGTTGTTCTCGTCGTGGGCTTTGTACTTTTTCGTCTTCTTTATGCGCTTGCCGTATTTCTTGTGTTCGATATAGCGAGTGACCAGAACGATAACCGTCTTATTCATTTTGTCGGAAACAACTACGCCCTTTAAAATTTTGTTTGTATTTTTTTTATCCATAAATTTTATCTTGCGACAATGCAGGTTTTGATTGGTAATTTTGTTCCCGCTTTGCGAAGCGACTCTTTGGCTACCGCATCGGTCACACCATCAACTTCAAATATTACTCGGCCGGGACGAACATCCAAACAATATCCTTGCGGGTCGCCTTTTCCTTTTCCCATTCCGACTTCGGCCGGCTTTGCGGTATATGGTCTATCCGGGAAAATTCTCGTCCACATACGCCCTGTCTTTCCGAGATTTCGTGTACCGGCTTTACGTGCCGATTCTATCTGATTTGCTCTAATACGTCCACCAGAAGTTGATTTCAATCCAAAAGACCCGAATGAAACTGTCGTTCCTCTCGTATCGGGAGTAACCTTCGTCATATCAGTACGACCTGTTTGCCATTTTCGATATTTTACTTTCTTTGGGGTTAACATAAAATTATTTATTAAACTTATCGTTTTTATTTGCAACTGACCCGTTTGCATTGGAAAAAACTTCTCCACGATATATCCAGACTTTAATCCCAATATCACCATAGGTCATGTGAGCTTTCTCACGGGCAAAGTCGACATCGGCGCGGAAAGTTTGAAGCGGAATTGAACCGCGTTTTATCTGTTCGCTTCGAGCAATTTCGGCGCCAGCTAAACGTCCTCCCAAATAAATACGGGCACCTTTGACTCCGCGAGCCGACATAATTTTTTCGATAGCCTGCTTGATAACCCGGCGATACGGCAGACGCTTCTCCAGACCTTCGGCAATAGAACAAGCGACGATAGCCGCATCGGCATCGGGATTGGTAACTTCAATAATATCAAATTTGAAATCCTCGGGAATGGCTATGCCTTTCCTCTTGAGGGCTTCCACCAATTCCGCTTTAAGTTTTGTCACACCTTCTCCCGAACGGCCGATAATCATACCAGGGCGTGAAGTATAAACCATAATCCTCGTAGCTTTAGCATTGCGTTCTATCTCGATACGAGAAATATAAAAACCGCGAAGTTTTTTCATTAAAAATTCACGAATAACTACATCGCTTTGTAAAAGGGTTTTGTATTTTTTATCGGCAAACCAGCGTGATTTCCAATCACGAAGAGTTACTAATCTATGGGCATATGGGTGAACAACTTTTGACATATATATTTATGCTTTAGTTTCTACGACTTTAGTTTTTGTCGACTTTTTGGTTTTTAATTTTGAATCCGGCTTCTTGCTCCCGACGCTTTCAGGTCGGGACTCCGACTTTGACGTCGGAGCTTTCTCGACAAGAGAAAGCATAATATGACTCGTGCGCTTGTTGATACGGGAAGCGCTTCCGCGAGCTCGTGGCATTGAACGCTTCATGACTATCCCCTTATTTACAGTCACATTTTCGACAAAAAGATTGTTTATATCGATGCCGGCAACTTTGGCATTGGCAATAGCTGAAGCCAGTAAACCATTTATCGGACTTGATGCTCTCTTTGGTAAATTATCTAAAATAAGAAGTGCATCAGCAACCCTTTTGCTTTTGATGAGTTCCGCTACAAGGCGAACCTTGCGGGGGGACTGTCTGTAATTTTTTAAAAATGCTTTCATGATTTATAATTATTTCTTTGCTTCAACAGCGGCTTTAGCTGATTGGGCAGCGGTGACTTCGGCTTCTTTCTGTTTCGTATCCAATTCTTTCTGAATCTTGCCTCCGTGCTTGGTGAACTTGCGAGTCAGAGAGAATTCTCCGAGCCGGTGCCCCACCATATCTTCGCTGATTAAAACTTCAATATGAGTCTTACCATTATGGACACCAAAAACAAATCCAACCATTTCCGGAGAAATCTGGCATGCCCGAGACCAAGTTTTAATTACCCCTGTCTCAAGTGGCTTCTTCCCGGCAATCTTTTTCAAGAGCCTTTCGTCAACATATGGACCTTTTTTGAGTGACCTTGTCATAACAATATAAATAAGCTCTCTTGAGCTCGTTCGTCCATACTATCAAATATAGAAATAAAGTCAAATCTATCTCATAATTAAGTCTATTATCTTTGGCAAGAAAATTATGAGTCCAATAATACCGGCGACAAGAACGGATATAAGGACAGCTCCAGCGGCAATATCTTTGGTATCGCGAGCGTAGGGATGATAAGTTGGGGAAGTTAAATCAATATCTATTTCAAATGCAGTATTCAAAGCCTCAGTTACGATAACCAATCCGATTGCGAAAACAATCATCACCCATTCAATTCCCGATATATGAAGAAGAAAACCCATATAAACGGCAAGCAATGCAAAGAAAATATGGACCCAGGAATTGTGGGTCGTTCTTAAAAAAATTCCCAACCCCCGCCAAGCATGAGTGGTACTTTTGAGACGGGCAATCAGCGAAAACGCTTTTTTCTCTTCAATTTTTTGTTCTGATTCCATTTTTCTATTATACAACAAAAAATACCCTTACGGGTATTTTTTGTTTTACTATTTTAAGTCTTTTGATTTTCCAACTTTTCTTCGGGAGACAACCCACATATTTGAATATTTCTTTGGTGTTCTTGTCTTCTGCCCCTTGCCAGATGGCTTGCCCCACATTGTCTTGGCGCGACGCAAACCTCTACCCTGGCGTCCTTCACCTCCACCGTGTGGATGGTCAACCGGGTTCATAGCAGTTCCACGAACTCGAGGACGTATTCCTTTCCAACGACTTCGTCCGGCTTTACCGAAATTTTGAAGTTTGTATTCGCTGTTTGAAACTTCGCCGATTGAAGCCCAAGCATTCTCGGAAATTTTTCTGATTTCGGTTGATGGCATTTTTATATTTGTAAAACCGAGGTCATTGGCCACAACTTGACCGAAAACTCCGGCACTTCGGGCAAGCTTGGCACCGTTACCCGGTTTTATTTCGATATTGTAAACAAATGTTCCAACCGGAATAATTTTAAGCGGAAGTCTGTTGCCAACTGTAAGTGGAGCTTTTTCTGAAACAATAAAACTATCTCCGACTTTAACGGATTTCGGAACTATCACATATCTTTTTTCTCCGTCGGCGTAATTTGCCAAACTAATAAAAGAGTTGCGATTTGGGTCGTATTCAATGGACATTATCTTGGCCGGAATATCTTTCTTATTATACATAAAGTCAACATCTCGATAAGAACGCTTGTGCCCTCCGCCCCGGTGGCGCATAGTGATACGCCCTTGGTTATTTCTTCCATAAGAACGCTTAAAACCACCCGTTAAAGATTTCTCTGGATTATATTTTGACAACACGTTTCGATATGATACGGTTGATTGATGACGTCTGGCAGGACTTGTGGGTCTGTATGTTTTCATAATTATGCAAAAATTATCTTATCTCCCTTTTTTAAATGGACGACCGCTTTTTTCCCTCCTTGTTTGATACTTGTGATTCCACGACGGGTAACCGTCTTCTCGGCAATTTTGGTTACGGCAACGTTTACAGGCATGACTCCATAAACATATTTTATGGCTTTTTTAATTTCATTCTTGTTGGCATTTTGTGCCACGTTAAAAGTATAAATATTTTTTTCTGCGTAGGTAGCAGACTTCTCGGTCACACGTGGTCCTTTTATAAGTGGATGGGTTTTGTCTTTCTTTTTTTCTTCCACTTCGTCTTTTTTATTCTTTTTTGTATTTTCTGATTTCATGAATTTTTAATTCGTAATTCGTAATTATTAATTCTTAATTTTCTTCTCCATCTTACCCCCCAAGAAAGCAAAACTTTCCGTTGGTTGTGAAATAATAATATACTTAAAAGCCAGCAAATCCACCGGGTTTATATTTTTTATTTCATCCACTTCGACAGTTTTAATATTGGCGAAACTTTTCTTCACAATATCACTTTTGGCCGGAACGGTTATATAAGTATTCGGTCTTTCTCCGCCAACCATTTTTTCAAAGCCGGAAATTTTGCTTAATTCACGCATGACCAAAACGGCATCTTTGGTTTTAATATTTTTTAAATTTAATTCTTCAAGAAAAAGAATATGACCGCGGCGTAATTTCTCCGAAAGGACGGTGAAGAGCGCTTTGGTTTTCATTTTCTTATTTATCTTTTGGTCATAATTTCTGTCATTGCGAGGTCCGTGTGTTACTCCCCCACCTTTCCAGATTGGCGAGCGGCTTGACCCGTGACGAGCCCGACCGGTACCTTTTTGTCGCCATGGCTTTTTCCCTCCACCGCGGACTTCACCGCGAGTTTTGGTATGAGCCACCGGTGTACGGGCATTGGCTTGCATCGCCGTGACAACTTGGTGAACCAAGTCACCATTCCAATTCAAACCAAAAATTGATTCAGGTAAATTAAGTTTCCCGACAGATTTTCCTTTTTGATTATAAACTTCCGTTGTCATACCGGTTGAAGCAGGTTTCTTTTCCGCCGTAGTTTTATTCTTTTTTGTGTTTTCTTTAATCATAAAATTAGCCAATAATTTCTACGAGCGTTCCGCGGCGTCCTGGAATCGCACCTTTAATGAGTAATTGATTGTTCTCAATATCCACTCCTATCACTTCCAAATTTTTGATGGTGATTCGGTCACCGCCCATCCGTCCCGGCATACGCATTCCCGCTGGAACTTTATTTCTAAGTCCTCCACCGATAGAACCATGCTCACGTTCAGAATGTTTTTGCCCGTGACTTCGTGGTCCACCGTGGAAACCATGACGTTTGACGACACCTTGGAAACCTTTACTTTTCGAGACACCGGAAACTATAACCATGTCGCCTTTTTTAAAAGCGTTAACGGTTATCTGGTCTCCTTCTTTTACTTCTTCAATATCGCGAAATTCCCGAAGATGTTTGAACGCCCCTGCATGCGCAGGTATGCCTCCTTCCTTATCTGGTTGCGATGCGAGTACATGCCCGAGATGCGCTTTGGTTGCCCGACTTTCTTTTTGTTCGTCGTAAGCAACTTGTATTGCCGTGTATCCGTCCACATCGGGACTCTTCACTTGGGTCACGATAACAGGGCCAGCGGAAATTACCGTTGCAGGAACGGCAGTTCCATCATCCAGAAAGCACTGCATCATATGCTGTTTTTTACCTAGAATAAATTTCATATATTTACATCATTTTCACATCAATATCGACACCGGATGGCAGAGATAGGTTTGTGAGTGCTTCGATAGTTTTTGGATTTGGATTCAAAATATCGATGACACGTTTATGGATTTTTATTTCAAACTGCTCTCGAGCATTTTTAAATACAAACGATGCCCGGTTGACTGTATACTTTTTGATTTCTGTCGGGAGCGGAATAGGTCCAACAATTTTCGCATCATAGCGCAGAGCGGTATCAATAATCTGCTTGACCGAAGCGTCAAGAATTTTATTCTCGTAGGCTCGAACGCGGATACGAAGTTGGACGACTACATCCTCCTTCCCCTTTTTTGGTTTTAGAATTTTCTTTGTTGTCGTTACCATATTGTTTGTAATTAAAAGAACGGAATAAATTTATTTGATGATTTTTGTTACGACTCCTGCACCGACAGTCTTACCACCTTCTCGGATAGCAAAGTGCATTTGTTCTTCAAGAGCGACTGGAGTGACAAGTTTAACGACAAGTTTGACTGTGTCTCCCGGCATAACCATTTCAACGCCAGTTGGTAGTGTGGCTTCTCCGGTAACGTCGGTAGTACGAATGTAGAATTGTGGTTTATACCCGGTGAAGAATGGTGTGTGACGTCCCCCTTCTTCCTTTTTCAAAATATAAACTTCACATTCAAATTCCGAGTGAGGGGTAACTGTTCCCGGCTTTGCGAGAACTTGTCCGCGGGTAACATCTTCTTTCTTGATACCACGGATAAGAACTCCGGCATTATCTCCAGCCATTCCTTCTTTCAAATTTTTGTTGAACATTTCGATACCGGTGACGGTTGTTTTGGCTGTCGGTTTGATTCCGACAATTTCAACATCTTCACCGACTTTGACTATTCCACGCTCAATCTTCCCTGTGACAACTGTTCCACGGCCTTCAATCGAGAATATATCTTCAATCGGCATCAGGAATGGTTTGGTAATATCACGAACCGGAACCGGAATATAAGTATCAAGAGCATTTACGAGTTCCAAAACGTTTTTAGCCCATGGGTCATTATTATCTTTTGATTCAAGAGCTTTCAAAGCTGAACCGCGAATAACCGGAGCATTAGCGCCGTCAAAACCTTGTTTGGTAAGAAGTTCACGAACCTCTTCTTCAACGAGGTCGAGCATTTCAGGATCATCAACCATGTCGCATTTATTTAGAAAGACGACAATTTTAGGAACGTTAACTTGCTTTGCAAGAAGTATATGTTCACGAGTTTGTGGCATAACTCCGTCGGTAGCAGCGACAACGATAACTGCGCCATCCATCTGAGCGGCACCGGTAATCATGTTCTTAATATAGTCGGCATGTCCAGGAGCATCGATGTGCGCATAGTGACGTGTCGGTGTCCAATATTCATTGTGAGAAAGCGCAATCGTGATACCACGAGCTTTTTCCTCCGGAGCCGAGTCAATCTGGTCAACACCTTTAATCTTTGCGCCATATCCTGTCCCTGCCCTTGATAAAATCAACAAAATAGCCGCGGTTAATGTAGTTTTCCCATGGTCAACGTGACCAATAGTGCCCACATTTACGTGTGGCTTATCCCTCTTAAATTCTTCTGCCATATATTTTTATTGGTTGATAACGAGAATAAAATGTACGAGAAACCTCACTTTATTCAAATTGCCAACATAAATTATTAATAATTTAATTCGTCATCCGACTAGGGTCGGACGAAAACACGAATTACGATGTGATTCTCATACTAGCAAATCTAAAAATAAAGTCAACTTACCTTATTTTATTGTTCTTTTATTATTAGAGTAATAACTTTAATTGTCGCGGTTTTATCATTACTGCCTGAAACATTTGAACACGTAAGCGTATAAGTAGTTGTTACTTTTGGAGTCACCTTTAGAGTTCCTTGTTTTACTCCTCCGGTATTAAATAATTCACTAGTGTTTGTGCTTCCCGTACAGGAAGTAGCAAGCGGTGAATTCCAAGTAAGATTCGCAGACTTTCCTTCAAAGATTGTTGTCACGTCCGAAGTAAATGTTGTATTCAAATCATCTGGAGCATCCAAGACACATTTGCTTCCATTCCAATGTGTCGTATTTGCACAGGAAGTTGTCGCTGTTGCTTGCGCAATCCTAACTCCGTTGTGCCAGAGTTCAAATGTCGTAAGACCAAAACCAATGTTATAAGAAGGAATTGCTCCGGAATTTTGTGTAACAACCGTAGTTCCAGACGTTGCATTTTTCAAAATAGAAATAATTCCGGTTAATGGATTTATTGTATTCCAATTCAGAGTAGAAGGACATCCGGTCTGATCGACAGCAATCGTGCAACCGGTAGCTGTAAGCGTGCCGGTTGTCGGTTCACATCTATTATTTGCTGCATTCCAAGTATTAACTCCAGGAGTACATGTTGCATTTGCCGTATCCATACCACGTTGAATCGCATTATTGTAAAGATAGAAATCCCTACTGCCATAATTAACTGTCCAAGTTGTTGCTCCTGAGAGAAGTGGTGTCGGAGCTACCACATTAATTCCTACCGGCGTTGTCACGGAAGTATTTCCTATCGGATTCGAAATACTCCATGTAATATTTGATGAACAACTATTTTGATTGTTACTAATATTACAATCTGAAGCAGTGACAGTGCCTGATGGGCCGACACAAGCCGAGCCATTCCAAGATGTTCCTGCCAAACATGCCGTGTTGACCGTGATCAAAGCAGAATTTGCCATTGCTGTTGTTGTCGTTGTATTACGGCATTTAACATAATAACCATAAGCTCCTGGAGCGCTATTAGGGGAAGGGAATATTATCGGACTCGTCAACTGATAACCTGTTTTAGGTGCCAGTAAATTATCAAGCAAGAGACATTCTGTTGTTCCGACGTTTGTAGTTGCAATATAGACAAAGGAAACATTCGTGTTCGGAGTTGTATTGTATGTTGTTGGAGAAGCCGTAACCGTGACAGTGATAACGTTTACAGTTATCAGCCCAGAAGTTATCGTAACTGTCTGGTTGGTAGTATTTCGACATTGAATATAATAACCGTACGTGCCCGCAGTTGAAGGAGGAGTGTATATTATCGGACTGCTTGCTTGATATGAAGTTAGAGGTGAAGATGCAAAATCTAATAGTCTACATTCTGTTGTCCCAACATTTGTTGTTGAAGTATAAGTGAAAGAAATATTCGTACTAGGAATTGTATTGTAAGTTGTCGAAGTAGGAGTGATTGTAATAGTGACACCAGTGAATGTTGCAGTTACGTTTTTGGCCACGGTCATTGTCGTTACACAAGTCCCCGTCCCGGAACAACCCCCTCCACTCCAACTAGTAAAGCTAGAACCTGCATCAGGTACAGCTGTAAGAGTGACAGAAGTATTGTAATTGAATGAATATGAACAAGTTGCTCCACAGTTAATTCCGGCAGGAGCTGAAGTGATTGTTCCGGTACCAGTTCCGGCTTTGGTAACAGAGAGAGCATACGTATCAATAGTAAACGAAGCAGTTACAGATTTATTAGCTGTGATATTTGTATCTGTTCTTGCAGCTGTTAGAATTCCATCACTCCAAGAAGTAAAATGATAATTGGCATTCGGTACTGCAGTCACAACTGTACCATTTGCTCCATAGTTAACAGTTTGGGGAGTAGTTCCGCTAATCGTTCCACCTACTCCAGCAGTGTAGGTCAGAGTATATTGATTCAAAGTAAATGTGGCCGTGACACTTCGCGCGGCAGTCATTGTCGTCACACAAGTTCCTGTTCCGGAACAAACTCCTCCACTCCAACCTGTGAAAGTTGAACCGGTTGATGGCGTAGCGGTCAGAGTAACTGAGGTATTGTAGTTGAATGAATATGAACAAGTTGCTCCACAGTTGATACCGGCCGGAGCTGAAGTCACAGTTCCTGCACCATTGCCGGCTTTAGTAATAGAGAGAGGATAGGTATCATTGACACAAATACTTCCATCCCAAGTTGTGTTAACCGCACATGAAGATGTAATCACAGCTGTCTGTGCCAGCAAGTCACCACTGTTGTAAAGGAAGAATGTTCTACCTCCCCAAGGGACAGCAAAGGCAACATTGCTTCCGCTATTTCCATTGACCTGAGTGATGGCTGGGTTGGCGGTGATACCTGAAGTGGCGATTGGATTGGTTGTGGCCCAAGTCAGATTGACATTACATGTACTTGCATTGAGAGCAATGGTACAAGAT
>Ga0182021_10011076_pt1 | contig 10695 bp, 12 predicted proteins | sample 612E3MmetaG_FD_120493 | JGI IMG/M metagenome (GOLD analysis project Ga0182021, IMG submission 120493) | Permafrost microbial communities from Stordalen Mire, Sweden - 612E3M metaG (Illumina Assembly) | ecosystem: Environmental > Terrestrial > Soil > Wetlands > Permafrost | place: Sweden...
CGCTGGCTAAAATCCTCTGTAGCTGCGGGAGTTACTAAACTGACGCGCCCCAATCCCTTCATAACACCTTGGTATCCAGGATTATTACCCGCAACTATCGGCACCCCAAGCGCCATATTTTCTAGTAAAATTATACCGAAACTTTCACCGTATATTGAAGGCGAACAAAATAAGTCGGCACTGGCCAATACACCAACTTTATCTGCCTCTGGCACAAAACCTGTAAAAGTTACATCCGGGATTTCGTATTGAATAATATATTTTTCTAGACTCTCGCGCTTCATGCCATTGCCAGCTATGATCAATTTAACATCGTCATGATCTTCGCGCAGGCGAGCATAGGCTATTAGTAAATACTGCAAGCCTTTACGTTTTTCCAAACGCCCTAGATACAAAATAGTCTTTTTGCTGTGTTTTTTAATATCTTTTGGAACTTTGAACTTACTAACTTCTATGCCATTGGGAATAATGGTTATAGGAGCATCGGTTAATGTGCTAACGTATTCAGCAGCAGGCTCAGAAACCGCAGTGTAAAAATGTAAATACTTTTGGATGGTTTTGGTGTACGGATAAACCATGCTTAGCATAGATTTGCTGACTCTAGTATCCGGAGCAGAGCCATGAAATGTAGCTATATTTACCGCATCGGATCTTGATAATATTTGCCTCGATAAGAATGGTTGCCATGGTTCGTGAAAATGTAGAATATCAAACTTTTCTTTTTCTATCATAGCTTTTATTTCTTCGCCGTCAGCCTCAAACGAGGCATCAACCATTGTCGCAAAAGAATTCATCTTGGTGCTGTGACCGATTAAAATCATACCTTTTGGAGCCTTGTCAAAATGGGCTCTGGGTCTTGGCGTAATTATTAAAACTTTGTGGCCTTTTTTTTGTAGATGCTTTTGAAGATTAACCACTACATCCTGTACACCACCGTTAAACTGGAACATGTTATAGGGGCAAACTAATCCGATTTTCATAGTTTCAGTATAACATTTCCCAGTTAGCTAGGGATTCGAGCTAGTATTTTCCTTATTTCTTTTGGTATTAAGTCTTTGGCACTTTCGGCATCACCAATAACAGTTGGAGCATGGTTTGTCATTTTGGCTTTATACACTACCACGCTTATAAATATTTTTTTAAGGTGATCCTCCACTTTTTGCTTATAAAAATACTGATCGGCATCAACACTGATATGTAAAAGTGGCAAATTTATTATTTTGTTGGTCAAATCCACAGTCATCATGGTTATGGTTGTATCCATATAAGTACGAATATCATTGCACTTCCATAAATTAATTTCAAAATCGATTCGTTTATTCCTTTCGACTTCGTTAGCATCTTTCATTTTTACGTGTTTATCCGCCACAAAATTATATGTAGCTCTGATGATTGGGCCCCTTAAAACTAAGTATTTGGCAATTGTCGACATCACGTAATTACTGCACATACTTGAACCCCACCGAAAAAGTAGGTATGTCTTTCGCTTAAATCTAAAATCATCTTTATTAGTAAAGCCTACGATGCTAATCAATATATCAACCTGTTTGCTCAATTCCGGATATTTTTGTAACATTTTGGTTACTATTAAAAATCCCAGACTCATAGCTCCAATAGTAATCTGTCTCTTTTTGTAGGTTAACTTTATAAATGTCGCCAGATAATCTGCCAAATTATCAAGAGATGGTTTTTCTTTCAGTTTGTAAAAACTATCCATGCCACCAAAACCGGGTAAATCTGGCATTGTAACTGTTCCATATTCAGCCATATTTTCAGTGACACCAAACATTCGCTCCAGGCTGGCATGAGAACCATAAACCAATAATATTTCTCGCTTGGCAGTTTTTTTTATAGGGGGAATAGTTAATACGCGGCCGCGTAAACCATTTATAATAAGTGGCCTGATAAAATCGGCTGGTTCTCTTTTATCTGTTTTAATCATAAGACTTTTATATTTTATACCAGATTTTAGCCAAAATTAAAAGGCTAAACCAGTATTAAATTCTATTGTTTAATATTTTTTCTATTAATTGGTAGCCGGTGCAGTTGGAATTGTAATATTATTGCAAGTTTTAGAACAGGTAGTTTTTAGCTGCTCAGCAGTGTTAGTAAGAGTTGTAATGTAGGTCTTTTGTGAATTTATTGTCTTTTGCAAGCTAGTGGCTTGTTGGCTTGATGATTGCTGAGCAGCTGACAATTGTTGCTGCAAAGTTGCGGTAGCATTCTTCGCACTACTTAGATCAGTTTTGGCTTTGTTGTTTTTAAGGTAATAATAGCCCAGGCCCGCTGCAGTGGCAATAAACAAGATAATAAAAACAAACAGGCAGAACTTCAACATTTTACCGCTTTTTTTAGGCACTGTTTGACCTGCTGCGGACAATCCTGGCGTAGAAACCGGTTTATCGGAGATATGATTATCATCTATATGATTTGGGTTAGGTGGTACTACAAAACCATCAACGCCCGAAATTGGTTTTTCATTTTCATTTGATTTTATACCACTTGAGCTTTGATTATCATTATCTTGATCCATTAAATATCACCCCCTTAATTTATTCTTTAACTTTAGTATACCGCAAAAACATATCTATTGTTTTGATAAAAATATTACTAGCCAACTAGGTATTTTTGGTGCATACTTAAGAATACTAAAGAGGTTATGTTATGCCAAAAAGTCACGATAGACCTAAAAAAGAAAAGAAAAAGAAAAAACAAATTAAGATCTAGTTTTTTATTGACAATAACTGTTAAGATAACCGCCTCGGCAGGCTTGTGATTCAGATTAAATAAATTAATCACTTATACAACAGCTGTTTGTCTCAAGCTGTTAGTTTTTTCACGTAACCGTTTATATAGTTTTCTGACAAACTGCATAATATACGGTGTTATATAATATGCACCGACACCAAAAAATATACCGGTAATCACATCAATGGCATAATGTTCGCCCATATAAACCGTACCTACAAAAATCAAAAATGGATAAATTGCCGCCAGGGCCGCCCATTTTTTGCCAAACAGTTTTAACACAAATATAAATAACAAAGTGGCATAAGCGGCATGCAGGGATGGCATTGCAGCCACGGCATTGGGTGAAATCTCATTATATAATGACGGAAAATCTTTTATGCCAAAGGCATACCAAATATTGGTTGATATTCGAGTAATTGGTTCTATGACTCCGTTATTAGAAGCCATCCATGGCGGTGCGGCCGGAAAGGCTAAGAACATCAAGAAAGCGCTAAACGATACTACTAGATAGGTTGAGATATAGCGCCAATAAAACTTTTCCCGGTATTTCCAAATAATCAGTGCCAGAACGATTGGCAAAACGAAGTGCACCATATATGCCCCATACATACTATAATCATAGAAACGTACGTGACCGTTCCACAATATGTTCTGTAATAATGTTTTCGGCAAGTGGCCTAAAAATAAAAATTTATCTGCCGCCGGCATAAAACCGTAATTAACATGACTGTTCAGGTGAGGCACTATACCCCTGAAAGACTCATAGGCCAACAACAAGACAACGAACGGACCTAATCGTTTTGTCAGTTCCCAGCCTTTGCTAAAAATCATGAAAATAAAAATCAACAGTAGCAATAATTTATCGGGCGTAGGAAAACTGGGATATTTTATATAAACTCCAAGCCAAACAGCCGTTCCAATGATGCCAATGGATTTTAGAATTTTGCTTTTCACTTTTAAAATTTTACCATGTGTGACTCGCTATTCGCTTTGCAGATAATCAATAACTTCTTGATCATCTATTTGTTCGAATCTGTCATAGTGAGCCCCGACCGAACCCAAGAAATCACTTGGATCATCCAACAGCACGATTTCATCCGCTAACTCTTGTAGCATATTTACGCTTTCTTCAGAAGCGACTGGCGCGGCCATAATAATTTTTTTTGGATCTCTGTTTTTTATAAATTGAACCGCCGCCACAAAAGTAAACCCCGTAGCAATACCATCATCAACTAAAATCACAGATTTACCTTTAACATTTGGAGCCGTATATATATCGCCAAAATAAAGCTTGCGGCGTCTTTTGATTTCTTGCCGGGCCGATTCTACTACTTTTTTATACCAGATTTTATCAATCTTGTCGGTTTCATCGCCAACTACTGGTTCGTCATCCTCAGCAACAGCACCAAGTGCATACTCCGGATCAAATGGATGGCCCAGCTTCTGGACAATTACAATTCCAAAAGCTGCTCCCAGCCTTTTAGCGATTATCGCACCTAACACTACTCCACCTCTGGGCAAAGCTAGAACCACCAAATTTTTTACCTTGTAGCGGCTCAATTTATCAGCCAAAATTTGGCCGGCTTCTGAACGGTCATAAAAGCGCACAACATCTCCCCAATTTAAAAACTTCTATCATTTGTAATCGGGTTTTATATTTCAGTAGTAGTACAGCCTAGTAATCAGCTTTTTCGGCATCAGCTTTAGTTTGGTGAACCGTATTAGCCGGATGATGAGGCGGGGAATAGGTCGTAATAATTTTTAGGTAGCTATCTGGGTTTGCAACAAAATTGTGCTCTGTGCCAGCCGGAACAAGTACAACATCTCCGGTATTATAATCATATTCCTGGCCGCTTAATATCGCTTTACCCTTACCATCTAAAAGATAAAGCACTTGATCATTGTCAGCATGTGTTTCCGAACCAATTTCGCCGCCGGCCGGGATATGCATAATAACCACCTGGGTATGTTCTCCGGTATCCAAAACTCTGCGAAAATAAGTATTGTCTCGTGACTGTTGATTAACGTTTGCTATAAAGCCCATATACCCTCCTTATTAAAAAACTAATTGCTACAACTTTACCTATTTTTATCTCAAACTTAATTGTAATCTTTATTAATTTGTTTAATCAATAAAATAATTCATAACAGCTAGATTTGCATTGATATACAAAAAGAAGCCTTTTGAGGGGCTTCTTTTTGCGGTAGTATCATTGCTGATATTTTCCATACTATCTTTCGATAGTAACCACCTCACGGTGGTAATAAGAACTGTACTCCATCGTATCAAAAAAGTCAAGCCCTAATTTTAAAATCATTTACTTTTAATCAACCTTGATATCGCCAAACCGTATTTAAATAAATAGATAGGGCTACCCTCGTACCAGACATATCTATCATCCCAAGCCGGCTTATATTTAGCCTTGAATTGATGCAAACCCCTAAAACCAATAAACCGGTTACTTGTACCATAGATAAAAATCAAAATTTTATCAGCTACGGTTTTGGCGAATGGCCGGCCATCAATCGGAGACATACCCAAATTAAAAGCACTGTATCCGTCATTTTTTAACTGTTTCATCATCTCAATAAATAAATAATCTGTTATATTGGGTGGGGCATTTTTAAAGCGACGCATTAAGTCAACAGTCGAGACACCGAGTTTATAAGATGGTAGCTGGTTGGCAAAAGCCCAAGCCTTACCATGACCATCACGGATCACAAAAACCGGCACTTGCTGCAAATAATCATTATCAAAACGCCCGGTTAAAAAATTCCACTCTTTGTGATGAGGTAGTTTTAACCAATTGTCAGAAATTTTTTTAAGTTCTTTAATGAGTTCTTCTTTATGGGGTGGTAAATATTTAAGTACTACAAACTCCTTTTTGCTAAACCTGTTTACTATATTCCTGAAGTATTTGTTGTGGACAGTAGTGGTAACAAAGTTTTTTAGGTCAATAACCGCATCAGCCCCTATTAAAATCCTATGCAAAGCGATTTTTTTATATATAGTCTCAAACTTATCTGTAGTCTGAATAAACGCCATTTTTAAGCCCTGGCTATAGCAATAATTTTTAAATTCTTTTAGGCAATCTCCAATACCATCTTCTGGCCCATTGGGGTCACCATAACAGATAGCCACCTTAAATTTAACACCATAAGCTATAAAAGAACGTCCATCTTTTGAAAAGAAATATTTTTTATCAGGCGGCCAAATTTTAAAATAATCATCAACCTCACCACGATAAATGTCTAACAATTTATTAGCCCGCCATTGGTCATTGGATGGTGCTGGGATATTATTAGTTTTCACTTATCTAGTACTATAGCAAGATAGACTGCTGAATATCCACGCTTTGATCTTATAGGATGCTTGGTTTAGCCTGTGGTTTAATTAAATGAAGCTTCAATCGCTATGGGCTTAATATTACCAAAAAACTCAATTGAACGATTATTAGTAACCACCGTACTGTTTGGCAGGCTACTAACCATAGATTTCGTAACATTATACAAACTTTTAGGCAAAAATAAATATAGCCATAAAACACCCGGCCATTTAGGTAGAAATGATATACATATAATGTGCAGACTTTTACCCTTAAATTGTGCATAACGAAGCATTATTTCTTTATAAGACATAACCTCCGGGCCGCCAATCTCAATAATCTCATGTCGATTTACGGAAACCGTTATGGCCTTGGCTAAATATTGGGTGACATCGCTTATTGCGATTGGTTGAATTGGAGTATAAGCCCAGTTCGGCAATATCATTATGGGCAATCTATTGACCAGCGTCTTAATAACTTCAAAAGAGGTACTGCCTTGGCCAACTATTATCGAAGCTCTAAACTCTAAAACCAGTGGCAAATTTTGCCTTAATATACGGCCAATACTTTGGCGGCTAGCCAGATGCTTGGATAGTTTTTGTTTTTCATCACCTAAACCGCCAAGGTAAATTATCCGTTTAATGTCACATTTTTTAGCAACTCTGCAAAATGCCTTGGCGGCTTTGTCTTCTTTTTCAACGAAGTTACGACTATTTTTACCAAGTGTATGTACTAGATAGAACGCCACCGTAGTGCCGGTTAGGCTCTTGGCCATTGCCGGTTCGTCTAAAATATCGCCGTGAACGGCTGACAATCGCTTGTTATTTTTGGTTGTTGTCATAAGATTTTGAGGATGGCGGCTGATGGCCAGAATTTTATGGTCTGTTGTCTTTAATAAATAATCAACCAAATTTTGGCCGACAAAACCGCTGGCTCCCAGTATAGCTATGGTCATATATCTATTTTATGCCACTCAGACTAAAAATCTGCCTTTTTTGGTTCATTAGCCCAAGTGTTGATTAGGAGTATCATGAATTGTCTGTAAGAAATTTTACCAGCAGCCATCATGGTAAAAGCGTATGATTATTATCAATATCAGGATGAAAAAGATTTCAGAACCGACTAGATCATCCAAAATCAAGCATGGGATTGAATCCAATGCTAAGTTTTCTATATTTATTTTTATTATTCTAGTAAGTCTTATTATGCTATTGGTTTGGCGAGAACAACGTCGCCTGCTAACAACAGATCATAGCCCCACAGCTATAGGCACCGAAAGAATAGAATTCATTTTGCTTGGAGTTTTGGCTATAGGCTTGGCGATAGTTTCGATATTATATCTAGTTTCTATAATTAGGGCCCAAAAAATTGTAAATTTTGAGCGCTTAGAGGCACAAAATTCCAAAGACGAGCTTTTATCTCTAGCCTCACACCAGTTAAGGACTCCGGCAACGGCTGTTAAACAATATCTAGGTATGGTGCTAGAAGGTTATGTCGGTAGTACCACTAAGCAACAGTACCAAATATTAAAAAAAGCTTACCTTAGCAATGAACGTCAGATTGAGACCATTAACCAAATTTTATACATTACCAGGGCTGATGCCGGGCGACTAGTGTTACAAAAATCAAATTTTAATCTCAACCAGGTAATAAAAGAAGTTATGTCTGATATTGCCAAAACCATTAAAGAAAATCATCAAAAATTAGTGTTCGATCCGACATATGTCGATATACCTATTTTCGCTGATAAGCATTGCATAAGGCTGGTTATCGAAAACCTGCTGACAAATGCCAGCAAATACACTTATAAGGGAGGAAAAATCACCATTGAAACAGATAGGAATGACAATAACACCACCATGTCGGTTAGTGATACAGGCGTCGGGATACATTCTGATGATAGGAATAAATTATTTAAAAAATTCTCTCGTCTTGATAATGAATTATCTATCCAAGCTGGTGGCAGTGGACTTGGACTGTTTTTGGGCAAGATATTAGTTGAGATGCATGGGGGGAACATCAATGTAACATCAAAACCTCAAGAAGGCTCCACTTTTACTGTTCAACTACCAACTCACCACACCAAAATAAGATTAACTGAGTTAGTTTAAATTAAGATGAAATATTCACTGATAAAATCTATTTTAATCTTCATAATATCGTTTAACAGCTTTAAATTAAGTAATTTAATAGATAAAGGAGTGTGCGTGTGAGCAGTAACACTATCTTAATTATTGAGGACGAAGCGGTTTTAAGCGAAGCCTATACTATGATTCTGCAAAAAGAGGGTTTTAAAACCATAGCTGCATTTGATGGTAAAGAAGCTTTAAAGATTGTTGATGAACAGCCCGTAGATATTATTTTATTAGACTTACGCATGCCACATATGGGTGGGTTAGAATTTCTAAAAGAAGTCCATAAAAAACAGAAGACTATCCCAAAAACTATTGTTTTCAGTAATTATGACGTTCAAAAAGATATCGATGAAGCCTTTAAATACGGAGCCACCAGATACATGTTAAAAGCCTGGGCCTCACCTAAAGAACTAGTCAAAGTGGTAAGAGATACCCTGGGCGGATAACTTTAATATTTAAAATTCATAAAATCGTCTGAACCCAACATCGCCAGTAGTTTGGAAGTCGATACGGTATAGTATTGATCTTTGTAACTAATGACACCGTTCTTTTTTAAACGGTTTAGTTCAACACTGGTTGTTTCTCTGGTCAGGCCTGTCATACTGGCAATATCTTGATGGGTGAGTCGTAACATTATAGTTTTGGCATCATTGCTAACCCGGCTGCCAAACCTTAGGATTAGATACTGCAAAATATAAAGAACTTTGTCGGCACCTTTTGATTGTTCAAGAGCATTGACTTGTTGTACAGCTCCGGTATACAAACCTATGTATTGATCAAACATTTTGCGAGCCAAATCATCATCGTTTTTAATAGTTTCATGCACCACTTCTCGATCCAGTATATAGAGAGTACAGTTACCAAAAGCTTCATAATTATACAAGCTAACCGGTGACTTATTGAATACCCAAGCCGGTGGGATAAATTCACCCGGGGCAGATAAGGCTACGATTTTCTCGTCGCCATTAGTACCGATATCAAAAACCTTTATAACGCCACTTTTAATTAAATAAGCATTTCTGGGTACTTCGCCCTGGTATAAAATCGATTCACCTGACTCGTAAGATACAGATCGACATTTTGATAAAAGTTTATCAAAACCCGGAGAAACCGATTTTATTATGTTTAGGCTTTTCATTTCATTACCACGACACAGACTCCGTTGCTATATTTATTATAGTAAATAGTCCCATATTTGAGAAACTTACAACAATTGTCTGTCTGATTTAAAAAATACTGGTGCCAAAAAGCTATAAAAAAACATCAGCTTAAGAAAGCTGATGTTTTTTTAAGTCCGGGGTTGATAATGTGTGATTTAAGACATTCCACTATATGACACAAGTGTATATAAATGTATCTTGTGATTATTAGGATGCGACTCTGCTGTTCTTAAAAGAGACAACCAGGTTAGGGTGTCTCAGTAGAACTTGCCGTCTGGCCAGGTGTGTCTCCATTTTTTCAGCCCACTTTGAGGCCAATCTATCATAAATTTCTAATCTCTGCTCATCCGTAATGTTGTGTCGATATAACGAGCTCACTTTTTATCCCCCTCTAACTAAGTTACGAATCTAGCCTACAGCGAAATTATGAGTCGTAGCTGTGAAAATTATTACCATTTTGGTAATAGTGTTTTAGTCTATTTAGGTTTTGTATCTTATAAGCATAAGGATCAACAGGAGTTTTAATTACAGTGTAGTTTATACTACAAGCAGATTTTTCAGTTATAGTACTTGTAATCTTAAGCATAAATATCTATCATCTAAAGTATTAAAGCAATAAGGAGATAAATATATGGGGCCATTAAATAAGCTGGAAACATCTTTGGAAGGTGTGTTCAAAGGTGCTCCCAAATTACCAAAAGGTGGTAAAGATGCCTTGGTAAAATATCTGCCATGGTTAACATTAATCGGTGGCGTATTAAGCCTGTGGGCAGCTTGGGCACTTTGGCACTGGGCACACATCGCTAACTCATTAATTGACTACGCCAACAGCCTTAGCCGGGCGTTTGGCGGCACAAATGTAGTTTCGTCACGCATGACAGTTTCTATTTGGTTAGGCGTTATTGTTTTAGCTGTCGAAGCCGTAGTCTATCTTTTGGCCTTCCCGGGTTTAAGGGATCACAAAAAAGCTGGTTGGAATATGTTATTTTTGGGGTCAATCATAAATATCGTTTATGGTATTGTCGTAATGTTCACTGATTATGGCAGTGCTGGCAATTTGATTGGCGCTATCATAGGTACCATCATTGGTTGGTGGTTACTGTTCCAGATTAAGGATTATTACACAGGCAAAAAAGCAGAAACTGCAGTTACCTCCTAAAACAAACTACTAAATAAAAGATCCGTTATTTTTAGCGGATCTTTTATTTTTTAGAAATGTAGGGGTTGTCGGTTATATAAAACCGCCAGGGCAGATCAGTGGCATTTTTAATGCCGATTCTAGTTGTTTGAGTAATCTCTTTAGGTTTGATACCTGTTTCTAAG
>Ga0182021_10011077_pt1 | contig 10694 bp, 7 predicted proteins | sample 612E3MmetaG_FD_120493 | JGI IMG/M metagenome (GOLD analysis project Ga0182021, IMG submission 120493) | Permafrost microbial communities from Stordalen Mire, Sweden - 612E3M metaG (Illumina Assembly) | ecosystem: Environmental > Terrestrial > Soil > Wetlands > Permafrost | place: Sweden...
AGCTCTGTCAGCAAGCTCCATCAATGATCTGATTGTTAATACACTTGGACAGAATTCAAATGCAATAAAATCTGGGTTGTCAGGAGATGCAGATGCCTCTTATCTTCTAAAGATAAATGAGGGTAAGACAATTCTCAAGATGTCGGCCCTGGGCGGATATTCAGGCAGCAATTCCGATACGAGATTCCTTGACAGAACTGAATATCTTAATCCCATAATGATAAGTGTAAATAATCAGTTCTTTAAGCTCAGGTCAGCTGATGAGAACTTGTCGGCCACAGTTTCTTTCACGCAGAAGATCACCAGGAAATCATTTATTGACCTGTCCCTGTCCACACGATATTCCTCCGAGGACTTAAACCGGAAACAGGGTGATATTTCAGAAGAAATGATCCCCAAGGACTCACTTAGTCCCGTTTTTAAAAAAGCTGAAAGATATCTTCAGCCCGGACTGACCTGGAAGTATGCCACTGAGAAATCTCTGGTTTCAGTGTCTCTTTCGGGATATATCGGAAGTTTTAGTACAATTCTCAGGGATATTGACAGTAAGATGACGCGCTATTTCTTTCTCTCACCACGCGCTTCTTGGGAGTTTAATTACAAATCGGGGAGGAGGCTGATGATTGATTATTTGTCAGGAATGAATACTCCTGCTGCAGAACAGATGATTCCAACTGTTAATAATCTGAACCCTCTCTCATTATTTTATGGAAACAGGGATCTGAAACCGGAATACTTTCACGATATGAGGATTTCTTGGTGGCTTTTTGACCAGTACTCATTTACCACTTTGCTTGCTTCACTCAACTCTAAGTATACCATGGATAAGATCAATTATTCAAGTTCTGTTGATGACAACCTGCGTCAGATCCTTAGCCCGGTAAATGTCAGGGATGACTGGAATACTGAGGCCGATCTTGATTTCAGCACCCCACTTCGTCCCCTGGGTATTAAGATGGACATTGCTTTAAGTGAGGGATATAACAGGGGAAGGACAATTATAAATGGAACTGAGAATATCAATACCAACCTGAATCACAGGATATCACTGACTCTTGAAAACAGGAAAAAGACTCATTGGGATGTAGAAACTGGAAGTACATTAACTCTCACTAATTCAAAATATTCAGTACAGAAAGCTTTTAATAATGTCTACCAGGACATATCATGGTTCAGTGATATAAGATATACTCCTGAAGTGCGGTTCAGCTTTGATGTTTCAGCAGATATAACCAGTTATTCAGCAAAGACATTTGATAATGCACGGTTTATCCCATTGCTTGGAACCGAGATCAGCTATTACTTTCTGAAAAACCAGAGAGGTGTTCTTACGCTGAAAAGTGTTGATCTTCTGAATCGCAATACCGGTATTGAGAGAGAAAGCCAGCTCAACTATCTTATTGAACGCAGGTCAGATATCATCGGAAGGTATGTAATGATTTCATTCAAATACAGATTGAATAAACTTGGAGATAACAAAAATGGGATAGATGTCCAGGTTAAAAGAAGATAAAGGAAGGTACGGAGACTTAGGAGCATAAGGTCAAAATTCAGCTTTCCTAACACCTCATATTCTGTTCAAGAGGAATATATATTATTAAGATATCACGCAACTTTATCAGTTAGTTGAGTGTTATTACATTATGACTATCCATTCTTTACATTCCCCTGGAATATTTACAATCAGTGCGTATGACTCCTAAAATATGGCTTATTTTATTCATTGCCTGGGGTTTGCCTCTGACTATATACCGTAGCAGGTTTCGAAAAATTGTTTATCAGACAGATAATTGGATAATCAATATCAAGCCAGTTTTTCTGAAGGAGATTAAGGCGTTGGTTGGGAATATTTATCCCGATAATATTTACTATATTAAGTCACGAAACTTTTATCGAATGTACCTGTCCATCTATGTTTTATTATTTACCGGTTACACATTTTTTAATGCAAATCAGAATATGAAAAAAACTGAAGTCGGAGACCTCGTCCCGCAATTTAAACTGGCTGATCAGAATGGTAATTTATTTTCGCTCAGTTCTGTTATCGGGAAAAAGAATCTGGTTATCTATTTTTATCCCAAGGATGACAGTCCGGGTTGCACCGCAGAAGCCTGTGCTTTCCGTGACCAGTTTGAGGTCTTCAACGAAGCCGATGCAATGATCATAGGCATTAGCGGACAATCAGTTGCCAGTCATAAAAAGTTTGCTGAAAAATACCGTTTAAGCTTTACACTTTTGAGTGATGATGCAGACAAGGTACGGAAGATGTTTGGGGTTCCTGTTAATTTTCTGGGTTTGCTTCCCGGCAGGGTTACCTATATAATTGATAAAGCAGGCAAGGTGGTCTATATCTTTAGTTCACAGGCACAAGCCACTAAACATGTTGATGAGGCAATGAGAGTATTAAAGGGCCTGAAATAGAAATGCCACATTTTATTCATTCGGCACAGTAAACTTTTTTCCTACATTTGCGATCAGATAAGAGTTATAACAGGAAAACAGGTAGCAGAATGATAAAAAAAATCAAAATCGAGATAGCACAATCTTTTCTTGACAGTTTAAAATCAAAATTAAGGCTTACCAGATGGCCAGATGAGATTGACTGGTCCGGCTGGACATACGGGGCGAGTCTTAGTTATATGAAAGAGCTGACTGATTACTGGACAAATTACTTTGACTGGAGAAAAACTGAAGACGAAATTAACAAATACAGCAACTACATAGCTGAGATAGACGGGTACAAAATCCACTTTTTGCATATCAAAGGAAAAGGAGCCAAATCGATTCCTCTAATCCTGACTCATGGCTGGCCCACATCTTTCCTGGAAATGCTGAAGCTTATTCCACTTCTCACTGAGAATAATGATATCTCATTTGACCTGGTCATCCCTTCAATGCCGGGATACGGATTCTCACAAAAAATAACGCAGACGGGATGCAACGTCACATTCATGGCTGATCTGTGGCATAAATTGATGACAGAACTCGGTTATGATAAATACGGAGTGCAGGGAGGTGACTTTGGAGCAGGGGTATCTACTGCCCTTGCCATGAAATATCCTGAGCATATTACAGGAATGCACCTGAATTATATTCCCGGTAACTTTGCACCTGTCCTGGCAGAAAATGAGGAATTTACAAAAGAAGAAAACGAATATCTCGACGCTGAAGAGGATTGGTTTGCGAGAGAAGGCGGTTATTCACTTGAGCAGAATACCAAACCCCTTACATTGTCTTATGGTCTGAATGATTCGCCCGCGGGTTTATGTGCCTGGATAGTTGAAAAAATGTATGGCTGGGCTGATTGTAAGGGATATATCGGCAATGTCTTTACTATGGATGAGCTTTTAGCCAATGTAACGCTTTATTGGATTACGGAAACTATTCATTCATCGATCAGGTTATATGGTGAGAACAGCAAAAATCCTCTGATTATCAATAAGAATTCATTTATTAATGTTCCGACGGCTATAGCCCATTTCAAGTTTGAGGAGCCGTTTCCCCCTAGAAAATTCATAGAACGTGGTTATAATATTCAGCAATGGACTGATTTTCCTGTAGGAGGGCATTTCCCTGCCATGGAAAAACCTGATTTACTGGCAGAAGACATCATCGCCTTTTTTGGTAAGATAGACTCAGGTTTGCCCCCTTCAGCATAAAGCAGGTATGATTAACAGCCCAAGCTCACTCTCCTTCGCACAACCTTATCCAAAGTTTTCCGGAAATTCTGATTAGGCTTCGGAGGGCAAAGCCTCATTCCTTTTTTCTCCGGCACTGGTCATTCTGCAATTTCGCCATAAATCTTATCTTTACTTTATGATAAAGAAACTTGCTGTTTCAGTAGTAGTATTTCTCCTTATTGGGAGCCTGTGTCAGGGTCAAACAAGACCGACAGGAATGAAAATTTATCCATATGCTTTTCCGTTAAAGGCAGCTCCCGGTAATCGTTATCTTGCTGATCAGAGCAACCAGCCATTCTTCTGGTCAGGTGATGCAGCCTGGTCTCTAATTGCACAGCTGAGTCTGAAGGACGCCGGTCTGTATCTGGATAACCGGAGTGAGAAAGGATTTACAGTCATTATGGTAAGCCTTATCGAGCATAAATTCTGTACGAACCCGCCTTCAAATATTCACGGAGAATTGCCTTTCAGCGGCAGACTGTTTACCTCTCCGAATGAAAAGTATTTTGCACATGCGGATTCAGTTATAGAATCTGCTGCAAGGCATAATATTGTCGTATTGCTGGCTCCGCTTTATCTTGGATATGATTGCAAAGATGAAGGCTGGTGTGCGGAAGTAAAAGAGGCATCTTCAGCTGATTTGCGTACGTGGGGTCAGTTTCTGGGAAACCGTTATAAAAAATTCAGAAATATCATATGGCTTATCGGCGGAGATACTGATCCTTCCGTTATGAAAGATAAGGTCGTTGAGATGGTAAAGGGAATCCGTGAAAATGATACGGTTCATCTCTTTTCTGCCCATAATCAGCCGGAATCAATGGCGATTACACCCTGGCCCGGTGAAAAGTGGTTGTCGGTGAATAATGTTTACAGCTATGATTCAGTGCTTTACAAACGTTACAGGGCCGCTTATGATCGATTGCCGGTTATGCCTTATTATCAGATTGAATCAGCTTATGAGAACGAACATAATTCAACTCCCCGGCAGCTTAGGTCACAGGCATACTGGGCAATTTTATCCGGAGGAATGGGTCATATTTTCGGAAACTGTCCGGTATGGGGCTACGGGTCTGCTAAAAAGTTTTGTGCAGAAGCTTCCTGGAAGAAAGAAATGAACAATACTGGTTCTGTGAGTATGGATTATCTTCAGCAGTTGTTCAGATCGCGTTCATGGCAGCTTTTAATTCCTGATTTTGACAACCATTTGATTACATCAGGTTATGGAACATGGGGGAAAAAGGATCATGTCGCCAGTGGCAGAACATCGGACGGGAATACAATAATTGCCTATTTACCTTCAGACCGTACCGTCACAGTCAATATGAAAGTGATTAATGGTGAAAAAGCAAAATGCTGGTGGTATAATCCTTCAGATGGTAAGGCAACAGAAATAGGGACATTTACAACCAACGGAGTTCACAGTTTTACTCCTGTTTCAGCTGGAGACTGGGTACTTGTTATCGATAATAATTCAGCAAAACTTCCTGCTCCCGGAAGTGAGGCATTGATTACTGCAATAAAAATTAAAAAGTAATCGCTCTACACTCTGCGCTCTTCCTCCTCCTTACACCTTCTAATCCAAACCACACATTGTGAGAATCATGTAACATATTCCTGAAATTATGTAAGTGATCTGGTGACCGTTGCACTTATCTTTGTTTCATGAGAAGCAACTCATTATTAAAAGCAAGTTCGTCCAAGTGCAGACGAATGATCGTCATCGCGGAGATAAATATTCTTCGTAAGAATGAGGACAGACAATTGGTGGATGGTAAGATTTACCGTCAGATGACAAAACTGCACTCGCTGTGGTTCAAAGGGTTACAAATATAAATATGGATCCGGTGCCTGTTGTGCCCGATGGTTTTCAAAATTATTTGCCACCAGGGCGCAAAGACACAAGGGTTCAAGGCTTGTCACTTTGTCACTCAGTCTCTGAGTCTTTATCTTTCTCCTTATCTCTCATCCCTTCTTGTCAAACTTCAGATTCCTTACTCTTCCTGTTGAGACCTTGTATCCGGTAATTGAATTATTATTATCCCTTAAGAATTCGATAGTGCCGAAATACCACTGGTCACCTGAAAACTGGTCAGGTTTAACAAGTTTAAGACGAACATCTCCTGTCCGGAATTGTTTTGCAATCAGTTTACCTGATTCAACTACCATTGTATAAGTTGTGCTTAGCTCAGGACTGTAATAATCTCCTGCATATTCAGAAAGATTGGCATTAGCTGGATCAAAATCGGGTAATTTCATTATAATATGTTCCTCTCCTCCCATAAATACTTTCATTCCTCTTACTTTACCTGATCCGTCTTTGATGATTGTAGCTTTGGCGGATGCTGCACTGACCTCAAAAGTAGTTGATGTAACAGGTGTCATCGGTGTTTTTGGAAGACCCGGAGATTCGGCATACAGGATCTCATTCTCAAGCGATACTATAGCAACATTTCCAGGCTCCAGCTCGTATTTACCGCAATACGACACAAGGGTGTCATGATCTATTTTTAAAATAGAATTTTCTGTGGGAGCACTTTTTTCAGATTCTTTCTTCGGAGCTACTGTAACTTCCTGGTTCTTCAGATAGATGTCGACAATGCTTGTTGCCATCCTTGAGGGGTTAAATGAAGCAAAATTACTAAGCACATTCACAGAAAATTTTTGATCAGGAAACCTGAATAAACTTGTCCGGTAGCCGGCATCGGCCCCATCATGAGCATTGAATTTCAGACCCTTGTAAACTCCGCTTCCCTGTCCCATAGCATAACCTATTGTATCTCCCTTATTAAGGATGGCCTTTATATTCATTTTACCGATAATGTCTTTACCTACAACAGGATTTTCGAAATTCATTGCCCAAAGACTCAGGTCTTCCACAGTTGTGAAAAGACTTGTTGCCCCAACCACTGAATAGCTTAAAATACTCTTTTTAATTCCTGTACTGTCAGCATGGTAGGAATAAGCCCTGTTCTTCACTATTTTTTCACAATCGTCATAAAAAAGTGTGCTCTTCATTTTCAGAGGCTCAAAAATATGAGTCCTTGTAAATTCTGCAAAGGTCTGGCCTGAAACTCTTGCCACAACCTCTGCAAGAAGTGTAAAACCGGTATTGCAATACAGGAATTCCTCTCCAGGATTGAAATTCAGATCCTTCTGTCTGCTTACAAGTCTCAGTACCTGGTCCTGTGTGATTATATCATCCAGCCGCCAGCCGGCCATACAAAGCAGGTCCCACTGATCCCTTAAACCGCTTGTATGATGCATAAGCTGGTTGAGGGTAATTACTTTTCCAAAATCAGGGACTTCAGGTATGTATTTCCTGATGTCATCATTTATTGAAAGCTTGCCTTCACCCTCAAGTAACAGAATAGAAAAGGCAGTGAACTGTTTGGAGAGAGAGGCTATATGAAAGATTGTTGACGGAGTAATCGGAATATTATATTCAAGATCGGCGCTGCCATAACCCTTTTTGAATATTATTTTTCCGTCTTTTGCCACGGCTACAGCTGCTCCGGGTGTATTTGGATTATTATAAGCAGTAAAAAGCTGATCGATCTGTATTTGAGGAGTAGCGCCTTTCGGTTCGAGTTTTTCAAATGTGATATCATAATTGCCCCCGATTTTTTCGTCCAGATCAGTAATCTCAAGCGAATAGTCACCTTTCTTATCTGAGAAAAGAGTAATAAACTTATCCCCTTTTCTGCCATTGGGACTGTCAAAAAACTCGATCTTTTTGCCATCAGGATCAAAAGTAGTGATCCCCGCATCAACACCTTTCTGAACCAGTCTGAAAAATGCAAACTGATCTTTTTCCAGTTTTACGGTATACCTGTGTTTTTCTCCTGTATTTAATGATTCTGATACCTTTTTACCCTTTATGAGTTCAGAATTCTTGTTCTGGCCTTTAATAGGCAATGAAAAGCATACAGTCAGCAGAAATGCGGACAAATAGAAGAGGTTCTTTTTAAATTTCATTTTGGAGTTTTTTGAGCAATAAATTTATAAATATCATTCAAAAGACCTGATAAAATCTAAATTGTTGCAAGCGCATTGTGAATTATAACACTGCCTGCATTCAGGGTAAATGGATTTCATAACTTGTTCCTCAACTTTTACTTTTACTTTTATCTTTTTACTTTTGTCTTTAATTAGTTACAGTTATGATTTCACAACGCCACCTGTTTGATATTCCGGATGATATTGCATATTTCAATTGTGCATATTATTCCCCTCTGCTTAATGAATCCCGAATAAGATTGGCGGAGGGAGTGAAATCAAAGAGCCATCCATGGGAGCGGACAGCGCCCGATTTCTTTACTGATGCTGAGAAGATCAGAAAATCAGCCGCTGAGCTTTTTGGCGGAGAACCCGACGGTTATGCCATTGTTCCATCAGTAAGCTATGGTCTAAGCACGGCAGCCAGAGCAGCAGAGCCACAATTGGGCAAAGGAGACTCCATATTGATCCTTGAGGAAGGATTTCCAAGCAACGTGCTGCCCTGGATTCGTGTTGCACAGGAGAGGGGAGCGGAGCTGATAAAAGTCCCCGTCCCGGCCGACGGCAACTGGACGCGGGCAATAATAAACAGGATCGATGAAAATATAAAGGTACTTGCTTTATTTACCTGTCACTGGACCAACGGTGCATATATTGATCTTCTATCGATCAGACAGGCAATTGAAGGTTCGGATATTATTATGGCTATAGATGCAACCCAGAGCCTTGGGGCGATGCCATTTCCACATGAGCTTGTGAAGCCTGATTTTCTTGTTGCGGCCGGATATAAATGGCTTCTCTGTCCTTATGGTTTCACACTTATGTACGTATCAGAACGGTGGAGGAATTCAAGGCCGCTCGAAGAATCCTGGCAGGCACGTGAGAATGCTGAGGATTTTGGATCACTTGTTATCTCTTCTGATAATTATAAGCCGGGTGCACGTCGCTATGATTCAGGACAGAAAGGTACACCAACGATACTGCCGGGTGTTCTTGCTGCATTTGAGCAGATAAAATCGTGGGGAATCGATCATATATCTGATTCTCTTCCCCTTATAAACAACAGAATTGCACACCATCTTTCTGTTCTGGGTTTTCAGTTGCCTGACAGCTCCCAGAGATCTCCGCATATGTTCGGAGCAATAATTCCGGATAAATATAAAGGGAACCTTGTCTCAGAGTTAAGCAACAGGAAGATTTATATCAGCCAGCGTGGCGATTCGGTTCGGTTTTCGCCGCATCTCCATATCACAGATAATGATGTGGAAAGGCTTTTGGAAACTCTGGACGAACTTTTCAAATGATTGTTTTGTATTTCTCATTCAACTTTGTTCTCCTAACTGTCCCTGAGTCCCTTCGTCCCTGAGTCCCTAAGTCTCTAAGCCGCTATCTTACACCTCAGACATCACACCTTATTCTTCCATTTCTAAATAATTTGTATCTTTATGATAACCAACAATCCATGCAAATGAAAACTGAACTTAAACGTCGTGATTTTATTTCCAAATGTTTAAAAGCCGGAGCAACATGTTGTGCTTTACTTTACGGCAATTCGCTGGTTGCACAGGATCCTTTGAAGCTGAAAAAGGAAGATCTGAAAAGTCTTACTTATTGCTGCTATAAATGTACCCCTGAATGTCCTACCTACAAGGCAACTATTGAAAACAGCACTGAGCAGAAGAAGAAAGTATATGAGAATGCAAAATGGAAAGAGAAGTACGGCATTGAATTTGATCCTGACAAGGTTGTCTGTTTTGGTTGCAAGGTAACGGATAAACCGCTGAGCATAAACGTTAAGGCATGTACGGTTCGCACCTGTGCAATAGAAAAAGGCTATGACTGTTGTATTGAATGTAACGGGTTGACAGCATGTGATAAAAAGTTATGGAAATCTTACCCTGACTTTAAAGAAAAGGTGATAGGGTTTCAGAAGAGTTACCTGAAATCGTGATTTATAATCCATTCCGTTTTAAAAGGTTTCCCGGAAGGTTAGCTAAGGTTTTGGAAGGCAAAGCCTCAAGCCTTTCACTTTTGAGTTTTGGTATAATTCTTGTGCATTTTATTCTGCAATTGATACCTATGAAAAGAATCTTTTTATTTCTGTTGCTGTTTTTATGGTTCTTTATGCATGTCGAAAGGATGAGCTCAAAATTGATCCGGACAATCTGTTAATAGGCGTATGGAATTATGCTGAATATCAGCAAAATACGATTGTGTTTGCAAGACAGCAGGCATTTACTCAGAATCCGGCATATAAATTCAATGCTGACGGCACACTGACTGAAAGAAAAAACGCCGGATGGTGCGGTACCCCGCCTGTCTCTTATGCTGATTATGCAGGAACCTGGACGATCGTGAATGATACTTTATTGCAGATCAATGATGGTTACTGGGGCGGAACCACGAGTTACAAACTGGATATTGAGTCAGTAACCAGAGATTCTCTGAAGATTAATATGGTTTATGAGAACAAAAAGTAAAATGAATAAAGGCTTAAAGGCTGAGATAAAATAAGCACATCAAGTCTTTACGTCCCTTCGTCACTTCGTCTCTAAGTCTTCTTCCTTTGTGGCCTTTATACCGTTTCGCCTTTACGCCATTCTTGTCGTGCGTCTTTTTTGGATTATTTAAACTTCCTGTTAAATTGCATGTTATTCATAGAAACATCATCATGCTCAGAAAGTACCTGTTGTTATTAATGATTCTCTCTTATTTTGACGCTCAGGCACAGACAAACTATATTCTCCATCCCGACTGCATTACTACCAGCGAAAAACCACTGGTAATTTTCTTTACGGGTGATTCAGGCAGGAGCCATTTTGATAAAAAATTAACCGACAGCCTATGTGAGAATAATATCCCTCTGATGTGCATTAATTCATATAAATTTTTCCGCAAGCGAAAGACACCTCAGCAGACCCTGGATAGCATTTTGCCTTACATAGAGTTGAATTTAAAAAAGTATAACCGCCGGAAATTTATTTTTGCCGGTTATTCATTCGGATCTGAAGTGGTGCC
>Ga0182021_10011078_pt1 | contig 10694 bp, 10 predicted proteins | sample 612E3MmetaG_FD_120493 | JGI IMG/M metagenome (GOLD analysis project Ga0182021, IMG submission 120493) | Permafrost microbial communities from Stordalen Mire, Sweden - 612E3M metaG (Illumina Assembly) | ecosystem: Environmental > Terrestrial > Soil > Wetlands > Permafrost | place: Sweden...
GAAGACCTCTAACCCTTTCGGGCGCCGGGGAGGATTGCTTCAGGGGTCTTTATTTAGAGGTTAGTCTCGCTTTGGTGGGAGTTGCCTCCCCGGCTTACTTCCAATAATAATAGATTCCGATTCTGGAAGCAACAAAAATCTGTATTTTTTTATTGGAATTTTTTCGCGCACGCGGAAAATCCACATAAAGTATTGATTTAATTGCATATATGGTTCTTGATGAGATTTTGACGGAGGATGGCGGCCCTACGCGAAGAAGGCTCGCCAGGTCGTAACCACCAGCACGTGTGTGACCATTCCGGCTCGAATACTGCCGGCCTGGTTGCGCGCGCGCCCACAGAACCATCCAAGCAGGGCCGCCACTGGTACCCACCGCCAGTTGGGAAAGGCGCGGAACCAGAGGTGGGCCAAGCCAAATAGCAGCGATGTTACCAGGAGCGCGACGGTGGGGCTCCAGGTCCACTCCTCGATCCATTGCTGGAGCACACCCCGAAACAGGAACTCCTCGAAAAGCACGACCACCCACAACATGCCCAGAAAGAATCCGGCGACGATCCAGACTGGCTGGGGCGCGGCCAGGCGCACCGCCTTGATGGCCAGCGCCAGGGGAAGCCCGATGGGAACGAAATACAGGTAGTGGAGCGCGCCGATGCGCCATTCGTTCCAGTTCGGCAGGAAGCCGTAGCCGGTCTCGCGAATGCGGCGCTCCAGGGTCAGGGTCATGACGGTCATTTGGATCAAAGCCAACTTCCCCAGATAGGTGGCATCCACGCCGCGGTAGGGCTTGGGATAAATGGAATCGAAGTACCTGCCCAGCATCACGGAGGCGATGAGCGCCAGGAAGGCCATATCCGTCAACGCGTTGGCCGGCAGCACCACGTACCACAAGCAGAGCGCCAGCGAGAGGGCAGCCAGGCGCGCCAGGCCGATCCATTGAAACTGGATCGCGCCGCAGCAGCATACCAGGTACGGGAGCACGGCCGAAGCCAGTAAGAAGACAGGCAGGCGAGCGCCGGCGAGGCGTTCCCGCAGAGTGGGGAAGGCCGGAACCAGATAGAATGGGTATTCCACGAGGAAGGCGGCCAGCACCGGTACGGCCGCCCAGCTTGGAATGCCCTTAAGCCGCGCGTACAGTACGCCCGCCACGCCCAGCGCCATCCAGCCGATGAGTACGGTTGCCCGGAAGCCGCCGAGCGTTTTCGCCATCGGATTCATTCTAGCATTGGCGCTTTTCGCGCCTGCCGCGCGCGCCCAGGATCCACCCGCCGGCCTGGCGAAACTGGTGGCCCACCGCGAGACCGAAACCGAGGCCGAGCGCAACGAGTACATGTACCGGCAGACCGTTACCATCGACGAATTGGACGACCGCGGCGCGGCGCGGGGGACGTATCGCGAGGTCCGGGACATTATCTTCTCGCCCCGGCACGAGCGCGCCGAAGAGGCCGTGGGAAAGGCGGAGAACCGGCTGAAGTACCTCCAGCTAACCGACGAGGATTTTCGCGACATCCGCGAGATTCAGCCGTTAGTCCTGACGGAAGACCGGCTTTGGAATTACGAGACCAGGTTCCGCGGCGAAGAGACCATGGACGAGGTGGAGTGCTGGGTGCTCCAGGTGAAGCCGCGCCAGATTCTGGAAGGGCAGAGGTTCTTCGACGGGACCATCTGGGTAGACAAGAAGGAGTACAACATTGTGCGGCTGGAGGGCCAGGCCGTGCCGCAGATCCGGACCACCAAAACGGAGAACCTGTTCCCACGCTTCACCACCATCCGCAAACCCATCGACGGCCGGCACTGGTTCCCGGTATACACGTATGCCGACGACACCCTGCAATTCCGCACCGGGGGCCAACGCATCCGCTTGAGAATCGCGTACGGCAATTACCGGCGCTTCGGTGCGGTATCGACATTTACGCCGCGGTAGGGAATGTGGGGCGGACGCCCTCGTCCGCGCCGGACCCCCTGGTCCGGCTCTTGCGGCGTACGAGAGGGTCGACCAGGGGGTCGACCGCGGGCCAGGGGGCCCGCCCCACGAAATCCTCGCAGGTTTGAGTGTCCTCTAGTGCAACCGCGGTAGGATAAAGAGGTTTCCATGAAGAAATCGGCCAAGGTCACGCTGGCTGCGGTCGCGGCCATGGGATTGGCTGCCTGCGGCCGGCGCCATCCGGATCCCTGCGAGGCCGCCACGTTCAACGAACAGGCCTGCCAGCAGGCTGTTCAAGACGGCGGATATTACTACCAGGGCTCCTGGTTTCCGCTGATGTACCACTACCCGTATCCCTACTACTACGATTCGTACCGGAGACACGTGTCCAGCGGGGGCGTGGTAGTGGGGGCGCCGGGGGGTGCCTACAGCCATCCCGCCGCGAGCGCGCCGGCGGCCTCGGGCGTGGAGCGCGGGGGCTTCGGAGCCACGGGCGCGGGCCATGGAGCGGGGGAATAATGCGAAGGATCGCGGCGACGCCACGGGCGGACTGGCAGAAGAAGGTCGAGGAGGCCGGGGTGACCTGGCATACCCTGGAGCAGCCTTACTGGAACGAGTCCGCGTTCTATGAATTCACGGCCAAGGAGGTGGACCTGCTGGAGGCGGCCACCAACGAGCTTGAGAAGATGACGCTCGAAGCGGCCCAGCATATCATCGACAACAAGCTATACGCCAGAATGGGGATTCCGGACCAGGCCATCCCGCTGATCGAGAGCTCCTGGGAAGCCGAGCCGCCCTCGCTCTACGGGCGTTTCGATTTCGCGTACGATGGCGCCAATCCGCCGAAGCTGCTGGAATACAACGCGGACACCCCCACCTCGCTGGTGGAAGCCGCCGTGGCGCAGTGGTACTGGCTGCAGGACACGTTTCCCAAGCGCGACCAGTTCAATTCCATTCATGAGCGGCTGGTTGCGCTGTGGAAGCAACTGGCGCCGTATCTGCCGGGGGGCGGCATCGATTTCTGCTCGATGGACGACGCCGAGGATGGCATGACGGTCACCTACCTTCAGGACACGGCGCGGCAGGCGGGACTTACGGCGTCGATCTTCCCGATCGACGAGATCGGGTGGAACGGCGCCACGTTCGTAGGACCGGACGACCGGCCTCTGGAAGCCGTCTTCAAACTCTACCCGTGGGAGTGGATGGTGCGGGAAGAATTCGGCAGGCACCTGGCCACGGCCAGCACGCTGTGGATGGAGCCGCCCTGGAAGATGCTGCTTTCAAATAAAGGAATTCTGCCGGTACTCTGGAAGCTGTACCCGCGCCATCCCAACCTGCTCGAAGCCAGCTTCGACGGGCCGGGCCTGATGATGTCCTGGGTCCGCAAGCCGCTGCTGGGGCGCGAGGGCGCCAACATCACCCTGCACCAGCCGGGCAATGACGTCGAGACCGGCGGCGACTACGGCGCCGAAGGCTTCATTTACCAGGATGCGGCACGGCTGAAGAGTTTCGAGGGGATGTACCCGGTGCTAGGCAGTTGGGTCATTGGGCACGAAGAAGGTAACGCCGCGGGCGGAATGGGCATTCGGGAATCGGGCATGCCCATCACCACCAATGCCAGCCAGTTTGTACCGCACCTGTTCGATTGAGAACCTGTCACATCGCCGGGTTGACAGACGAAAGCGTCTGTCCCACGTTGATGTGCAAGGGGTTACGCTTTTTGTCACCGGCCCGCTGCAAGCAAGGCCTCGGAGACCATGCCACGGGCGGTAGCTTCGGAATCGGGGTGGTGACTGCCGCTCCGGTATTCCCCCGTCAGGGCTTGCACATGGGTGGCGCGCGCGGATCCGAATGCGGACATGCCACGGGCAATCGCTTCCAGGGTACTGGAAAGCTCGACGCGATCGCCGGTCTTGTCGGTGGCGGCAGTTCCGGCTCTCGCCTCCTGGTTGCGGTTCGGCTTCTGGGTTTCCTGGACCCACCCCGGCTCGGTGGGGGTGGCGCCCGTCAGATCTCGATTGTTGACTTTCATTCGGCGTGCCTGTCTTCGGCTAGAAGACTTATCGGCAGGTGGCCCCTGCCGTTGTAAGAATTCTTCGGATATTTAAGTACTGGGCGGTCTAGGCCGCCACGCAGCCCAGCCGGCGGCGAGCTGGGGGACGCGGCGTCACAGATAGTCTTTGGCCATCTCGCGCTTGTCGTAACCGTCCAGCACGTGCACCACGCGGATCTTCTTCAGAGAGGCCGGGGAAAGCTGGCCTATGGGAATGTAGACTATGGTGCGGCCGGCACGCGAGGCAATCGTCTTGAAAATGGAACGCGGCGGCTGGGCGGCGACGTAAACCACGTGCCGGTGGATGGAGTAGTCCAGCGCGGCGAGTAGCAGGCGCTCGGATTTCGACTCCGCGAACTGGTAATCCGCATCCTGCCACACGTCGTACAAACGCCGCGGCGGCAGAGTCATGAGGAAACCGCCGTACTCGGCGCGGCCCATGCCCGGCCCCACTAGGTGGTCGAAGGGGAAGGTCGAGTAAAACGCCATGTCCGATTCGTTCTGGTTCTCGCCCAGCCAGGTCGTCGTGTAGGGGTAGCGGCTATCGCGATCCTCATCGAAGATCACCACCACCGCGCCCACCTCGCCGCGAATCTTCTGGAACTGGCGCACGTATATGCGGCCTTCGTACCATTTGCGGATGGTCTCGCGCAAATCGATGCCGTCCAGAATGGAGGTCGTGAACGGCTCGACGAGCACGCGCTCCTCGGAGAGGATGCTCTTGCCTTTCTTCTTCAGAAAGCGGCCGTAGTCTTCAATGACGAGGTCTTCGGGCGGATAGGAACAGATGCCGGCGCCATTCAACTGGCTGGCCCATTCGCCCGGAAACTTCTCTTTCTTGCGCGGCTTCAGACCAACGGGGCGGAGGCGCCGCTTGGGGTTCGGCAAGCGGCGCCGTAGACGAATGCGCCGCGTATCCATCCACACCTCTTCGCTGGAAACGCGCAGCGTGACCAGGTCCGAGGTGGCGTTCTGAGGCGGATAGCGGCCGGCCGCCTCCCAGACCTCCCAGGCGTAGTTGTCGTCGGCCATGGCGCGCGCCGCTACGGTCAGGTCGAACAGGCCGGCCGAGAGTTCATTGGCGGCCAGCGCCAGGTTGCGGGTATAGCGGGCCAGCAGGCGTCGCTGCCAGTGGGCGATCTGCTCGCCGGTGGAGGCTTCATACTGCTTTTCGGCTTCGCGAAATACGGCCAGTTGCGCGTGCCGCCGGTCGATGAGATGCCAGTCGGTGGCCAGGCGCCGGAAATCCTCGTAGCGCCACTGAAGCTGGGGGTATTCGATGGCGATTTCGGCCAGCGATTCCGGGTGTGGGTTGAAAAGCTCGATGCCCTCGCGGCGCGTGCGGGCCAGGGGCTGCGCCTGGGGTTCCTCCATGGCGTCCAGCAGGGGATCGAGCAGGTTGAGCGACACCACCACCAGCACATCCGCCAGAGGATCGGTGCCTTGCAGTTTCCAGGCGATGCCGGCGGCGTGCCGCGAGATTTCCGGCGAGCGCGGCTGCGGGTAAACGCGGTATGCCTCGATGTAGCGCTCCAGGCCGACATGGCGGACGGCGTAGGGGTCCGGGTAGGCGTCCTTCAGGTGCGGGCGCTGGCCGGCGTCGGGATCGACGAACACGATCTCCGCGCCAATTTCGAGGCCCGTGCGGATGGCTTCGGTGAACGGATCGGCCGGCTCGATGGGCACGTAGATGGCCTGGTCGCTACCCAGGGTCTCGTCCGGGTAGAAGATCAGCGACATTTCGGGCAGGCGCGCCACGGCGCGCATCCACGCCGTCTGCAAAGTGGCCGGCAATTCGAGCGCGATAGTCCGCGGGCGTTGGCGCAGAATCGCCTGGCGCACCTCGATGGCGAACTCGAGGCGGCCCGGCACCACCGGAAAGTACGTGAAGCGCCCGCGCTTCAGACTTCCCGCATCAGGAAGCGGAAGATCGATCTCTCCGGACATACCGCAGGGCTTCTTCCCCCAACACCTGGACGATGGCGATTTGGAGCGCCTCGGACTCGTGCGTCCGCTGGGTGGCCAGGCTCTTCAGCTTGATGGCGAAACGGCCCACGTTGATGCCGTCGCGCACCGTGTAGCGCTCGTCGGCGGCGTGGGCCAGTTGCAGAAAATCCGTCACGTAATTCAAGATGCGTTCTTCGGCGAAGGGCAGGTTCTCCTTCAGAATGTGGTACTCCTCGTCGCGTTCGGGGAAGTCGATGAAGATCTGGGGCTGGAGCCGGGAGTGAATGTACTCGGGCAGCTCGAAGGTGGAGGCGTCGTCGTTCATGGTGGCGACCAGCCGGAAATTGGGATGGGCCTTGATCTTGACGCCGGCCACGATGGATTCCACATAGCGGCGGTTGTCGAGCAGCGGCGCCAGGCTGGCCCAGCTCTTCTCGCTCATGCGGTTGCCCTCGTCGAGAATGGCGATGCCGCCGCGGAGCATGGCCGTGACCAGCGGCGACGCCACGTAGCGCAGGCTGCCCTGGCCCTCGATCACGGGGGTGACCAGCAGGTCTTCCGGGCGCGTGTCCATGGTGGCTTGCAGGATGTACACATCGCGCCCCATGCGCTTGCCGGCGGCGTAGGCGAGGGTGGTCTTGCCGACGCCCGGCTTCCCCAGCAGGCGCGGATTCATGGGCAGGTCCTGTTCGTTCACCACCATCCAGGCGGCCAGCAACTGCCGCATGAGCTCGTCCTGCCCGACCCACTGGACGGCCACCTCATCGGGATGGGCCAGGTGCAAGGTGACGCCGTCGATCTCGACAGTCATAGGTTCAACTTCATTATCGGCGATCCGTGGCGCTGGCGGATTATCCGGCCCTCATGCCTCGCACCGCTGGCCAGTGCGCGGCCAGGTGGCTGCGCAGCCTCAAGATGGCTTGCGACTTCAACTGCGATATGCGGGATTCGTGCAGATGGACATCCAGCGCGATCTCGCGCAACGTCAATTCCTCCTGGTAGTAGAGGCTCAGGACCTTGCGTTCCATTTCGGGGATCCCGTCGATGCTTCGGGCCAGAAGACGCTCCAGTTCGGATTTCTCGAGCAGCGTGGAGGGAAGATTCCGGCCGCTATCCGGAAGGAACCGCAGCATGTCCCGGCCGTGCTCGCCGCCGGCGTACTCCAGGCTGGCGATGTTGAGGCCGCGGATTTGCAGCAGCCATTGGTGGTACTCCTCGATCGATATTTTCAGTTGGGCGGCAATCTCGTCTTCCGCCGGCAACCGCTGGAGCGTCTGTTCGGCCGCTGCAATGGCGGCTTCGATTTGCTTGGCCTTGCGGCGTTTCTGCCGAGGGGCCCAATCCAGGCCGCGCAAGCCGTCCAGAATGGCGCCGCGGATCTTGTACTCCGCGTACGTCTTGAGCTTGACGTTGTGACCGGAGTCGAAGTTGTCGATGGCCGAAATCAGGCCGAGGACGCCGTTGGACACCAGGTCGTCCAGGCCGACGTTGTCCGGCAAGCGCTCCTGGATGCGCCGCGCGATGAGATGCACCTGCGGCAAATGCTCCAGAATGAGCCGCTCGCGTTCATCGTCGCCGCTTGCTCCCGCCGCCGCATTCGAGTGCATACCCAGGCTACCCCGATGGAACTATCGTCGGACCGCCTGCTTTCCTGTAGATTTCGAATCGGATTATCCTGTCTTCATGCGATCTTTCTCCAAGATCCTGCTGCCGGTGGATTTCTCGGAACGCTCGACGGGAGCGGCGCGCTATGCCCAGGCCCTGGCCCGCCACTTCCATGCGGAACTCATTCTTCTGCACGTTTTGACGCCTCCCAACCGGGAATTCGGGGCGCTGGAGATTGCCGGCGCCATGCTCGAAGAACTGTATCGCAACCGGGCTGAGCGGGCCTCCCAGGAGCTCGACCGGTTCATGACTGCCGAGCCGCCTGGCGTGCAGGTGCGGAGAATGGTGCTCGAAGGCGATCCGGCGAAGAAGATCGTGGATCTGGCTCACGAGGAAGGAGCGGACCTCATCGCCATGCCGACCCACGGCTACGGGCCGTTCCGGCGGTTCATTCTGGGGTCGAACACCGCCAAGGTGCTGCACGACGCCGACTGCCCGGTGTGGACGGGAGTGCATTTGGAGCAGGCGCCGGCGGCAGCGTCCATTCCATTCCGCAGCGTCCTGTGCGCCGTGGACCTGGGTCCGCAAAGCTCCCGGACGCTCGACTGGGCGGCTTGGCTGGCGCGGCAGTTCGGGGCCCGCCTCGGCGTGGTGCACGCGACCGCCGGCGCTCCCGACCTGGGCGACGATCCCCAATGGCAGTGGAGGACGGAGACCCGCGCCGCGGCCGGGCGGGAGCTATTCCGTCTCATGGACAGCGTTGGCGCGGAGGCCGATCTCTCGATCGAGGCCGGTGAACCGGCGCAAGTGATCTGTTCCGCCGCCGCGCGCGCCGCGGCGGACGTGCTGGTGATTGGCCGCGGCTCCGCGGCCGGCGTATTCGGCCGTCTGCGCACCAATGCGTACGCCATCATCCGGCAATCCCCCTGTCCCGTAGTGAGCGTCTAAACCCGGTGACTAAACTCGGTGACAGACGGAACGTTTCCCGGTTTCCCCGCGCGAGAAACCCGGAAACGTTCCGTCTGTCACCGGGTTTTGTCTGTCACCGGGTTTTTTCGTCACCGGGTTTTTTCGCCGGGTTTTTGGTAAAGTGCATGGAGTGAGGCCTCGCACCATTTATCGGGTTCTGGAAGAAGCCGCCCGCGCGTACGGCGATTTGCCTGCGCTCATTCAGCCGGGCTCGCCGCCCTGGTCGTGGAACCAGTACCGGCAGGCGGTGGACGAAATCGCAGCCGGGCTGCGCGCTCTGGGGATCGGAAAAGGCGACATCGTGGCGCTGAATTCCGAGACGCGCCTGGAGTTCTACCTGGCCGACCTGGGCATCCTCGCCAATGGCTCGATAGCCGCGGCCATGTACCCGAGCTATCCGTCCAAGGACCTGGTGCGCACCATGGAAAACGCGGGAGCGTGCGCGGCTTTCATCGAAGAGCCGGCGATGCTCGAGGCGTTGCGGCCAGCTCCGGTCCGGCACTGGATTCTGCTTACCGGACGGGCCCCGGGCGCACTCGCCCTGGAGGACCTCCGCGAAATGGGCCGGAAGGCGCTTCAGCTCGATCCGGCTTTGATGGAGCGGCTGTCCTCGGAAGTGGACCCGTCCGACCCGGCGGTGCTGTATCTCACTTCCGGAGCCACCGGCGAGCCCAAGATGGCGCTGGTAACGCACCACGCCATCGTGTCCAACATCGACATGGGTCCGGCGGCGCTGCCCATGGGGCCGGAAGATTCCACGGTGGTCTTTCTGCCATCGGCGCACATCGCCCAACGTGTGGTGATGGAATTTCTGCCGATCCGCTGCGGCGTGCCGGTGACCTTCGCCGAGAGCCTGCTGAAGCTGCCCCAGGAGATTCGCAGGGTGCGGCCCACCATTCTGCTGGCGCCCCCGCGCATGTGGGAGCGCATTTACTCGACCATCTGTACGGAGCTGCGCAAGCGCCCGGCTCCGGCGCGCAAGCTCTTCTATGGCGCGCTGGCGCTGGCGCTGGCGGCGGCGCGCTACCGCCGGGAGGGCAAGCCGGTTCCGATGCGGATTCGCGCGCCCTTGAAATTGGCCGACCGGGTCCTCTTCAGCAAGATCCGCGCGCGCTTCGGCGGGCGCCTGCGGGCACCTGTTTCGGGCGCCGCGCCGCTGGGCAAGAACCTGGCCGAGTTCTACGAAGCCATCGGCATGCCGCTCATAGAAGGCTATGGACTGACCGAGGGCGGCGTGGCAACTATGAATCCGCCCGACCGCCCCAAGCCGGGCAGCATCGGGAAGCCGCTGGCCGCCAGCGTCGAGATACGGTTTCTGGAAGACGGCGAGCTGCTCATCAAGGGCCCCTGCCTGTTCTCCGGCTACCTGAACGATCCCCAAACCACGGCCGAAGTGCTGCGCGACGGCTGGCTGCACACCGGCGATCTGGGCCACGTCGACAGCGATGGCTACATCTTCATCACCGGCCGCAAGAAGGAGTTGATCGTCTCTTCCACGGGGAAGAAGATTCACCCCGCTCGCGTGGAAAACCTCTTCAAGATGGAGCCGCTGGTCAGCCAGGTGCTCCTGATCGGCGACCGGCTGCCGTTCCTCACCGCGCTTTTCACCATCAATCAAGCCGCCGCCGAAGCGCTGAAAGGGATGGAGCCGTTCAATGGCCGTTCGTCCGCCGAAATCGCCCAGGCGCCGCCGGTGGTGGCCGAGATTCGCAAAGCCGTGGCGCGCGTCAACAAACAGCTCGCGCCGTTCGAGCAGGTGCGCAAGTACCGCGTCCTGTCGCGCGATTTTTCCATCGAGCGGGGCGAGCTGACCGCCACCATGAAGCTCCGCCGCGCCCAGGCGCTGGCCAACTGCAAGGCCCACATCGACGAGCTGTACGCCGGCCGGGAATAGGCGTAGGCCCCCGGGACAAGCGTCCCGTGATGGGCGTTTCCTTTCCGCCCGACGCCTGAAGCGCAATAGCTCGCTGCCGGCCGGCTCGTCAAGCCCGAAATTTCAGTCCGCATGGACATATTGCAGCCGGGAGCGTTCGTGGAAGGCCATGCCATCGTCTTCCCGGCGATCTTCCTGCTTCGCGTGTCCCGCGTCAACTATTTCTTCGCATTGACGACAATTATTTCTCCCGGTCAACGACAATTACCTTTTAACTCTTAGGCGGCGCGGAGCGCCCGCCGCCGGGCGGAGGGCAAAGCCCGCCC
>Ga0182021_10011080_pt1 | contig 10693 bp, 7 predicted proteins | sample 612E3MmetaG_FD_120493 | JGI IMG/M metagenome (GOLD analysis project Ga0182021, IMG submission 120493) | Permafrost microbial communities from Stordalen Mire, Sweden - 612E3M metaG (Illumina Assembly) | ecosystem: Environmental > Terrestrial > Soil > Wetlands > Permafrost | place: Sweden...
TAAAGAAAAAAGAGCAAACAAACAAAGCGGCAATCGCGCCCACCGTCGAAGGCAGGAGCGCCAGCAGGCCGATGAGCGGACGGGGAAAAGCGAAAAGCAATAGCAACGCGATGCCCAGCGTCGTTAGAATAATGGCCAGCCGGGTGTCCCGTTTGGCGATGGTTTCATTATCCAGAGCCGCGCGATAAACGCCGACGGACGTCAGAATATATTGATCTTTCAAATCCCGATTTGCCGTTAAATCTTTTCGGCAATCATCAAGGAGTTTTTCAATTTTAGCGGCGGTTGCCGTATCCGTGCCCGATCCGGCAATTTTGGCAATGATGAGCGCGCGTTTTCCATCTTCGGAAATCAGCTGTCCCTGATAAAATTGCGCTTTATTGGATGGGAGCAAACCGGATAACTGCCGCAGGATTATGCCGGAAAATCCCAGCGGGTCTTTGGCCATCATTTTACTGCGGCCGATTCCTTCGAGCTGTTCCAGTGCCTGCCGGTTCTGGGCAAGAGCCTCTTTAATCTTTGCCGGTTCCAAAAGCGGTTTTATTTCCTTTTCTAATTGCTCCGCGCTGAAAAGAAGAGGCAGGTTATCATTTACATGCGCCATAAGATCGGGAAAGTTTTTTGCTTCATCGCCGATGCCGACTTTGGCAAAAAGACCGCTTTTGCCGAGTTTGTCTGTAATGAAAGAAGCCGCGTGGACAAGTTTGTCGCGATCGGAAGAGGTTTGTTCCAAGTCAATGAATAATCTGTCCTGCATCGGCAAATGCCTGATGATCTGGCGCGCGTCGGCCAGCACCGGATCGTTATGCGGCATTGATTCCAGAATGTCTGTTTCGATTTTTAAATTCTTAGATTCCCAGAAAAAGAGTGCTGCTACAATCAGAGTAACGATTAAAACAATAGACCATCTGATTTGATATTTACCTGATGACATACAAACCTTATACCATCCGCGCTTTGAAACCGAAACGGTATGGAAAATTTTGCGTCAGAATGTCATATTTCGAAAATGCTGGCAAGACAAAAAGCCATTTTGTCATTGCGAGTTCACGACAGTGAACGTGGCAATCTTTCATCTTTTGTCATTACCCGGCTTGACCGGGTAATCCAGTTTGTTTTTTCCTGGATTTACCCTAAAGGGCACTTCGCCCGCCTTCGTGGGAATGACGAATTTATTTTAGAAATAATATCCGCCTGAAAATCAAACGGGTGAAGATTGAGGAGTTGCGCAGAAAACCGGCAAAGGTTTAGTTATTTGCGGCTGACGATATACAAATCCGTGTTACCGTAAGTCCAGACTCTATTGAGCTTGAAAGTTGGCTTTGCAATACAGTCAGGTATTTTGTAGTTATAAGCCTTTATGAGAAAGCTGATTCTGTTGGTATTGACAAAAAAATATGCTCCGTCCGGAATCTTGTTTTGGTCTACTTCCTCCCAGGGAATAGTTGTCGAATCTGACGACAAAAGCAATCCCGTTCGATAGAAGACCAGGTTTGCTGCGGTTCGGTGGTCTGTGTAAATAACAGCGTCTTTCCCTATTGCCATGGCTAAATTCCGTTCAGCTTGTGCGAATCTTATCTTTCTTATATCGTTTACTTCAACAGCACTCAACCCGCAAATAAATACAATCAGCACCAATGCCAATAAACGGCGTTGCGTAATTACACGATAATCTGAGCCCCCCGCCAATAGTGAAGCGAGAAACCCGCCCACAAGAACCGCTGTCGGCAGAAAAATCGGGCATACATAGTTATTGAAGAGTGGCAGCGGTTTGTAAGAGGTTAACGAAGAAGTCATGAAATTGAACATGATCAGAAGTGATATCAGCCAAATCGCCGGCATGAATAATGAGCGTTGTCGAACATCGACCGCCCAGAAGGCACCCAAAAGCGCGAGGGCCGGTAAAAAAGCGAATTTTATATTGAAAAGCATGGTTTTCGGCCCATCTAAGAAGAGCCTGTTGACCAAAGCTTTGATGTAACCGCCATCACCCCAACCAAAATAAGGCGACGACTTGCTAAAGAACCAAACTCCATCAGACCCGTAGTTTTGTTCAAAGGCGTGTAAATGAAATAAGGGGTCTCCGATAATTTTTGCGTAGAAAGCCGCCTCTGCCAACAGTACCGTAACAGAGCCAAGGCAGATTGCTATAATACAGGTTTTCCTCACAGCCAATGGAGATTGTCTGTACAAGATAAAAACAAGAATCGCCATGAACGGGATTAAAAACACAACAGATTCTTTACAAAGCCAGGAAACGCCAAAAAAGACACCACCCAGGAATCCAAACAGCGCCGACTGTTGCAATTTCGATCTGATCAGGGCGCCATATGCGAAAGCGACCCCCGTATTAGCCCAGAATGCCGCAATACCATCAGGGAAAAAAACCGATGCCATTCCGATGTCATACGGAAGCAGGGCGAGAGCGCCCAATCCGATTAAACCGGCAAGGGGTGATACAAGACTGCGCGCCAGAGCATATGCAAGCACACAGCCCAAGATACTCACAAGGAATGGGTACATAACAAGTGTTATTTCAGAGAGGCCGAAGATCTTAATCACGGCTGCTGTTGGCGCATACACGCCAAGACGAATCGGAACAATGGGAGATTCCTTACCTTCTAAGGAAATATGAAATATACCGCTGGCCAAGTCGTTTGCCATCAATGAGTAACTGCGAGGATCATTATCATTGTAACCTTGGAAAGCAATAAGCCTAAGGATTATGGCAATTGCCAAGATTCCCGCAAAAGTCACCCAATGAAGCGGACTCTTCGCAGAATTTAGATCCGTGATGACATGTTCCATAACTTTTTTCTCTCACGTCTAATTGCTGACCAATCTCACAAATACGTACCAATAATTAACAGATTTGTGATGATAACACCACAATATATGCTTGTCCAGTTTCGCATATCAAAAGCATTTGATATAAACTTCCTTCGTCATATTAATGGAGTAATATTTATTTTATTGAAAATATTCTGGTATAAATCAAACGGGTGAAGGTTGAGGAGTTGCGCAGAAAATCAACGAAAGGGCGGAAATGGGAAATTCTTTTTCCTTCGGGATTGTAGTTGACACGCACAGGAGCTTCCATCACCGGAATGCCGTTTCTGTTGGCGTACACCAGAATTTCCACTTCAAACTGGAAGCGTCTCGCCTTTGTCTTTAAATTAAGCGCTTCGGGCAGAGGGTAAATGCGAAAACCGCTTTGCGAATCGGAAATTGCCGGACCGCCGGAAGTCCTTACCCAGAAGTTGGAAAACTTCCGTCCGAAACTGCTTGTCCAGGGTACATGTTTGCCGACCATACCGGTTCTGGCTCCCACGACAATCGGCCTGGTATTTTTAGGAATGGATTTGATGAGTTTTCGCGCGTCTTCGGGATAGTGCTGTCCGTCGGCATCAATGGTAATTGCCCAATCGGCTACCGCTATAGCCGCGGCAAAGCCGGTCAAAATGGCCGCGCCTTTTCCTTGATTGATTTCATGCCGCAGGATTTTAATGCCGGATATTTCTTTAATCTGATCGTAAGTGTTGTCGGTTGAACCGTCGTCAACAACAAAAACGGGAAAGCCCATGGCCTGTGCGTCTTTCACAACCTGCGCCACAGTCGCGGCATGATTGTAAACGGGAATGACAAAGGCAAAACGGTTTTTTTTGTTTTTGATACTCATAAAAATCTATTGTTAATTTCCTTTTCATTTGACGAAATAATCACCACCCCTTGGAACAAGGCAGTGTATTTAGTTGTTATCTGTTTTTTGTTTTAGTGCAGTTTTGTATAGATCTGTAGTTCTGGTTAAGTATTTAGCCAAAAGCATAACGACAATAAAAGTAATTACTACATTTAGAATAAATAAGCTTTTACAGCCAAGTTTTATAATAACAGATGTAGAAAAAATAAATGGGATAGTGCCAAGAATAAATGAGATTTTTAGTAAATGATGCTTCTGTCTCAAAGCCACAAAAAATATTAATACAGGAAACAGAAACATGGAGATATTACTAATTGTCTTAATGATACTATCAGCGAATAATATTGGTTCGGATAGAATAACAGAATTAACTTTGTTCATATTATCTACTAGTGTTGATAATTCCGTACCGAGCATTAAAGAATAAACAAAAAGAAATATTATTGGGGTAGAAAAATCTTCGTCGCCTGTTATGGTTTCCATGTCATATCCTTTGCATGATAAAAATGGTTATACCGTCTGTATAAATCGGGAAACATAAATAGCACAAAAAGTAAAATTGTTAAACCACTGTCATGCCGGACTTGATCCGGCATCCAGGAAAAAACAAAACTGGATTACCCGGTCAACCGTCATGCGCCAGTCTGTGAGCCGGGTAATGACAACTTGTAAAATTTAGCGGCTTCGTAAAAAGCTCCAGATGCAAGGCGCGCGACATAGTTTTATACCGAGTTGCATTCAAAAGATAACGCGGCGGCAAGGAGGAGGCGCCGGAGGCGTATAACTAATACGTTGAGGACGCCGACGACGCAGCCAACAAAGTTAGCTGAAGAATGCGGCTCGGTATTACTCGGGAAGGAATGCCACCCCCCACGTCCCCGGCCCCATATGCGCGCCTGACGTCAGCGACAACGGCTGAAGAATAATTTCCGCTTCCGGATAGATTTCGGCAATGGCCTTTTTAACAGTTTTTTCCACCCAATTTTTGTTATCGGAATATTCCAGCATGATGAGAACATTCGAATCATCTTTGATCGCTGCGTCAAGTTTCGTTAAAGCAAACTTAACCTGATCTTCCTGATTCTTGACCGAGCCGACTTTTTTTGCTCCTTCGGGGAGAGGTGATATTATCGGTTTCATGTTCAGCATATCGCCGAACAGGGCGCTGGTTTTGGAAAGCCGGCCGCCCTGGGCCAGGTATTGCAGTTTATCGAGAAACACATATTCCTCGCAGGTGCGCACGGCTTTCCTGGCAAAAGCAATGGTGTTTTTCATATCATTTGTTTCGGCCAGATATCGGGCTGTCGCCAGCGCGATTATTGCCAGTCGGCCCGACGCCGCTCCGGTGTCCATTATTAAAAATTTATATTCCTTATCGTGTTCTTTTTTCCACTTTAGCGCTTCCTGAAAGTTGCCGGTGAAGACAGATCCTACACACAGATATAAAACCTTTTCAAAACGCTCCAGAACGCTTTGATAGAACTGATGCCTTTCATAAACGGAAGCCTGGGATGTGGATACCTTGATGCCCTTTTTCATCGCGCCGTAGAGTTCCTCGGGATGGAAGTGAGTTTCCGGCAGACATTTTTCGTCGATGGTCAGGTAGCTGTTCAGAAGCGTAAAGCCGTAAATTTTAGCGTCCTGATTGGTCAGGGAACCGGCGGCGTCGGTCATGATGTGCAAAACCTGACCGTCTCGCGAATGCATGAATTCCGCAACCTGAGAGGCAAGATCGTCATCTTCCCAGTTAATGACATTGCCCAGACTGCTTATTTGATCCCGGACCTTTTCCTTATCTTCGGTATGCAGGTGAATCTTATAAAATTCGCCTTCAGGAATAATGATAACTTCTTCCTGATTGCTGGTGATTATCTTTAATTCCTCAGGAGAGTAACGGGGAGCCTTGACGACAAAATCAACGCAATGACCTGATGTTGTGTTCTCCTGAAATGAAGAAGATATCTTCAGGCGATTGGCAAATGTTTCCGTGACCGGCCGGCAATCATCAGGAATGCCCGCCAGCGTATAAAAGAATCCTTCAAAAAAAATATACACGCCCAAAGCGCCCGCGTCCACGACGCCGGCCTCTTTCAGCCGGGGTATTTGTTCATAGGTATCATGGACAGCTTTTGCCAGAGCGCCGATGATAGTATCCACTGTTTGCTTATGTGGTTGTATTTCTTGCGACAGAGCTTCGGCCAGGGCGTCGAAGACGTTCAGCATGGTTCCCGCCTTGGGATTGCTCACGGCCTGCCACGCGTTTTTAGCGCCTTCTCCGGCGTGCTGAGCCATTTCCGAAACATTTTCCGCGGCGCAGAAAGCGGAAAAAAAACGTGAGGCGATGTTGCCGGAATTGCCGCGCGCCGATAAAAGAAGCTCATGAACAATTTTTTCTTTAGGCTGGCCAACGCCGCGCAGAGGAGCAAGACTGATGGAAAGATTTCTTCCCGTGTCTCCATCGGCGATGGGGAACACATTGATGGAATCGAGCAAGTCCGCCCGGGCAGTTAGACGCTCCAGGCCGGCAATAAATGATTTTTGCAGGATTTCCTTCATTCTAGAAACCAAAAGCGCTGCGGATTTCATCCGGAATACTGAATAACATTTCCATTTCCGGAACCTTTACCGCTACCTGTTCCGTGCGGCCGCGGGCGCAGATTTTTCCATCCGCCGCTTTCCTGATTTCAAAATCAACAATCAGTTTCACATACGCGTCAACGAGAGTCGCCTTGCAGACAATTTCATCGCGATGACGCAGCGGAAGGACATGCTTTGTCGACGTTTTGATAATGGGAAATATTAACTGATGCTTTTCATAAAAGGAGTAAAGGTCAATGCCGTTATTTTCGAAAAGCGCCGCCCGCGCGACTTCAAAATAGTTCAAATAGTTGGCGTGCCAGACTATTTGCATCGGATCGAGATCGAAAAAAGGAATTCTTATTTTTACTTCAAAACTTTTTTGTTTTTCTTTCATGGCTTTATTTTAAAAAAATCGGAATATTTTATTGCGGTGCAGATATTTTCAATATCTATGTCCATTGCTCTGTCTTCTAAAACCGGCGCGCTAACCCATCTGATTTTTTCCATGATGCCGGCCAGAAGCGGCCTTGCTTCGATATTGTTCCTTATGTCGCAGGCTTGCGCCGCCGCCAGAAGGTGAATCGCCACAACTCTTTCCGTCAGTGTGCATATTCTTTCGGCGTCGCGTGCCGCGATTGTTCCCATGCTGACCTTGTCCTGATTATGCGATTCCGTGGAGCGCGAGAACGAAGCCGCCGGCATGGTCGCCTTCAGGGCTTCCGCCGTCAGCGCGGAAGAGGAAATGGACATGGCCTTGAACCCGTGATGCAATCCTTTTTCACTGCGAGGCTTTCTTACCAGATCGCCGGGAAGCCCTCTGTTTAAATTCGGACTGACCAGCAGCATTATCTGGCGGTCGCACATATCGGCAACAGATGCCAGCGCGGCTTTCAATCCGTCCATGGCGAAAGCGATATGCCCGCCGTAAAAATTACCGCCCATCAGAACCTCGCCGGTCGAGGGATCGAAAATAGGATTGTCGTTGGAACTGTTGGCTTCAATCTCCACCCATTTCTTTATCCATTCGAGACTGTCATATAAAACACCTGCTACCTGCGGAGAACAACGCAGAGAATAAGGATCCTGCAGAGTTTCCAGGGAATCATCTTCCAATTGACGCGCCGACACTTTAGTTTTTAAAAGATTAACAATCTGATCCGCCACAAACGCCTGACCGGGAAATGGTTTGGCCTCCGCAATTACCGGGTGATAATGACGAGCGTTTCCCTTGAGAGCATGAATGGACAGGGCCGTGGCGTAAATAGCGGCGGATAAAATTCGCCAGGCCGACTCAACAGCCAAAACGGCTATTCCCGTCATCGTGGTTGTGCCGTTAACCATTGCCAGCGGCTCTTTGGGCAGATAATGGTAAGGCTTGATCCCCGCCTTTTTCAAGGCTTTGGCCGCGGGCATTATTTTGTCCTGATAAATAACTTCGCGCTGCCCCATCAGACAGGCTCCGATATAGGACATCGGCGTCAAATCGCCGGACGCGCCGACCGAACCTTCGCAGGGAACAACCGGTGTTATGCCGTGATTCAGGAAATCGGCCAGTTGCTTAAGCAGAGCTACAGATACGCCGGAATAACCTTTTGCCAGACAAATAATGCGGCACAACATGGCCGCTCTTGTTTCTTCAATGCCGATGGGTTCTCCCGTGCCGCAGCCGTGAAATCGAAGAATATTGACGCCGTTTTTCAGGGCGATATCCAGCGGCATGCGCTTGCCGCATGATTTGCCGTAACCGGTGTTCACTCCATACACGGGGATTCCTTTGCGCATGGACTCCATAAGCATTTTTTGAGTTTTCTCCATCTTTTTTACAAACCGGCTGTCTTTGCTGATTTGTACCGGAACCCCATATCGTGCCACGGCGATAATATCATTAAAGCTGACATTGCTGCCGTCGATAACCACGGCGGCCTTGTTTTTATCCTTTTTCATCAGTTAAAATTTCCTTTCCTGCGTTACCGGTTGGCGCACGCGCGGTTTATACGTGCCATCCGCCCTTTCTTTGTCCATAACTTTTTTCAGCATCTTAAACATTTTATAATTTTGCGGTTCTTCCTCGTAAAATTTATCCCAGGCGTAATAATAAAGCGACTGCAATTCTTCGGGTGTAAGTAATTTAGGCTGAAATACTACTTTTCCGCAAGTGTAATCGTTCCAGTCATAAGAGAAAATTCTTTTTTCGTTATGCAAATCGTCAAAAGTCCGGGTGTGCGGGAAGGGGGTGAGCACTGTGAATTCCGCCATATCCAGATCAACCTCCAGCAGAAAATCAACCAGCTTCTTGATGTAATCTTCGGTATGATAATCAAGACCGAGAAGGATGCTGCCTTCGACGGCGATGCCGTAATCGTGATAGCGCTTGATGCGTTCACGGATAAAATCGGACGAATCAAAAATCGCCTGGTAAACAAACCACGCGCCGGCCTGAGCGGCCAGATCCAGCACCTTGTCGTCATCTTCAATAGGATGGCAGCACCACTTCTTTTTCAAAGGAATCATTTCCCTGAACAAATCCATTTCCCACTGTTTATCCTGCGCCAGCGAATTATCCACGAGGAAAAGTCTGTTGTTTTTAATGCTCGCCATCTCTGCGACAACTTTATCCAAAGGGCGGGGACGGAAGCTTCTTCCGCCGAGAAATCTCACAGCGCACGGATAGCAGTTGAAGCGGCAGCCGCGGGACGCGTGCACCAGATCAACCATCTGTATGCCTCGGTAATTATACATCTCGCGGTCTAAAATACTGCGCCGGGCAGTTCCTACACTTTCAATAGCCGGGAAATTCTGCATATAGTTGTAAACCTTTTGCAGTTTGCCGTTTTTAAAATCTGTAAAGACCTGCTCCATCCGTCCTTCAGCCTCTCCCAGAAAAACGCTATCTGCGTGTTCCTGGGTTTCTTCGGCATGCAGCATGGTGGCGATACCGCCGAACATCACTTTGATTCCTTTCTTACGGAAAGTGTCGGCTATTTCCCAGCCGCGTTTTATTTGCGCGGTCAGCATTACGGAAATACCCACAAAATCCGCCGTCTGATCGAAATCAATATCTTGTATGTTTTCGTCAATAAATTCGACATCCACATAATCAGGTAGAGCGGCTGCAAAAACAACAGGCCCGTGCGGCGGCAGGGTAAATCGTGTCTGACGGTCGAGTTTTTCCCATCTCGGATAAATCAATTTAAAATTCATGCTTTGTCATTCCATAAATTCGTTGATAAAATATTCATAATTGTTATGTTTACAATATTTTCTGATTTACGCCAACAAAAATTCTGCCTCAATTATCGCAAGCTTTTTGGCATTATTTGCCGAGAATCAAATACGCGTAAGTACCGCCGAAAGAAATAGCGGCAAGAGCCGCGCTATTAATTTCCAGTTCTTTTTTCTTCCCGACAATAAACGGAAGCGGTTGCAAGGGGTTTATAAGCCCAACCACAGGCGGCAGAATGTTTTTTTCAATAGACAGCGCCAAAGCGCAAGTCCTGATGCCGCCGCCGGAGAAGCTCTCTCCCGTTGCTCCTTTGAACGATGTAATTAGAGGTTTTTTCTCCGCACAGTCAAATATTTCGGAGTACGCTTGAGCTTCCACTGAATCGAGAATTCTGTCGCCGTTGGCCGCCGCAACGATAGCCTGAATTTCGTTTGGCGTGTTGCCCGCGTTTCTCAACGCGCGGCTAAATGTCCGTTTTATGCCGTCAGTTTTCTCCGGCCAGCCCGTCGGTTTTGTCGGTGATGATCCCATACCCGCGCCTTTAATTTCACAATAGGGCTTTCGCCCTCTGGCAATTGCTGATTGCAGGCTCTCCATGCAAATTATTCCGCAACCTTCTCCGGCTATCATCCCGTTTCGTTCTTTATCAAAGGGTCGGCACGCCTCTTTACCTTCATCCCGGGGAGAAAGGCTGCGAAATTTTTCCAGCGATTCATAGTAAAATTTGGATAAAATGTCCACACCGCCGGCAAAAATAAAATCAACGGTGCCTCGCCTGATTTCCGCTGCCGCATAAATAATCGCGTTTTCAGCGGAAACAGCAAAATGTGTTACCGTTGTGTTGATGCCACGAAATCCCAGCTCAATGGAAGTATGACCGGCGGCGGCGTTCATAACAGTGTTAGGCACCAGTATCGGATTGTCAGAGGCAGGTCCTGCCGTAAACAGCGTCTCTAAGAATTGGGCGGTTACATCCATAGCGCCGAATGCTGTGCCCAGCATAATGCCGACGCGGTCGCGGTTTTCCTGTGTGATTTGAAGGCCTGCGTCTTCCAGAGCCAGACGCGCTGAAGCCGTCGCCATCAGGGATATTTTGTCCATCCGCCGAATGTTTTTCACGGAAATAAAATCACGCGGGTTGAAATTAGTAACTTCAGCACCCAGATGCGAACCAAATGTACTCGTGTCAA
>Ga0182021_10011081_pt1 | contig 10693 bp, 8 predicted proteins | sample 612E3MmetaG_FD_120493 | JGI IMG/M metagenome (GOLD analysis project Ga0182021, IMG submission 120493) | Permafrost microbial communities from Stordalen Mire, Sweden - 612E3M metaG (Illumina Assembly) | ecosystem: Environmental > Terrestrial > Soil > Wetlands > Permafrost | place: Sweden...
CATGCCATGGCTCGAACCGGACGTCAACGACGTCCTCGCCGAGCTCGCGGCCGCTGGGGTCACCGACGTCGTCGCGGCCCCCATGGGCTTCCTGTCGGACCATGTCGAAGTCGTGTGGGATCTCGACACCGAGGCTGCCGCGACGGCCGCCACGCTGGGGATCCGGTTCACCCGTGTCCCGACCGTCGGTACGCATCCGACGTTCGTCGGCGGCCTGGCAGACCTGCTGATACGACACCTCGACGCGACAGCACCGCGGCCGCCCGAGCAGGGCGAGCTCTGTTTCGGGAACTGTTGCGCGCCGCAGAGCCGCATGGGTGCCCCCACCGACAGCCGACCCTCGATCCAGGGAGTGGTCGCATGACGTACGACCCGTTCCACCCGATCCACAGGCCGAGAAGGCTGCGTACGACTCCGGGGATGCGCAACCTCGTCGCTGAGACGCGACTGCACCCTGCCGAGCTCGTGCTGCCGGTCTTCGTCGCCGAAGGCGCTGCCGACCCGCGGCCGATCGCGTCGCTGCCGGGCATCGTCCAGCATTCCCGGTCGTCCCTGGTCGACGCCGTACAGGAGGCCTATGAGCTCGGTGTCGGCGCGGTCATGGTGTACGGAGTCCCCTTGACCAAGGACGCACGCGGGACGGGCGCGCTCGACCCCGACGGGATCCTGACCCAAGCCGTCCGCTGGTGCGTCGAGGCGAGCCCGCAGCTGCCGGTGATCGCCGACCTCTGCCTGGACGAGTTCACCGACCACGGTCATTGCGGCGTCCTGGATGAGAGCGGTCGCGTCGACAACGACGCCACGCTGGTCCAGTACGCAGCCATGGCGGGCGTCCTGGCCGATGCCGGGGCCGGGATCCTCGGGGCGTCGGGGATGATGGATGGCCAGATCGGCGCCGTCCGCTCAGCCCTGGACGATGGTGGGCACACCGACACAGCGCTTCTGGCCTACGCCGCGAAGTACGCGTCAGCGTTCTACGGCCCGTTCCGCGAGGCTGTGCAGTCGTCACTGGTCGGCGACCGGTTCACCTACCAGCAGGATCCGGCGAACGCCCGCGAGTCAGTACGCGAGGTGGCTCTCGACGTGGCCGAAGGCGCCGACATCGTCATGGTCAAGCCCGCGCTCGCCTACCTCGACGTCATCGCACGGACGCGGGCAGACGTCGATCTGCCTGTCGCCGCGTACGTGGTGTCCGGGGAGTACGCGATGATCGAGGCCGCGGCCGCCGCCGGCGCCTTCGACCGGCGACGGGCCATCGAGGAGGCGCTGACCTCCGTCCGCCGCGCCGGCGCAGGCATCCTCGCGACGTACTGGGCCAGCGAGGTCGCCGGCTGGCTGCGCGAGAGGCGCTAACGGCTTCAATGTAGGGAAGGGACTTCCATGAGCGATGCTCTGTTCGAACGCGCGCGGGCCGTCATGCCCGGCGGCGTCTCGTCGCCGGTACGGGCCTTCGGCGCTGTCGGCGGCACACCTCGCTTCGTCGCCTCCGCCCGAGGCGCGTGGATAACGGACGTCGACGGCCGCAGCTATGTGGACATGGTCGGGGGCTGGGGGCCCGCGATCCTCGGCCACGCGCATCCAGAGGTCGTCGAGGCGGTGCAGCGAGCGGTCGCTGACAGCTCGTCGTTCGGTGCGCCGGCGGTGCCGGAGCTGGAGCTTGCCGAGACGATCGTGGCTCGCGTGGCACCGGTGCAACGCGTCCGGTTCACCTCATCGGGGACGGAGGCCGTGATGACGGCCGTACGCCTCGCGCGCGCCGCGACCGGGCGTCGCGTCGTCGTGAAGTTCGCCGGCTGTTACCACGGCCACGCCGACTCTTTCCTTGTCGCCGCAGGGTCTGGTGCCATGACCCTCGGGTTGCCCGACTCGCCCGGCGTGACGCCAGGCGTCGCTGCCGACACGGTCGTCGTCGAGTACGGCGACCTGGATGCCGTCGGCGCAGTGTTCGCCGCACATCCTGGCGAGATCGCCGCTGTTCTCACCGAGGCGGCACCCGCCAACATGGGCGTGATCGAACCCCCGCCCGGCTTCAACCGCGGCCTGCGTGAGGCGTGCGATCGACACGGCGCCCTGTTGATCATGGACGAGGTCCTCACGGGATTCCGCGTCGGGCCCGCTGGTTGGTGGGGGCTCGAGGGAGCGATCGAGGGCTGGTCCCCGGATCTTTTCACGTACGGCAAGGTGATCGGCGGAGGTCTGCCGCTGGCAGCGGTTGCCGGGTCAGCTGCCCTGTTGGACATGCTCGCTCCGGCCGGGCCGGTGTACCAGGCGGGCACGCTGTCCGGGAATCCCGCCGCCGCGACCGCCGGTCTCACGACCCTGCGGCTGTTGGACGCCGACGTCTACGCCACGCTCGACTCCGTCGCCGACCGCGTCACATCCCTCGCCGACTCGGCACTCAAGGCCGCCGAGGTCCCGCATGTCATCAATCGTGCAGGCAACCTGTTCAGCGTGTTCTTCACAGCCGATCCTGTCGTGGACATCCAGTCCGCCCGTACGCAGGACACGAAGGCGTACGCGCGCTTCTTCCACGCCGCGCTGGATGCTGGTCTCTGGCTGCCCCCTTCGGCATTCGAGGCGTGGTTCGTCTCCACCTCCCATGGCGCCGAGGAACTGGCTCGCATCGCCGCTGCCCTCGGGGCGGGAGCAACGGCTGCCCATACAGGGGGAGCCGACCACTAGACCTCACCGAGGGTGTGAGGCGGATTCCCGCGGCACCGTCGACGGGTCGTGCTCCGCTGTCGTCACCGGTCGCCGCCTCGGACCGTCGCCAGCCCGGTCCAGACGTGCTGCATGCCCACTGTCGCGAGTTCGATGTGCGGGTGCTGCAGAGGTACGTCGACCCACACGAGCAACACCTCGGGACGCCATCGGAGCACGGTCATGAGTGCGCGGGGCAGCGGGTCGGTACGCAGCAACTCGTGACCTCCCGAGCACAGCACCAGGCATCCGTCCTCCAGCTCGCCGACGACCGAGGTCAAGGGAGGAGGGTTTCCTTGCAGAGCGGACTCGAGACCCAGGACGGCCGCCTGGAGGGCAGCGAAGTCGTCAGGAAGGGATGGTCCGAAGCACAGGACCAGGCGGGGCTGCTCGTCATACGGGTGTCGCCCGAGCCAGTTCGCTGAGAAGAACGAGGGCGAATCAAAGAGGAACTCCGGTACGCGCAGACTGGACATCCTGGAATCTCCTGCCGATAGTCGGTGACTCGCCAGGCTCGGCCGAAATCAGCCTGCGCACCTTTGCGTCGACCGAGAGTTACATTTGCGTCTCGGCGTGGTCAATGGCCGGGACACGAGTCACAGGTTGGGACTGGGGTAATCACAGGTTGGGACTCGGCTACTCACAGGTTGGCAACAGGGCATAGCTAGTGTCCGAGTGCACAAAATGTTGAATACTCCCGGATATGGGACAACAAAAGGGCTGGCAGACACATTGGCACAAGCACCCGGGAGTGCGATCCGGCGCGGACCTGACCCTGGGCGAGCGGGCTGCCGACCGGATGCGCAACGTGATGGGCTCCTGGCCCTTCGTGTTCGGCTTCTTCGCGGTCATGGCTGCCTGGGTGGTGACCAACTCCGTCTTGGCCGTCGGTGGGCCGCACGGCTTCGACCCCTACCCGTACATCCTGCTGAACCTGTTCCTGTCCATGATGGCCGGCGTTCAGGCAGCGGCCCTGCTCATCGCCGCCAAGCGATCCGACGCCATCGCTTCAGAGATCGCGATTCACACCGAGCACAACACGGAGGACATCAAGTCCTTGATCTCTCAGAACATCGAGCTGATTCGCGACGTGAAGCTCCAGACCGACCTGCTGGATGAGATCCACCGCCACGTGACAGCCCAGACTCCGCAGGCCGGCGACTTCGAGCCCGGCCCCAGGTGAAGTGATTCCGGCGGCCAAGATTCCAGTCGTGACGCACGTATAAGGCCTGTCGGATCACCCGGCTCTCCGTGGAGCCGAGACGAACCCTGGCCAGACCTCCACCAGGTCCCCGTGCCGCGAACGAACTCAGCCCAGACCTCGAGGGTTAGTAGAACTCTGGATTTCACAGGAGACAGACAGCCACCTACTGTCCAGCCCATGGGAAGCCGCAACAAGATGAGCACGCGCTAAGGCCAAGAATCCCTGTCCATGACCCTGGCAGTTCCATTCAGCAGAATTCGTGCATCGTTGAAAGTAGGGCATCACATGGGGAAGTGGCGGAAGCGCACAATTGGCATTGCGGCGGCGGTCGCGCTCATTGTTCTCGCTGTGGGCGGCATCCTGATCTGGAAGTTGCCTTCGGCCAAGGCTGCGACGGTCACGACGACGACAGTGGCGGCGGCGAACACGACGCAACAGACGACCGTCTCGGCGACCGGCACGCTGGCGCCACAGAACCAGGCGTACCTGAACTTCCCCGCGGCAGGCACCGTGTCGGCCGTGAACGCGCAACTGGGCCAGACGGTGGCCGCCGGTCAGGTTCTCGCCACCGAGGACACGACGAACCTGGCGTCCGCGGTGACAACTGCCCAAGCAGGGGTGGACTCGGCGCAGTCGAGCCTGACGACGCTCGAGGCGTCCTCGTCGTCGACCACGGCACAGATCGAGGCGGCGAAGGCGCAGGTTGCCTCGGCGCAGGCGAAGCTCATGTCCGCGCAGAGTGACCTGGCGGGGGCGACGATGACCGCGCCGTTCGCCGGAGTGGTTGCTCAGGTCAACCTCACCGTGAACAGCACCGTGAACGGCACGTCGTCGACGACGACAGGGCCGGGCACGACGACGACCGTCTCCGCGGCGACCTCCACGGCCTCTCAGATCGTCGTGGTCGACACGAGCACGTGGTTGGTGAACGCGACGGTCGGCATGGCTGACCTGGCGAGCCTCAAGCAGGGCTTGGCATGCACCATCACCGCGACGGGGGCAACCACCAGTCTGCCGGCGACTCTGACGAGCATCGGCATCGTCGGGACGACAACGTCCGGGACGACCTCGTACCCCGTCATCGTCACCCTCACCGGGAAGCCGACCGGGCTGTACGTCGGTGGCTCGGCTGACGTCACGATCGTTGTCAGCTCGGTCACGGCCCTCACCGTGCCGACCACAGCGATCCAGCAAGCGAACGGCCAGACGTACGTGACCGTGGTCAAGAACGGCGTGAACACCCAGACCAACGTCACTGTCGGCACCACGTACGGGGCGAGGACCCAGATCACGGCGGGCATTGTCGCCGGTGACGAGGTCGTTGTTCCGGTCCAAGCGAGCAGCACGAGCAGCCGCGCGGGCGCCAACCGGTCCGGCTTCCCGTCGGGGGCCCGGCCCAGTGGCGCACGGAGCGCAGCCAACGGTGCAGCCGTGGCGTCAGCTCAGCCGACCTCACAGGCGAGCTGACCCATGACCGCGATCGTCGAGCTCTCCGAAGTCCATAAGACGTACAAGTCCGGCACGATCACCTTCGAAGCGTTGCGTGGCATCTCCGTCAGCGTCGCGGAGGGCGAGTACATCGCGATCACCGGCCCCTCCGGATCCGGCAAGTCGACCCTCATGAACATCCTCGGCTGCCTCGACACCCCCACCGAAGGTTCGTACCTTCTGGGCGGCGAGGACGTGAGCAGCATGACCGAGACTGATCTCGCTCTGGTGAGGAACAAGCGCATCGGGTTCGTGTTCCAGCAGTTCAACCTGCTGCGCTCGATGACGGCCCAGCGAAACGTGGAGCTGCCGCTGATGTACGCCGGCGTTCACGCCACGGAGCGGCACGCGTTGGCGCGCGAAGCCTTGGAGCGGGTCGGGCTGGGAGACCGTACCCACCACAGGCCCGGCGAGCTGTCCGGCGGCCAGCAGCAAAGGGCCTGCATCGCGCGGGCGCTGGTGACCAACCCCGACATCATCCTGGCCGACGAGCCGACCGGGAACCTCGACTCTGTGTCGACGCACGACGTGCTGAGTCTGCTCCACGAGCTCCACGACCAGGGACGGACCATCGTGCTGATCACCCATGAGCACGAGGTCGCGCTGGAGGCGCAGCGCCAGGTGCAGATCTTGGACGGGCTACTCACTGAAGGGATGCGGGCCGCATGACGTTCCTGGAGACGGTACGCACGGCCTTCACGGCCGTCATGGCACGCAAGATGCGCTCCGCACTCACGATGCTGGGCATCCTGATCGGCATCGCGTCGGTGATGCTGACCGTGGGCCTCGGTCAAGGTGCGCAACAGCAGATCACCAGCCAGATCAACAAGCTCGGCTCGAACCTGATCATCGTGAACTCGGGCGCCAACTCCAGCCTCACCGTGTCCAACGCGGCAGGTGCCGCGGCGGCCAACAACCGGACCCGGTTCACCACTCCGCTCACGCTCAACGACGCCGCGGCACTGGCGAACCCGACGGCGGATCCCGACATTCTTCTTGTCGCTCCGGTGACGACGACTACGGCGACCGCTGCCTACGGGTCCAACTCTGAGTCGACCTCGGTCGTGGGCACCACGCCAGCCTGGGCAGACGTCACCGCTCGCACGATGACCAGCGGCCGGTTCTTCACGACCAGCGAGTCGAACGCCGGGTCCATGGTCGCCGTCATCGGGTCGACCACGGCAACGAACCTGTTCGGCACAGGCACCGTCATCGGCAACTCGGTCACCATCTCCGGCCAGTCGTTCACCGTCATCGGCATCCTCAACTCGGTGGGTACGACCCTGACCGGCAACGGGGACGACCAGATCGTGATCCCCGCCGGCACGTACGCGCAGCGGTTCTCGACGTCCAGCAACATGAACACCGTCTCCACGATCCTGCTCGAGGCCAAGGACAAGGACTCTCTGTCCGCCGCGCTTCAAGAGGCAACGAACACCATGTACGTGATGCACAACGTCACCCCCGCGGCCCCGGACTTCACGGTCTCGAGCCAGCAGGCGCTCGTCAACACGATCGGCTCTCTGACCACCATCTTGACCGCACTTCTGTCCGGCATCGCCGCGATCTCGTTGCTCGTGGGCGGCATCGGCGTGATGAACATCATGCTGGTCAGCGTCACCGAGCGGATCCGTGAGATCGGCCTCCGCAAGGCCCTCGGGGCCAGGCCGAGCATCATCATGCTGCAGTTCCTGGTCGAGGCCAGCATGCTCGGGCTGATGGGCGGCGCGCTCGGCATCGGGTTGGGCGTCGTCGCCGGCTCGATCCTCAGCAAGGCCATCAACTACCCCGTGATCATCTCCTTCGCGGCAACCAGTCTCGCGCTCGCCGTCTCGTTGTTCATCGGCATCGTGGCGGGCGTTTACCCCGCGTGGCGAGCAGCCAAGCTCGCCCCCATCGACGCACTACGAAACGAGTGACCTTCATGTCCACCAAGCGCACGAAGAAGACACTGGTCACCGCAGGGGTCGGCATCGCAGTCGTCGCCGTGGTTGGCGTCGGGCTGCTCGGCTACAACGCCGCTGCCGCCACGAACAACCCCAACCAGTACCGCACGGTGACCGCGGCGGCTGGCAGCGTGACCCAGGTGCTGTCACTGTCCGGCACCGTCCACCACGTGTCACAGGCCAGTGTCAGCTTCCCCACCAGTGGGACCGTCACCTCCGTCAACGTGAAGGCCGGCGACACGGTCACCGCCGGCGAGGCGCTGGCATCGATCAACGCCACGCCGCTGCAGAATGCGGTGCTCGCTGACAACGCTACGTATACGGCGGCGATCGCCCAGTACCAGACCGACCAGCAGACGCTCGCGTCGTCGTCGACCACAACGAGCAGCACAACGAAGGCCGCGACAAGCGCAGCCTCCACGTCACACCCGGCGACGGCAACCACGAGCTCCGCCCCGGCATCCAGCGCGTCCCCCTCCGGAACCGCAACCCCGTCAGGGACCGCCACCCCCTCAGGCGGCAGCACCGGCGCGACGACCACCACCGATCCAACCGCCGCGGTCAAGGCAGCGACGGACGCCATCGCCGCGCTGCAGACCGGAATCGAGACGGTCGATACGACACTGCCCACGTTCATCGCACAGTGCGTCCCGCTGATCCCCACCACGGCCGCCAGCCCTCAAGCGACAGTGACCAAGACGGTCACTGCTACCGCCACGGTCACCCAGACCGTCACGGACACCGTCACGGTCAAGGCCGCCGCAGCCAACAGCGGCGCCGCGGGCAGCACAACCGTTGCGGTAGGTACGTCCACAGCCACATCGGCGCCGGCATCGACGACTCCCAAGCCCACCGCGTCGGCGACCGCGGCAGCGAAGGCCAACGCCGTCTCGACCGCGACACCAACGGCCAGCACCCCCGTCACGGCAGCCTGCCAGGCCGCCATCAACACACTGACGGCGAGCAACGCCACCCTCCCCGACCAGATGACGGCCGCGAACGTGGCGCTCACCGCAGCAGTGAACGCCCTCGATGCGCAGGCAGCATCGCTCGATCAGCAGGCAGCCACGCTCGCCAAGGCGGGCCAGTCTGCTCAGTCTGCCGCCGCGAGCAGTGGAGCTGCAGCGGCCAGGAGCCAGTCCTCGTCCCTGTCCTCGACCAACACAGCGCTACAGGCTGCAGCTGCGGCGGGACTTTCCCACAGCGGCACCGGTGGCACGGTGACGGCAGCGACGTTGATCACTGACCAAGCCGCGATCCAGACTGATGCCATCGCGCTCTCCCAGGCGCAGGACCAGTTGAACCAGGCCACCATCACGAGCCCGATCGCCGGCAAGGTCGCCTCCGTGCCCTTCGTCGTCGGCCAGCAGGCCAGCGCGACCGCATCCGCAGTCGTCATCGGTACCGGTGCCATCGAGATCACCGATGCCGTCCCGTTGGCTTCTCGTCCACTGGTAGCAACCGGCGAGCCGGCGAGCGTGACGAGCGTCGTCGGCGGCTCGACCCTCGAGGGCACCATCTCCCGGATAAGCCTGCTGCCCACCACAACCGGCTTCTCTCTCGCAGCCGCAGGGTCGGCAGCAGGGGGATCCTCCAGCTCGACCTCCACCTCAACGACGACCTACGCCACAGTGATCACCGTGGCTACCGGCGGCGACCTGCTGCCCGAAGGGTCCCGGGTCCAGACGACCATCACCACCAAGACCGTGAACGCGGCCGTCGTGGTACCGACCTCGGCCGTCACGCCCATCAGCTCAGGCTCGGGCACCGTCGAGGTAGTCACCAACGGAGTCGTATCAACCAAGCGGGTCGTCACCGGCGCAGTCGATGAAACCGACATCCAGATCGTCAGCGGCATCAACGCCGGCGACACCGTCGTCATCGCCGACACCACCAAGCCGATCCCAGGCGCCAGCATCACCGCGTCGCGAGCCTCGCAAAACGCACAGGCATTCCCCAATGGCGGAGGCAACTTCACCGCCGGAGGCGCCGGAGGAGCCGCGGCTGGTGGCGCTGCCGCTGGTGGTGGTGCAGCGCCGGCTGCCGCTCCAGCCAGCTGATCGACACAACGCGCCCGAGGCCTCAAGTCTCGGGCGCGTCGTCGTTTCGTCGCGGATTGCGTAGCACGAGCGAGTCGCGGTGGACTGGCCCCTCGCTCCTGGCAGGCCCAAGACCGACGCGTACTCAAACGGATCAACACTCTCCTCGAGGACATCGCCCGCAACGGCAACGAAGGCATCGGCAAGCCCGAAGCCCTCACGCACGACTCCGCGGGCTACGGGTCACGCCGCATCACCGACGAACACCGACTCGTCCACGAGCTTGTCGACAACGAGATCCGCATCGCTGCCTGCCGCTACCACAACGGCCGCTGACTGATGCTTCTCCCCCGGTTTCCGACAGATCACGCGGTACTCGCCACGACGGACTGCGTACCGCAGCCCCACGTAGTGGCGTCCCCACCAAGCGGGGACCCTCCAGCGTCCCGGCCAGGTCTCACAGGGACTGGCGGGTGCAGATCAGGTGGGCGACCAGGGATGTCCAGCCTGTCTGGTGGGAGGCGCCGAGTCCTTCGCCGGTGTCGCCGTGGAAGTACTCGCTGAACGTTGGATGAGCGTTCCACAGTGGATCGTCAGGGTGGTCGTGGGGCTGGCTGGGCCGGCGGCCACCGGGACCGGTTCGGAAGAGCCCGATCAGCCGCTCGGACAGGTCATCGGCGGCTTGCGACAGATTCCGCTGCTGGCCTGAGCCCGTGGGGAGCTCCACCTCGAGGTCGTTTCCTGCGCCGTGCGCGTACGTACGCATGGCATCCACGAGGAGGACGTTGACCGGCAACCAGACCGGTCCGCGCCAGTTCGAGTTGCCGCCGAACAGGCCCGAGTCCGACTCGCCCGGTGCGTACTGCAGCGACAGTTCGTGCTCGCCGACCTGCACGGTGGTCGAGTCACGGTACGCGGCGGACAGGGACCTGATGCCGTACGGGGACAGGAACTCGGCGGTGTCCAGCACGCGCTGCAGGACGCGGACGTACCGCGCTGGCGGCACCAGCGCCAGGCCGCCCTGGTGGCCCTCTTCTGAATGGACGATCACCCTGCGCTGGAGCAGGTCCTGACGGTGCGCCTCGAGCCAGTCCCGGCGCTGCACGTACGAGTCGAGCTGGTCGACCCACTCAGGAGTCAGGGCGACCGCCAGCAGCGGGACCAGTCCCACATAGGAACGTACGCGGACCGGCTCGGACTGGCCCTGGTCGTCGACCAGCAGGTCGTAGTAGAAGCCGTCGCCGTCGTCCCAGAGGCTGACCCCGGTGGACCCGAAGGCCTCGCTGGCTTCGGCGATGGAGAGGAAGCGTTCCAGG
>Ga0182021_10011082_pt1 | contig 10692 bp, 10 predicted proteins | sample 612E3MmetaG_FD_120493 | JGI IMG/M metagenome (GOLD analysis project Ga0182021, IMG submission 120493) | Permafrost microbial communities from Stordalen Mire, Sweden - 612E3M metaG (Illumina Assembly) | ecosystem: Environmental > Terrestrial > Soil > Wetlands > Permafrost | place: Sweden...
AAACAACTTATCAAACCCTCACAGCAAATATAATCTCTCTTTACAAAGGAACAGAATCCCTCAAGGAAATTTCTCCCGGAGCAAGCATTTCAATTGAAACTTCTCTTGACCCATTTTTAACAAAAGCGGACTCTCTAAATGGATGTGTTGTTTCTCTCAGAGGAAATCTTCCAAATATAACTCACAAAATAACAATAAAAACAAAATTATTCGAAGAGGTTTTTGGAATGGAAGAAAGACAAAAGGTTGAACCAATAAAAACAAAAGAAGTTCTCATGCTTTCTGTAAACACAACAATTACTCTTGGAATTGTAGAAAAAATAACAAAAGACAGTATAGAAGTATCTCTTAATATTCCTATAATTGCACTTAAAGGAGACAATGCAGGGATTGCAAGAAATATAAACAATCACTGGAGACTTATTGGTTTTGGTGAAATAATTTAATTTAAATTTAGGATTATTCCTATATAATGCATAATTATCTGTAACAGTTATTTATACGAATTTAATAGTTAAACAGTATTTTAAAAATGCGTTTTATGATAACTTAATTTCCCAAACAAAAAAATAACACTCCTATCCTATTAGAACCTATAATAACTTTTATAAACAATATATTGTATATAAAATTATGAAAAGAGTATTTATGCTTGTAATGTTTACCGTTCTGCTAACGAGTTTAATTGGATTTGCAATTGCTGAAAATGAAGCGCCAGTTCCAACATTATATTCTGCAGGACAAGGAGAAGGACCTAATTGTCTTTCTGGTCCATGTCCAGACGGATATATTTGTGAAGGAGAAGGGGGAGTATGTTTACCAAACAATGCAAACCATACAATAGTAGGAGCTTCATGCGGAACAGTTTCACCAGGATATCAGAATCAATGCTGCATAAGCAAAGGATATGCAGGCTGGGATGCTGAGAACTTTACTTGCATAGGAGAGAAATTAGAAAAACCTAAGGAAGGAAGAGTTGTTGGAGGAATGTTAGGAACTCCTAGAGAAAGTCCAAAACCTTGGGATAATGCTTCAAATAATAGCAAATTAGGAAGTGGATGTGGAACAGTTACACCTGTCTATAGAAACGATTGTTGCCAGAGCAAGGGATATGTTTTATGGAATACTGAAAAACATCAATGTACAAATGATACAAACAACGGAAACAATGAAAGTGTAGTGTGCCCAATGGATGCAAAACTATGCCAAGACGGAAGCTATGTATCAAGAGTAGGACCACATTGTGAATTTGCTCCATGCCCAAAGCAAGTTAACATTTCTAAGGAAAAAATATGCTGTGCAATATACGGCTACGGAGTAAACATGACTTCTACAAATATTAATTATAAAATAATAGCTAAAAAAGAATGTTCTATTCCTGAAGGATTTGTAGGAGGAAATAGAGAAATAGTAAATAATTCCTACTGCATCGAAGAAATAAAAACAGAAAGACAGGATTTCATTGATAAGAAATGGGAGATAATGCAAGATAAAAACAGAATAAAGAATAATTACACAAATCAATCTGAGTGTCCAGACAATTGTACATGCGTTGGTTCAGCAATGAAGTGTGAATTAGAAAATGGATCAAGAACAATGACTATAATTGCAGGAAAGTCAGGAAATGTTATTTTTCAAATTAAAGATACGAATGCTTCAACAAACGTAACACTATACAAAGCAGATGGAAAGGTTTATGGAGTTTTCAGAGATAACGATACTCATCAGATTATACTTCCAGATGAAGTAAAAGATAGAATAAAAGAAATGATGAAAGACAAAAGAGGAAGAATATCAAACTTAACTGATGAAAATATAACTTTAAATGATACAGGCTCTTATAATGTTGAAGGAAAGAAAAAAGCAAGATTATTCTGGATAATTCCTGTAAAAGAGAAAGTACAGTTTGATGTTAATTCAGAAACTGGTGAAATAACAAAGACAAAGACAAAGTGGTGGGGATTTTTGGCTAGAGACGTAAAGGAACAAGATAATTCTACAACAGCACAATAATTCTTTTAAACAGTAATTTTATTGAAGAATCATGGATAAAAAATATAATACCCTTAAAGAAGTTATAGAAAAACTAAAATTAATTCCATTTCATAAATGGAAAGCAGAAGGCATATTTTATGGTAATGCTCCAGATAAAAGGTGTTACTCAACCCAATTAGATAATAAATATGTTAAATTTGAAGGAGGATATTGGGGAATAGAAGATAGATACGAATTGTCTATACTTAAAAGCAAGAATTCAAAAAAGTGTATATATCACATTGAAACATATCAACCTGAAGCTGAAGAGACCCATATAGATAAATCAGAAGAAAATTTATATAAATTAACAAAAGACTTATATGATTATTTAGGAAAGAATATTAGAGAAAATTAAATGGGACAAACAAAAAAGAGGCTTACTCAAGCTAAAGAAGACTATTAATTCTAGTGAAGGGTAATAATTCTTTTGGGAAACATAGTTATCTTATTAAAATCTTGGAGGTTATTATATTATCTAACTAATAATAAAAACTGTTACAGATAACTAAATATTTATAATCCCTTTTATCTCCTACAATTAATGGTAATGTATTCTCATTCAAAACTTTCAACTTTTGAGCAATGTCAATTAAAGTACAAACTAAGGTATATTGACAAAATAAAGCCTGAGATTGAAAAGACAATTGAATCTCATCTAGGAAGTTCGGTTCATGATACTTTAGAGTGGATTTATAATTCAGTAAAGGAAAATCCTGAAACAATCCCCTCTCTTGATGATATAATAAATCATTACATTGAAATATGGCAGGGAGAACTCTCAAAAGATACCTTAATTGTAAAAAAACAGTTCTCTCAAAAAGATTATCTAAATAAAGGTATACAATTCCTTGCAGATTATTTTCAGAAGTATTATCCTTTCAAGGACGGTACAATAGAATGTGAAAAAGAAATTCTAATAAACCTTGATGAAAATACTCAAATAAAAGGATTCATTGATAGGCTTGTTTATAATATAGAAGAAGGACATTATGAAATACACGATTACAAAACAGCAAATACTCTTCCCACTCAGGAAAAAATGGATGAAGATAGGCAACTGGCTCTTTATTCAATTGCAATAAAAGAAATGTATGGACGTGACAAAGAAGTCATTCTTGTATGGCATTATCTTGCATACAACCAAAAAATAATATCAAGAAGAACAGAAGAGCAACTAGAAAATCTCAAAGAAGAAACAAAAAAACTCATAAAAGAAATAGAACATACAAAAGATTTCATTTCAAATAGGTCAATTCTCTGTGATTGGTGTGAATATAAAACAATATGCCCTGAATGGAATATTCAATTGGATGAAAAAATTTCAGAAAAAATCCTCTCAAAAAGGATGAATCCTTTCCCTGAATTCCATGAAAATGAAAATAAGGGAAATCTTGATATATGGGACGATAAGCCCATTTAAATTAGATTTTTAAAGGTCAAAGTTCAGCTAGTCATATGAAAATAGCCATATTTACAGATGCTTTTACGCAAATGCATAGCGGAGTTGTAACAGCAACAATAAACCTTGCCAAAGGCTTAGCAGATAAAGGTCATAAAGTATACATTATTGCTACAAAATTTAAAATAAAAAAAGAATTCTCATACAAGGATATTGAGGTTATAAGAATACCCGGGATTCCCTCCCTATTAAGTCCAGAATTCAAAATGACAGCCATTTATAGTTCAAAGCTCATGAGATATTTAAGACAAAAAGATGTAGATATAATTCATTTTGCCACTCCTCTTTCTTTAGGTATGCAGGCAATATTGATTGCAAAAAAACTAAACAAACCTCTCGTTGGAACCTTTCACACCTTTAGTGCTGACAAGGAATTCCTGAAAGGAATACATCTAGATTTTAATCCAGTTATAAAATATATACAAAAATTTATGTGGGGCCACAATAAATTTTATTATAACAAATGTGATTTAATAACATGCCCTGCAAAAACCACAAAGGAAGAACTTATAGCAAACGGTCTTTCTAAAAATATTAAAGTTATATCAAATGGAATAGATTTTAGAATATTTGACAATTCAAAATGGAAAGAAGTAAAAAAGAAGTATAATAAGAATGGAAAATTGCTTCTCTTTATTGGGAGAGTTGCTCCTGAAAAAAATATATCCTACCTCCTGAACCGTTTTTCAAGAGTTATAAAAAAATTACCAAGTACAAAACTAATGATTATAGGAGATGGTCCATCTATGAATGAGACAAAAAAGAAAATAGAAGAATTAGGAATAAAGAAGAATGTTATACTTACAGGAAAGATTGCTTATGATGAATTAGTTACCTCCTCAATTTTCAAGGCGTGCGATTTATTTGTAAGTGCTTCAGTAACAGAGAATCAGCCTATGACTGTTCTTGAAGCTCAAATTAATGGTCTTCCTTGCGTAGGAATAAACATAAGAGGAATGAAAGACCTAATCCAAAATGGATATAATGGATATCTAACTGAAGAAAATAATCCAGACGAATTCTCTAATAGAATAATAGAGCTTTTATCAAATGATAAACTTAAAAATAAAATGAAAAAGAATACTCTAAAGGAAGTTAAAGTTAATGACCTTAGAAAAGTAATTGAAATTTGGGAAGATACTTATAAGAAATTAATAGAGGCAAAAAAGCAACAAATATAATTATTTATTTTATTCAAATTTTTTCTATTCTACTTACTTTATTAGAAATGAACTTAATCAAAAAATATACACCAACCATTAAAAGAATAGTTCCACCTATTACATATTCTATATATCTAACATATTTAGCAATTGTTAAGAAAGCTATACCAGAATAAAATCCTAAAATAACCATAGACAGACAGTAAACTATGTTAATTAATCCAGAATAAATTATAAATTTTCTTAGGGTTATATCTGTTGTTCCTGTAAGTATTAATCCAGGTACTGGCAAGAAAGGAGTGAGTTTTATTACTGCAATAGTTTTTCCTGGATTCCTCTCTAAGTACATCTTTAGTTTTCCCATCTTTGTGTCATTTATGGATTTGTGAACATACTTCTGAACTGAACTCTCTTTACCAACCCTTCCAATGAAAAAGAAAATCAAATCCCCAATCAGATTTCCAAAAAAGGATAAGATAAGAACATAGAATACATTAAAAATACCTAAAGATGCAGCAAAAGCAGCAATATATGTGATAACTGGCCCTTCTATAAGCATAAGTATAAACATTATGCCATATCCACTTGTCTGAAGAAATTGCAAAACTCCTGCAAAATCACTTCCTTTTATAAGACGAAGTATATCTGGAATTACCCCTAGACCCATATCTAAAAAAAGACAAAACTCTTTTTAAATACTATCAAAATAATCTAAATCCTAAGATTTATTCAATATGTTCATATTTTTTCTATTCTGTTTGAAACTTTCTTAGAAACAAATCTGAAAAGGAAAAATACCAAGGCGATTAAAATAATTGTTCCTAATATTAAATATTCAATATATTTAGCATATTTAGCAATTGTAAGGAAAGCCACACCGGAGTAAAATCCTAAAAGCACTAAGAATAAATCAAAAACAAAACTAACAACAAAAGAATAAATGAAGAAATCCTTAAATTTGATATTTAAAGTTCCTGCAAGTATCAACCCTGGTATTGGCAAAAGAGGAGATATTTTTATTACTGCAATAGTTTTACCAGGATTTTTATCAAGATAAAGTTTTAATTTGTTCAATCTAGTTAAATTAAGATGTTTATCTTCATATTTTTCAATGGATGTTGGCTTACTGAACCTCCCAATATAAAAGAGTATTACATCTCCTGTAACGTTTCCAAGTAAAGATAAGGCAAAAACAATGAACACATTAAAAATGCCCAAAGATGCAGCAAAGGATGCTATGTATGTAACAATACGTCCTTCTACAAGTGTTATTAAAAACATTATCCCATATCCACTCGTCTGAAGAAATTGCAAAACTCCTGCAAAATCGTCTCCTCTTATAAGATGAAGTATATCTGGGATAACACCTAAACTCATAAAGCAAAAAATAGAAAACTCTTTTTAAATACTACTCTAACTATCAAAATAAGTAAAATAAATATAAAAAAATAAAAAAAGAATATTAAGAAAAAAAATATAATATAAAATTAATATCTTTTTGGCTTCTTCTTAGCGTAACATTCTTTACAGAAAACTGGTCTCATCTTTCCTTCAGAATCTTTGCTAGGTTTGAAAGGCACTTCACATTCTTTCTTACATTCAGAACAAATTGCTTTGTGCATTTCTCTTGGCTCACTGCTAAAGTTGTTATTAAAACCACCTTGTCTAGGTCTATCGTTGTTAAATCCCATTTATGTATTCCTCCGTGTATATTTAAATAATAATCTAGAAATTTCTTTCTATTTTATTTACTAATGAACAATATCTAGGCTATATAAACGTATGTTGCGACTTTTTGATAGAAATTACTTCTTTCTTTTAATCAGTATAAACAACTCAACTGAAACAAAAACTGCAACTAATCCAAAAAAACCTAAAATTATTGGTAAATAAGTATTAAGAAAATTTGTTTTACTTGTGACCTTAAAACTGGTTACGACTTCCTGATTTAAATCACTATAGTCAGTCATATTAAGATAAATCCTGTAAATACCTGGTTCTAAACTCTCAGGGATACTTATGGAATCCATAAATGATGCCTGAGTTTCAATTGCCTTCAAAACTTTAAGATAAGCAACCTCTTCCCCCTTCTTATTTCTAACAGAATATTCCATTCTCAAGTCTTTTCTTTCAGTATTCTCCGGCCATTGAACAGTTGTTTCAAAATAGACTGCATCTCCAGCAACAACCTCAGAATATTTTTCAGGAATGTTTATTGTAGCAGTCATTGCAGATGCCATTTTAAGAAATGATATTAGAATAAACAATACTATTACTACTACTATCTCTCTTTTCATTTTTCTCTTTTTTATATCCAATTATAATGAAGAATCTACATTTAATAGATTTTCTATTTTAGTCACAAATTTATCTCCTTTTTCCTTTTCTATTGGACTTTTCTGCAACAAAAGAACGTATAATCAGCAAAGTTACAATTATCATAATAAAAATTATTGTAGAAATTATAAGGTTTAAGTAGATTATTTGCTGAGATTCTTTAAGGATATCCTTCTGAGAATCTAAAGCCAAGCCATCTTCAATTGATATCCAACCCTGAACATTTTCAAAAATTTCAGTTTTATATTTCTTGTAATCCCCTCCAATTATCAAAGAATAGGCTGTATCAGTATCTCCTTTTTCTATTGCTTCCCAAGCTATAGACTCTATACTGGTTGCATTAATATTTGTGGCAGTTATATTTTTTAAATATACTAAGATCTCGTTTTTTAATGCTTGAGATCTTTGACTTTGCCCCAAAAGAACTACTGCTGTCTTCTTTTCTATACGATAATTTATCTCACTAATCAGCTTATCATAAAATGTTTTATATTCTTTTACAGACTGATTATCTCCTTTTTGTGCAGAAAGCAACGCAGAATAAATTGTTTTGGTTGTTTCAGAATCATAACTCTTCGTTTCTTGAGCCAGTATCCTTAAAGGAGCTTCAACATTTTTTGTCTGTTGAGTATCTTTAAGAATATCACTTTGCAATTTGTATGTAATAATTACCTGAGAAAAAATCAAGATTATAATTGTTAAAAATCCAATAAAAATTTTTGTATTATTCTTCATTTTACCTCCTTTTTGAATATATTTGCAATATATCCAGACATAGAATATTTTGAAATTCCATTTAAGTTTTCTTCTGCAAGAACACACCCCCTGATAGCAGGAACATAAGCATGTGCACCATCTACCTCATTGCCCATATAGTTTACATATTTGAATACATCATCTTCATGTGATTTAATAGAACCGTTTCCCCCGTACTTCTTTAAATCATCTAAACAAACTTGAGCCCCATCACTATGAACATCTTGTATTAACACACCGTTTTTATTGCCCCTACCAATGTATTTGGAATCACTCAAAAGTAAACCACTTCCTTCAATAAGATATACCTCACTATTTACATTTTCTGCTGTTCCTTTCATAATATTGCTTATCTCACTTAATTCTATATCAAAAACAATTGTCCCGATTATCTTGTTCTTATTAGTATTATCATAAATGGGACCAACAACAGCATAATAATCTCCTTTTCTCAATGGATCATAATATCTCTCAAAGGAAATTCTTTTCTCTTTCAAAGAATAATATTTTTGTCCGCTATAATCCTCACCAGGAAAATCATTCTCAGCTATTATAACAATTCCCTCTGGAGTTGTAATTGTTATACCCGGCACTATATCTTTAAGCTCATTTATACTCTCATTTGCACTTTTTACTTTCTCAGAATCATTAGGATATTTTGCAGCTTCTATAAATACATTCATATTACTTAAAACTTCTAATTTCTCTTTTTGGGATTCAAGAAATGTATTAACCTGTGAGGCTTTTTCATCTGCTAAAGCTTGCAAGCTTACTTTACTAGCATCTACAAATAGGTGTTCTTTATAATTTAAATTCAAAAGAATAAATCCTATAATCAATAAAAAAGATATAACCGCAACCCATAACACCTTCTTACTTCTTAATATAGATTTCTTCATACTAATACCCGCTCTTTGTTTTTTCATTATTTTTATATCTCAAATGCATTCTATGTCTAGAATAAATTATTATAAGAGTTCCAATTAGCAAAAGGCATATTATTCCTATTAATAAATAAATTCCAAATCCAGAAGACTTGCTTTCGACAGTGAACTCCTGCCTAAACTCATCTTTAACATTATCATTATAAACAGTTGTTAAAACTAAAGTATATCTTCCTCCAGACAAACTTAAATTTTCAAAATTTTTTCTTACAACCTGCTCTGTAGTTACTGTAACATTTCCTTTTTCTCTGTAAACTTCCTCTCCTGAAGAATTAAGTATTACATAAGTTAAATCCACTGCAGTAGGAACACTACCAAAACTTGTAAATGTTGCTACAGAGGATAATGCACTCGAATTCTTAATTGTTGCACTATCCAATTCTAACTTTATATCAAATAACTTTGAAGGATTGCTAGATTTATTCTCATTTGAATTAATTGATGAGGTTGCTTGACTAGGCTGAATTGTCTGATTTGATTGGTTTGTTTGGTTTGTTTGACTGGCTGCCAAAACAACTCTGTTTGAACTTCCCCCGCCTCCTCCTCCACTGCCACTTCCTTTTGCCGGACTTGTAGAATTAGACTCTACGACTGGTATTTCTTTTACTATTAAATTAAATATTGTCCAATTTATATTATTTGAAGTATCATTTATTGTGACGTTTATTTCATAATTCCCAACTGCTAAAAAAGTCTTATTTAATAAAAATCCACTTGAATTTATGTTAAAGTTAGTTGTATCATTTATTGAATAACTATCAAAGGCTGTTTCATCAGTACCTACAAACTGAACTAATAAACTTTCATTTCCATAGAATAGTGAAGCATTTTGTGGAATCTCTGTAAAAGTTGGTGGAGTTACATCTGCAATGCTCATAAGAACTTCATCGTAATAAGAAGTATAATTTGAACTATCATTTCTTAAAATTGAAAAGTTATAGGCTCCAATTGCTAAAGATTGAACAGAATTATTTGACATTGTTGTCCCATTTCTTGCTAAAACAAATGGAGTTGTGCAATTAGCCCAGACTAAAAAGGTTTTTGGATATCCTAAAGGAGAAGTTTCATTAAACAAAACTTGACAATTTTCTATATTTTTATTTACTGTAAAGAATATGTCGTTGTAAGTATAGGTATAGTTGGCAGTATCATTTCTTTGTGCTGAAAAGTTATAAGTTCCAGCAGCTAATCCTACCTGTTCAGTATTATTTACTATTGTTGTTCCATTTCTCTTTAAAACAAATGGGATTGTAGAATTTGCCCAAACTAAAAATGTAGTTGGATAGTTTACAGAACTTGTATTAAATAAGACATTAAATTTCTCACTACTTTTACTTATTGTAAAATAAGATAAATTCTCTGAATAAGAATAATTTGCTGATTGAGTTAAAGAACAATTAAAGAAGTAATATGATGCTCCTAAATTTAATGTAGTACCAGAAGTAATAGTTGTTCCATTCATTTGTAATATTGAAGTTCCAGTACCACTAAGATTAGAACAAGTTGGAATTATTGGATTATTATAACTTTGTGGAGAGGTTGCATTAAAAGTTAATCCTGTTTGTGATGCTCCTTGATTTACTGTAAAGAATTGTGACATTACAGTATTTGTGTAATTTGCTGTATCTGTTCTCTGAACAGTTAAATTATAATATCCAGCTCCTGCATTTATTGTTGAAGCATTTGAAATTGAAGTTCCATTTCTGTATAGAGTATAAGTTGAAGAACAATTTGTATAAGTTACAAAATTATCTGAATAATTTATTGAAGAAGTTGTATTAAAGTAGATTGAACAGGAATCAACAGACTTATCAATTATAAAAAATTCTGTATCTACTGTATTTGTATAATTTTCAGTGTCTGCTCTTTGAACTGTATAATTAAAATAGCCTGATCCACTATTTTGAACTGAATTATTATCTATTACTGTTTTATTTTTGTATAAAGTTGCTTCTGAATCACAATCAGAATAAACCAAAAAAACATTTGGGTAAAA
>Ga0182021_10011083_pt1 | contig 10691 bp, 11 predicted proteins | sample 612E3MmetaG_FD_120493 | JGI IMG/M metagenome (GOLD analysis project Ga0182021, IMG submission 120493) | Permafrost microbial communities from Stordalen Mire, Sweden - 612E3M metaG (Illumina Assembly) | ecosystem: Environmental > Terrestrial > Soil > Wetlands > Permafrost | place: Sweden...
ACAAAACATGTTTTGAAATGTGTTAAGTTTAGAACCTATTTTGACATATAAAAAAATAATTTAGTATTAATAATATTAAGCTTCATTTACAACAAAAAAGATATAAAATTTTCATTCTCATATCAATTGAAAATTTAATTCTTTTATCACAATTTTTAATTTATATCATCTAATTTATAATATATATCATCTAAAGCATCCGAAATTGATTCTAATGCTATTGCCCTTCTTAAACCTAATGAATTACTCTTCCTGGCTTCTAATATTTCTAATCTCTTATTACTTGGAAAATACATAGCATCACCCCATAATTAAATAATATATTTGTTTTCCTTTCGCAGCAACATCAGAATTAAACGTCTCAGCATTTCGCTGCATGATACGTCTTTATTCTCGCAGAACGTTTTGAATTGGTTCTTTAAATTTTCATCTATTTTACATGTTATTCTATTTCGCATCTAGCACACTCCTGTTATAACTATCATCAGCCTTACTGTAACGCAATAGAAAGGGATAATGTTTATATCATCTGCCAGATGATGTTAAGTATTGAAAAATAATTAAAAAACTAATTTGATATTTTCAAAAAGTACTTAAATATAAATCCTACCATTCACAAAAGGGAATATATGGATTTAGAAGTTCTAAAAGAACTGGATACTTCAAAGGCTGAAGAAGCAGGGAAAATTAGTAAAAATTATAAAAAAGATAAAATTGACATACTCGATTTCTATTCTAAGCTAAATTTAAATACACCATATACTGAAACTAATTCTACTAGCTTAAGTTCTATTAATCCTTATCAACTTATGCCTTTTTTCAATACTGTAATTGTTGATATCGTGGCCTTTACCTAATGAAAAATTATTTGAAAAACATTATGGTATGTCTGTTGAAGATTTAATTGAATTAGAAAGAAAAGAAAAAGTTGCAATAAGACTTCCTAGATGTTATATAGACTATAAGGATATTGAAAATGATTATCTTGATCCTATTTTATCTCGAAGACCTCCCACAAGTCCTTTAATAAATCTCGGGTATGGTTTGTTACCAAAAAGATATTTCTCATTTATTCTCCTCTAATTCTTGATAGATAGCTCCAAACTGATCAAGAGCAGATTGAAGATTTTCAACTATTTCAGCAGCTATAATATCCGGATCCGGCAGATTCGCAGAATCCTCAAGACTATCATCCCTCAACCAGAAAATATCTAAACTAACTTTATCCCTCAGCATTATCTCATCATAACTAAAAACCTTAAACCTATCAGATTCTCTCCTTTCATGCCTATTATCTGGATTAAAGAGTTTGATAAAGTCTTCAAGGTCTTTAAAGTTTAAAGGATTCTTTTTAAGTGTAAAATGCATATTAGTTCTTAAATCATACACCCAAAGCTTTTCTGTCCAAGCTTTTTCACTTGCAGGTTTCCTATCAAAGAAGAGAACATTTGCTTTAACTCCCTGAGCATAAAAAATACCAGTAGGAAGTCTTAGAAGAGTGTGAACATCATAATCAGAAAGTAATTTTTTCCTGATGGTTTCACCTGCACCACCTTCAAATAGTACATTATCTGGAAGAACAATTGCAGCTCTACCATTGATTTTAAGAATGGACTTAACATGTTGCAAGAAGTTTAGTTGTTTGTTTGATGTAGTGGCCCAGAAATCATCCCGCTCATATGTTATAGAATCCTTACTTGCCTTACCATCACCATTAACTATTGTAATACTGCTTTTCTTTCCGAATGGTGGGTTAGTTAAGACCATATCAAAACGTTCTCCTGGATCTGATATTAAACTATCACTAACATTTATGGGAACATCATCTTCACCTCCAATCCCGTGAAGATATAAGTTCATCGCACATAAGCGGGCAGTATTATCCACAATATCCCACCCCTTAAACGTATTATATTTAAGAAATTCCTTTTCTTCTTTATCAAGCTTGTAATTAGTAGAGATATAGTCATGAGAAGCAAGAAAAAATCCACCAGTTCCACATGCAGGATCACAAATTTTCATCATAGGTTCAGGTTTCATTACTTTTACAATAGCTTTAATAAGTTGTCTAGGGGTGAAATATTGTCCAGCACCACTTTTAACATCCTCTGCATTTTTTTGTAGTAGCCCTTCATATATACTGCCTTTTACGTCTATATCTAGACCAATCCATGTCTCTATATTAATAAATTCTATTATTCTTTTGAGTTTTGCTGGATCTTGAATCTTATTTTGAGATTTTCTAAAAATGGTTCCTAACATTCCTTTTTCTTTGGCTAAATTTTCTAAAATGTGTCTGTAATGAACTTCCAATGCATCACCATCTTTTGATACTAAACTTTGCCAATTACATTTCTCAGGGATTTTTGAAAGTTTATTAAAAGGAGCATGGGTTTGTTCATCATCCATCTTTAGAAACAAAAGATAAGTTAATTGTTCAACATAATCTCCATAACTAACTCCATCATCTCTTAAAACATTACAATAATTCCATAATTTTTGTACAACACCTGAATCAGACATAATCTACCTCACTGAGTAAATTCCTTTTTATATTTTTATAATAATTATTTTTGTTCTTTAATATGTTCTAAAATTTTTTTAGCAGATTCATCTGTATGATCCTGAGGTACTAATTCGCCTTCAAAAGCTTTTATTAGAACACTTTTGCGTAATCTCTGAGCTTGAATTAGAGTTATATCAATATTTTTTTCAGTTTTGTCAATCTTTGAAAATTGAGTTTCTATTTCTTCAACTATCTTTTCTTGTTCCTCAAAAGGTGGTATGATTATAGGTGCCGGCATAATATCTTTTGAATATAGTGCACAGATATTGGTTGTTGCTTTCTTTTCATGCATGATATAATCCTTAAAATGATCACTATTCAGTTGATAAGAAATAAAAAACGGATTTATGTCCTTAAAAGGTCTTATTCGCATAATATTATTGTTAAAAATACGTAAATGATTATCATCTGTTACGATTGCAGTTTTTCCAACTAATTCATAACTGTTTCTTGTATTAAATAAAATATCTCCTTTATTAAGAGTATATTTTTTAATTTCTTCTTTATTTGCTTCTACATATACAATATCATCTAAATCTAATTTTCCTTCAATAGTAATATTATTCATTTTTACATATGGGATTCCAATTCCTTGATTATTCTGATACTTCATAGCTTTAACGAATCCAATTAATTTATCTTCGATAATACTCTCGAAATTTGTCAATTCCCATTCTTCAGGTAAATCATATTTTGAAATTTCAACGGATAATTCTTTATAATTTTTAGTTATTTTTTTCTTTTTTTCTTTAACTCTTTCAAGGAGTTCAGAAGCAGATTCAATGTCATGTTTATTAACATTTCGCCATTCTGCTGTGAATTTTCCTTCAAAAGCAAACTTTAAAACTGAGTGCCGCAAAATTTTAAGTTGTTTTTTCGCTTGCTTTAATTCTCTAATTCCTGCATCAACTTTTGTTAATAACTCTTCTATTTTGAAAACGATACGTTTCTGTTCATTTAATGGTGGAAATGGAATTATTAAATCTTTAAGATTTGTTAATGAAACATTTGCCCTTCCTACACCTACTATTGAATTAAATATACTTCTCTGAATTAATTGCGATCTTAATAAATAAAACATATAAAGATTATCCACATAGTTCCAATGACATCTTATTATCCCTAAAGCTTGATTTGTGTTTGCTGGCAAATCTTTTTCTTTAACTATTCCAACACGTCCTATGGTACCTGCAATTGAGAATAATATATCCTTTTTATGTAAAATTGAGCGTTTTAAATACTTATTCGCTTCATCATCGATGAAAGTATTTATCTTTCGAATATTACCATGTTCATCAATATTTTCAGTTCTGATAAAATTGATTCCTTCTTCTTTATATGAAAAACCATAACTAGTTGGAGTACTACCTTTTGTTATTTTTTCACTTGTTAGATCAGCCAAATATGCCCAAGTCCATCCTTCAGGAATTTTTGATAAATTTTCCTCATTCATCCAACTAGCACCTCATTGAGCTCCTCTAAAATACTATTCAAACTATTACCAAACAACTGGTAAACTTTAATAGCTCCTCCTCTCTCATAGAATGGCACGTTCTCAAAGTCGTCTATGTATATACATAAACTTGTTGCTATATGGTCTCTTATCATGTAAAGCCATTCCAATTGTTCTTTTGTAAACACATGGCCGTTATTTTTTTGTCTTTGAAGCCATTCCTCAAATTTTTCATTGGTTTCTTGATAAAATGGTTGTAAAGTATCTATCTCCCCCATTGTGAACCGAATTAAAGATATAATATTTGTTAAAAGTTTTCCTGGTCCTGAACCATTAACTCTAGATTGCTCAAGCTGTTCATATGCCTGCCATAATAATTCATGGGTTAAATTATAAGGAGGTTTTTCGATAGCATCCGCAACTTGTTTAATTTGATCATATGTTAAGTGTCGTTGCCCATAAGGTTTATTATAAATAATCTGCAGTGCTGTAATTTCATCTTTATTTGTCTCAATAAATTCTTTGAAGCTTTCAACAATCCCTTTTGCTTTTTCCCTAGCCTCTTCATCAAAACCACTATATATCAACTCATCAGGAGTTATAATATCAATAATCTGTTCATCTCGTTTCTTAATATCTATCAAAATATTCCTTAATTTAGGATCATCAAAAGGAGCACATGCCTCATTTACCAATTCTTTAGATGCTTTTTTTATTTCTTCATTTGTGGGGTTTTCACTATTAAAAATCTCTGAAGCTTTTTCAATTTGCTTATCAGGATCAACAGCATCTAATAAAGTATTAATTATTTCTTTAATGGGTTTTTCAGATATATTCTCTATTTCATCTTTATCCTTTTGACTTATTTTTCTGTCCATTCTTGCTAATCTTCCTGCTAAAGAGGTAATTGTATCTTCATCTCGCATTCCCAAAGCTACAGAATTTATAAGTTTATCAAAAGCTATATTCTTTTTACGTTCCAGGGGCCTTGAATCTGTTTTATCTCCTTCGCATACACCTATTGCATCTATAATCACGAAATGAGTTTTATAAAATGCATCTGGAGTAACGGCTTTTAGATCAGTTGGTTCAATTGTTCTAGTCCCTCTGCCTTTCATTTGTTCAAAATAGACATTTGATTTAACATTACGCATAAACAGAAGACATTCTAAAGGTTTAATATCGGTTCCAGTGGAAATCATGTCTACAGTTACCACTATTCTAGGATTATAAGAATTACGGAAACTTGAAATCAAATCTTCAGTTTTAGCACCAGTGGTCCTATAAGTTATTTTTTTACAAAATTCATTTCCTTTACCAAATTCTTCTCTAACAATATTAACTACATCATCTGCATGAGAATCATTTTTAGCAAAAATTAAAGTTTTGGGAACTTCTGTTCTCCCAGGAAATATCTCAGGAAGACTATCCTTAAATGATTTTATAATAGTTCTTATTTGGTCAGGAGCTACTACATCCCTATCTAATTGAGTTGATTCATACTCCAAATCTTCATCCAATATTTCCCATCTTACCTTTCTGGTTTTTTTATCCCTTTTATCAACATAATAGTCTGCTTTAACAGTACTACCTTCTTCAGATATCTTAGTTTTGATTCTATAAACTTCATAACCTACATTTACACCATCTGCAACAGCACGTTCATGACAATATTCAGTTACAAGATTTTGATCAAAAAATCCAAGAGTCTGCATAGAAGGAGTTGCAGTAAGACCTATTATGAAAGCGTCGAAGTATTCAAGGACTTGACGCCACAAATTATAGATTGAACGGTGACATTCATCTGTAACAATGAAATCAAAAGTTTCTATCGGTATTTCAGGATTATATGAAACTTCCATTTGTTTTTCATCGGGGGGAACAAGATCAAAAATAGACATTTCTTCAAGTTCGGAATCAATTCCAGATTCACCTTTAAGCATGGAGAAAAGACGTTGGATTGTAGTGATGCATACTTTATTTACAGGATCTATCGTGTTAGATTGAAGATGCTGAACATTATACAATTCCGTAAATTTTCGCCCATCATCAGGAGTCACATATTGTTTAAACTCCTTAAAAGTTTGTCGACCTAAATTATTCCTATCTACCAAAAAAAGAACACGTTTAGCTCCAGCAAATTTAATTAAACGATATATAAAACTTACAGCAGCAAAAGTTTTTCCACTACCTGTGGCCATTTGAATTAATGCTTTAGGTTTTGTTTCATGAAAAGATTTTTCCAAATTTTCTATGGCTTCAGTTTGACAATCTCTCAAGCCTTCACTAGTTAGAATAGGCATTTCTTTAAGTCTGGCTCTTAAAGTTTCTTTCATCGAAAGCCATTCAAAAAGAGTTTCAGGTTTATGAAACGCAAAAACCCTACGAGATCTGAAATCAGGGTCTCTTATATCCCTAAAAAGAGTTTCTATTCCGGTACTTTCATATGCAAAAGGAAGAGGTTCTTCATGGGGAATATTATCCGGAACACCATTCAAATATTTTTCAGATTGAGTATCAACACCTGTTAATGAAATTCCTTCAGGCTTTGCTTCTACAACCCCAATTGCTTTCCTATCCACAAAAATTAGATAATCAGCAGCACCAGTTTTTAGAGGAAATTCACGCACTATCACGCCTGAAGAAGCACCTAAATTTAATTTATCATAGTCTTGGATGGTCCAACCTGCTAATTCTAGTAATTTGTCAATTTTTTGGCGAGCTTTCTCTTCAGGTTTCATAATAATCACATATCAGGAATTTATTTTATAAGATTGTTTAATGATAGTCATTAAGTAATCTAAATCATCTCCCGGCTTAATTTTTAATTCATAGTCTCCATTGCCCCAATGGCCAACTTTGGAAATGTCGCGAGTAATATTTTTAGGATCATCTATTGCTCCCTTTTGGACATTGAGCCATATTTTAATCTGATTTTTTTGTATGCGAAAATCCACAAAGTTGGTGTTGGATTTGAAAGCGATATAATATTTTGTAGGTTTAATCTCTATAGTATCGCCTAAATTATAGATTCTTTCCTTTAATCTATCATAGAGTTCTTTAACATCATCTGAAGTCGTTTTTAGGTGATCCTCTTCTGTATAAACTTTGACTTCATCACTGACCTTTTTAACAATCTCACTTTTCGAACTTACCTTTATTATTGATTCACTGCTTTTGGAAGCTTTTAATACATTGAAAAGAATAGTATCGTTTTCATATTTATTAACTTCCCACAATTCTATGGGTAAATCTTTGAATTCTATAGCCTGCCTTTGGTATTTTGTAAACTGAGGTGCAACAAATATTACACGTGATTGAGACCATTCCACGTCATTTTTACCCAAATAATCGTCTTTAGATTCGTTGTATTCTAAAATAAAATCAGCTTTATTATTTAAAAGTAGGGCTAGGTAAGCATAACCCTGATCGATAACAGAAAAATTAGAACTTTTTTTATATTCTATAATCACAAATGATTTGGTTTCTTCATCAAAAGCTAAAGTATCCATCCTCAAATCATTAAGTTGAAATTCGGATTTAACAAAATCTAAACCAAAAATAATTTCTAAGTTCTGTTCAGTTATGTCTTGAATATCTCTCTCTAACCTAAAATCAGCACGATGAACTTTCTTTAATTTTTCCCCTTCGATTGAAAAAAGCACCATAAATATTACTCCCCATCCTGAATAGAATATGATATAATAAACTGTTTTAAATTCTTTAAGTTTAAATTTTGCTATAATGTTATTCATTTAATATTTCATTTATCCATGTTAAATTGCTTTCGTTTTAAATATTCTCCGACTGCTTGTCGGACGTGTATTATAGTATATTATTCATCATATAGTCATTGAACTTCTGTAACTTTAACACGAAATGAAATGTATTAATTTGGTGATAAGTAAGAGCAATAAACCTTATATTATATATATCTCTTTGATATATTCTGTAAATTTATAAAACAATATTTATAACAACTAATGATTTAATAATGGTTAATGGAAATTGTAAATATTGTAGCAGTTGCTAAAATGAAAGAACTATTTGATTTAGAGATGTTATCAGATAGATTAGATAATACCGAAATGGCACCGTCATGGCTTAAAATGAGATTAAAGCCTGAAAATTATTATATTGCATTTTACCGTTCTGGTAAATTTCTAATAACTGGTATAAAAGATATAAAAATGGTTAATATTATTTCTAAACGTGTCATCAAATTATTGCAAGAAAAAAATATTGATAACTCTTTTGAAATGGTTGAAATTAAAAATATTGTAATGATAGATGAAATCAAATTGAATAGCTCACTCCGAGATATAATAATGTCATTAAAAACTGCTTCTTCTTCTTATGAACCCGAAATTTTCCCAGGATTATTCTATAAAGATGTGGATGGAGTAAGTTTCACTCTTTTTGCAAGTGGAAAATTGGTTATTACAGGATTCAAGGATCCAAAAATAGCAAAGAGGAATATGGAAAAATTTAAAAAATTACTTAAATCAAAAGGAGCTTTGCTTAATTAGCTATATAACCTTCTAAATAAAATATATATGCTTTATTTTTCTAAATATTCTGCTATTGCTTGTCGGATATGTGAACTCATTGGGTTATAACTTTTTTCTGACAATTCTCTTAACTCATTCAACATTTTGGGAGGTAACTTTATCGTTATTTGCTCCATCTGTTGTTTAGGTTTGGGTCTTCCTTGTTTGCGTGGTTCTGCCATAATCTCACTATAGCAAGTAGTATGTTTAGATGATTTTATAAATTTTTATATTATTTAATAAAGTTTTTTAAATATTTATTAAACTTCTATATTACGAAGGAGAAATTATTTTTTAATTTTATAACTTATACTATTATACTAATTAAATCAAAATTCATAGCACTTTAAATTAGTATATGATGCTGATTTATTAAGTTTGTATAATATAGGGAATAATGGTAGATAAAATGGGCCGGTTTTCAAAAAAGTCATTAGTAAGATTTACCAAATTTTATTTGGTTTTAATGCGAATTTTGTAGATTCTTTCTCCATCTGAAAAACTTCAAAATTTCTATTCTGTGCGATTCCTAGAATTTTGTCCCTGTTGTCTTCTTCGATCTTTGCACCTAAATATACTGCTTTAGGTTTAGGAGCGAAAAAATATTTTTGTTCTAATGGGGTTTCATTTTTTAAAAGATATCTCCACTCTTTTTCATATTTCCACTCTTTAGATTTGTTTATGGCAGTTCGGAATAAAATCATATTATTAAAATTTAAGGTTTTTTGAATGTTAGATTTATCATAATTATCATTTCTTTCTATTCCCTCAGCAAACTTTAACATAACATTCTCAAATTCTTTGGCAGATGAGGAAAGAAATTTTCCGATGTCAATAACATTATCCGAATAAATAACTGGGAAAATAAAACGTGTGATGTGATGATTAATTCCTAATTTTTTAAAATCATATTCAATACAAAATCCTTCATGATTATGAGCATAATGACTCCACATTAAAATTGATTCATTTGTTTCACTGAAACTACTTATATTAATCGACTCTTTAAGTTTGTCACTGCTTCCTAAAGGAGTTTCTTTAACAATTTTTTCACATTCTTTAATATCATCAGTTCCTGGAGTTTTTTTATTATTTTGTTCAGATTTTCTTAAAAATAACCGGCAAATAGCCCGAATAATATTACTACTCCTCATTAATTCATTAAATTCTTCATCTGAAAGATTAAATCTTTGTTTGTATAGATCAGGATTAGATTCCAAAATAAACTTCTGATCAATATCTCCCGGAATTAATTGACTTGCACAATCAAATGGATCATTAAAAGAAGTAGGTGGAGAAAGATATATTTTATCAGATTTTAAAATCTCTAACGGTTCTTTTGGATTTTTTTGATCTATTTCAAAGTGTCTATACTTATATAGCAACGATGGGATGTTTTCATACTTTAAATCAATAGCAAATTTAATGTTTATTGAATTAGGATCATTAGAAAACAAATTTTTTATTAGATCATTTCTCCACAACATTTTCAGCCCCTTACTTTTAATATTTATTATTTTCTTAAAAATTAATAAATAAAATTATTTATAGGGCTATTTTAAATTTAAATTAATGTTTAAAATTGTTACTATTCCTTCATCCTAGTTTTCTGAACATTTGCAAAATCCCGAGCTACCTGGTTTACTATTTCCATCCTGTTCTGGTATTTCAACCACGGTGTTATTTCAGTTTTAACATGAATTTTTATATCACATCTTCGCATATCGTTTGTGTAACAATCTCCGGTCAGTTTCTTGTACTTTTCATCCAATGTTGATAAGTAGTGATGTGAGAAATCTGATATCTTATTAAGGTCAAAAAGGTGTTCAAGCTCTTCTGTGATGTTGTCTATTACGGCTACTGCCAGATCAAACTCGGTTATGTTGATGGATTTGGTTTTCTCCATATTCATGGAGTTGATTTGGTACAATCCATCTATGTACTCTTTTATATCACCTAGCCATTTATGAAAGTCTTTAGTAGGGAAGACCAGAAGATCATCTCCACTTAAAAACAGCTGTGACTCATATAACAATATCTTTCTCCGGTCCATGATACCATAGCTATAATGCATAATATAGATCCCTTTAAAATTTGAGATTCAAATTGGGAGATTTGATTG
>Ga0182021_10011084_pt1 | contig 10689 bp, 6 predicted proteins | sample 612E3MmetaG_FD_120493 | JGI IMG/M metagenome (GOLD analysis project Ga0182021, IMG submission 120493) | Permafrost microbial communities from Stordalen Mire, Sweden - 612E3M metaG (Illumina Assembly) | ecosystem: Environmental > Terrestrial > Soil > Wetlands > Permafrost | place: Sweden...
CCAGCACCTGCTCCTCGAAGCGGAACTGGGCGTAGCAGGCCTGGCCCGGCGCCAGGGTCTGCTGGTCGGCCAGGACGACCTTCACCAGCACCTCGGCAGTGCCGTGATCCACCCGAGCGCGGGACACCCGAGGGATGGGCGCGGGCGCGTCGTCCAACAGGGTCAGACGGGCATCGACCAGATAGGTGGGCTCGATGGCAGGGTCCTTCACCACCCATTGCCCACGGTCCACCTCCTGGCGGGCGACGCCGGTGAGGTTGAGCGCCACGCGCTGGCCGCCGGCCGCCACGGCTACGTCGTGGTCGTGCACCTGGATGCTCCGCACCCGCACCTCATCCAGGTCGGAACCGCCCTGCCGGGGCGGCAGCACCGCCACGACGTCCTCGGCGCTGAGAGTGCCCGACCAGAGCGTGCCCGTCACCACCGTTCCAATGCCGCGTAGCGAGAAGACTCGGTCCACAGGCATGCGCGTGGCGGGATAGGCCAGGCGCGGCGGCACCCGCGCGCCCAGCCGGTCAAGTTCGCTGAGCAGTTCGGGCAATCCCTCGCCGGTCACCCCGCTCACCATGGCGATGGGCGAGCCCGCGTAACGGGTGGACTCGAGGAATTCCTCGGCGTCGGCCCGAGCCAGGTCGGCCAGGTCGCGGTCGACCATGTCCACCTTGGTGAGGGCCACGACTCCCGCGGGAATCCCGAGCAGTTCGATGATGCGCAGGTGCTCGCGGGTCTGGGGCATCACCCCGTCGTCGGCGGCCACCACGAGCAGGAAGAGGTCGATGCCGGTGGCGCCGGCCACCATGGTCTTGACGAAGCGCTCGTGCCCGGGGACATCCACCACGCTGAGACGGCGGCCGCTGGGCAGGGTCAGCTCGGCGAAGCCCAGCTCGATGCTGATGCCTCGCTCCTTCTCTTCTTTGAGGCGGTCGGTGTCGCGGCCGGTGAGGGCTTTGACCAGGGTGGTCTTGCCGTGGTCGATATGGCCGGCGGTACCGAGGGTGAGGGGGCGCAGCGGTTCGGCCACGGTCGGCTCGGGGGCGATCTCAGTCGGAGGTGTCGGAGACGCGGTCGCCCGCCGCGCCCGCTTCGGTCCGCACCAGCGCCGCGCCCGAGCCCGTCACCTGCTCAACGGCCCAGGACACGCTCTCGGCGACGGCCTCCAGGTCGCGCTCGTCCAAGGCCAGCACGTCCAGGTGCAGGCTGTCCTGCGAGACCCGCGCGATCACAGGCAGCGGAGCCCGGCGCAGAGCGCTTTCCAGCGCCACCACTCCCGGCACGGCCGGCCGTGACAGTGACTCTTCTCCCGGCGACCCGCCCGGGCCGCCGGCCGCCCCCGCGGGACGCGCCGTACCGCCGGGGGCCACGCCCCGCATGGCCGTCTCCGGGAAGCGGATGCGTACCGCATGCGACGGCACGTCCACGAGCGGCATGGACCCGCCGCCCCCCCGGGCGCTCGACTCCTCCACTTCCATGATGAAGCCGCCCGGTGAGCGGCGGTCGATGGCAGCAAGCAACGCGGCGGCCAGCGGTGCGGTTTCAGCCGGGGTGCGGGTGAGGGCGCGGAGGACCGGGATCTCCCGGCGCGCGGCCTCAGGGTCTTGATAGGCGTGGAGCGTGGCTTCCAGGGCGGCCAGCGTCATCTTGTCCAGGCGGAGCGCCCGGGCCACGGGGTGCTTACGGAGCCTATCGACGATCTCCCGGCGCCCCACCAGGATGCCGGCCTGCGGGCCGCCGAGCAGCTTGTCGCCGCTGAAGCACACCACATCCACCCCGGACCGCAGCGACGCGGCCACGGTGGGCTCGCCCCGGTAGGCCTCGAGGTCGTGCAGGGCGCCGCTGCCCAGATCGTCGGCCACGATGACCCCGCGCCGCCGGCCAAGTTCCACCAGTTCGCCCAGCTCCGCCTCTTCGGTGAACCCCATGATGCGGTAGTTGGACGTATGCACCCGCAGCAGCATCGCCGTGTCGGCCGTGATGGCCGCTTCGAAGTCCTGGACGCGCGTCCGGTTGGTGGTGCCCACCTCCACCAGGCGCACGCCGCCGGCCCGCATGATGTCGGGTAGCCGGAACGAACCGCCTATCTCCACGAGTTGCCCCCGCGAGACCAGCACTTCGCGGCCGGGCGCCAGCGCCATCAGCAGCAGGAGCACCGCGCCGGCGTTGTTGTTGACGGCAAAGGCGGCTTCGGCGCCGGTGAGCCGGGTGAGCAGGGCGGCGACGTGGGTCTCCCGCGTGCCCCGGGCGCCTTCGTCCAAGTCATATTCCAGGTTGCTATACGAGCGGGCCACCTGCGCCACCTGGTCGACGGCGGCCTCTGAGAGGGAGGCGCGGCCCAGGTTGGTGTGCAGTATCACGCCGGTGAGGTTGAGTACGGGGCGCAGCCCCGGTCGCTGCCAACCGGCCAGTAGAGCTCCGGCGGCGGCCGCGAGGGCTTCGGCGCTCAAGGCACCTTCGACCGGTCCGCCGGCGAGGATATCCTGCCGTGTCGTTTCCACGGCAGCCCGCATGGCCTCCACCACCTGCGACCGCGCATGCGCCGCCAAGAGGGGCGCCGCGGCCGGGTGGCTCAGCAACTCCTCCACCGCGGGCAACGCCCGCAGGGCCTGCTGGGTGGACTCGTCCATCACTTTTCCCGCTCCAGGAAGAAGTCGGCCATGGACGAAAGAACGTCGCGGGACGGCGTGGCGGGGATGCGCTCCAGCGACAGCCGAGCCTTGACGATCAGCTGATGGGCCATCCGTTGCGCGTAGCCGAGAGAGTCGTACTTGTTCAGCAGGTCCACCACTTCCGCCGCCCGCTCCAGGGACTTCCCGTGCCCCAGATACAGGATGTCCACGAGCCGTTGCCGGTCGGTCGGTTCGGCGTTGGAGAGGCAATGGATCACCATGAGGGTGCGCTTGCTCTCCAGGATGTCGGTGAGATAGTCCTTGCCCATGGTGTCCACGTCGCCCAGGATGTTCAGGAGGTCGTCCTGGATCTGGAACGCGATGGAGGAATCCCGGCCGAAGTCCTGCAAGGCCTCGATCTCCTCGGCCGAACCCCCGCCGATGAGCGCGCCGGCTTTCAGCGGCGCGATGCCGGAGTAGTAGCCGGTCTTGCCCAGCGCCATATGCAGGTAGTCCGCCGGGGTGAGGTCGTAGATGTTGTCGCGAACCCAGCCGACATCCAGGGCCTGGCCTTCGACGGTGCGGGCGCTCATCTCGCCGATGACGTCCAGCACCGCCAACTTGGTGGCGTCGTCCAGCAACGGGTCGCGCACCACGATGGTGCAGACAAGGCCCAGCGCGTAGTCGCCGGCATTGATGGCCAGCGGTTCTCCATTCACGATGTGCGCGCACTTCTGGCCGCGGCGCAGGAGGCTGGCGTCCATGATGTCGTCGTGGATGAGGGCCGCGGCGTGGAAGAACTCGATTGCGCACCCCGCCGACATGGCCTTCTTGGGCTCGCCGCCCACCGCCTCGCAGGCCAGCATGGCCATGGCCGGCCGGGCGCGCTTGCCGCCCCGGGTGATGAACTCGTCAAGGATGTCGTAGAGGTACGTGCGCAGCGGGCTGTCGCGGGACACGACGTCCAGATAGCCGTGCAGGCTGGCGTCGATGTCCGGCGTGGACTGCAGCAGGTATTCGAGGAAAAGTTCGCTACCCATGAAACGACGATAGCACGGCTCGCGCGGGTCGTCCCCCTGCCCGTCCCAGGCGAGCCCCGCTACTCCTCTTTGGCCCGCTTCTTCCGGATGCGCCCGCTCACGAAAAGCGCCAGCCCGGCGCCCACCAGCATAAGGATGATGGACACCAGGTAGGTGGTCCGCATGGCGTGGGTGAACTCGCCGAAGAGGTAGTCAGGGCTGAAGAGGTCCTTGAAGAAGGCGACCACCTGCTGCTGCATGGAAGCCGGCACCTGGCTGATCATGTTCTGGACGCCCGAGGGCATGGCGCCGGTCGAGCCCGCGCCCGTCTGCCCCATGCTGGAGGCCTGCGTGGCCACCGCATCGAGGATGGCCTGCTTGGTCCCCGCCGGAAGCGGGAACGGGGCAGCGTCGAGTTTTGCGCCGATGCCCGTCTGCAGGTAGGCCGTCGCCCGGTTGATGAGCAGCGTCCCCATCACGGCGATGCCCAGCACCGACCCGATCTGCCTGGTGCTCGAGATCACCCCTGAGGCCTGCCCAGCCCGGTCGGGCGCTACCGACCCCATGACCGCGGAGGTCATGGGCGGCATCACCATCCCGATGCCGAAACCGGACACCGCGAACGGCAGGATCAGGGTGGGCCAGTTCGCGTCGATCTTCATGGCCCGCATGGTGAGGAAGAAGCCGACTGCCGCGATCAGCATGCCGCTGAACATGAGCCATCTGGGCCCGATTCGGTCGGAGAGAGTCCCCGAGGTGGGCGAGGCGATGATGACCACCGCCGCCAGCGGGGTCATCACCAGGCCGGTCTTGATGGCGCTGTAGCCGAGGACGGCCTGCATGAAGACGGGCAGAAGGAAGAACACGCCCATCATCCCGAAGGACATGATGAGACCCACGCCGTTCGTGACGCTGTAGGTGCGGATCTTGAACAGGGACAGGTCCATGAGCGGCTGCACCTGCTTCCGCTCGATCCAGATGAACAGCGCCAGTCCGACCACCGTCGCCACGAACAGTCCGATGATCAGGCCGGAGGTCCAACCATATCTCTGTCCCTCGATGAGGGCGAAGGTCAGGCAGAAGAGCGAAGCGGTCAGCAAGCCCACACCCGGGTAGTCCATCTGCTTCACCGACGAGGGGTCGGTCGATTCGGGGACGAACCGCAGGCTGAGGATCAGCAGGACGATGCCGATGGGCACGTTGATGAAGAAGATCCAGCGCCAGGAAGCGCCGTCCACGAGAAGGCCGCCCAGACTGGGACCGAGCGCCAGAGAGATGCCGCTCACCCCGCCCCAGAAGCCCATGGCCTTGCCTCGCTCTTGGGGCGGGAACACGTTAGCGATGATCGACAGGGTGTTGGGCATCATGAGAGCACCGCCCAGTCCCTGGATGGCCCTGAAGCCGATGAGCCAGCCTATGCCGGGCGTCAGGCCGCAGGCCAGCGAAGCCAGCGTGAACACGACCAAGCCGACGGTGAAGACACGCTTGCGCCCAAAGAGGTCCCCAAGCCGCCCCGTGGTGATCAGCGATACCGCAAAGACCAGGAGGTAGGCGTCCATCACCCACTGGACTTCGGAGTAGCTCGCGGTGAGCGCCTTCAGGATACTGGGGATGGCCACGTTGACGATGGTGCCGTCCAGCAACAGCATGAACACACCCACGCACAGGATGGCGAGGACCCCCCAGCGCCGCCGGGTGAATCGGACATCGGGGGTGCCGCCTGCCTCGACGCCGCCCGCACTTATCGCAACCTCTTCCACGGTGCTCACCTTCGCCTTCCTGCCAATCGTTCGAGAACCTCGAGGAACATGCGGCATGCCCGGTCGTCCACACCGGCGAGCGCGTCTTCCACTTCGCGGCGCCGCTCGGCTAGGATGCCGTCGGCCATCTGCCGTGCCCGGTCGCTCAGGCCCACGCGCACCACGCGCTGATCGTTCGCGTCGCGGGTGCGGGTGACGTAGCCTAAGGCGACCAGGGGCTTCACCAGCCCGGTCGCGGAGGCCATGGTTATCTGCATGCCCTCGGCCAGCTCGCCCATGGTCTGTGGGCCGTACTGGGCCAGATGGACGAGCGTGCGGAGTTGGGCGGCGGACACTTCGGGAGGCGCACCCTGCCCGGCGCCGGCGGCCGCCGGCGCCCCAGCGGCGGCTTCGCGCGCCGCCCCCGCGTGCGCGGCCACATCCCGATTGAGGCTCTTGGCCAGCTCCGGCAGAACCTTGATGATCTCGCGCATGATCCGCTCGCGCTCGTCCACGTGCTCACCGCGCCTTGCAGCGCCGCAGTCTGGGCGCCGCACTTATTTAGTTTTCCAAAACATTAGCCTACCTAAGTTCGTCGTTCAAGAGGCAAATGTCGATATAGTTAGGCGCGGCGGCGACAGCAGCCGGGCAGGCGCCCCAGCGGACACGCCTGCAGCCGGATGAGGGCCGCCGGTGATCGCAACACTTCCAAGGAGTGAGAGTGGATAGGGACGTTCCCACCATCCAGCCCGTCATCCTCGCCGGGGGGTCTGGGACCCGGCTGTGGCCGGCGTCCCGTCAGAGCCATCCCAAGCAACTGCTGGTCCTCACCGGCTCGCAGACCATGCTGCAGCAGACGGCGCTGCGTCTGGACGGCTTCGCACGCGGGCGGACCGTGGCTCCGCCTTTGCTCGTCACGAGCGAGGAATACCGCTTCATCGCCGCCGAGCAGCTACGTCAGGTGGACATCACGGAGTGCCGCATCGTGCTCGAGCCGATCGGGCGCAACACGGCACCCGCTCTCACCGTTGCGGCCCTGCTGAGTGCCGGGAGCCCCGGCGAGGAACCCGGCGGCGGCGCGGCCGCAGCCATAACCGGTGCCGGCACCGACCCGATCCTGCTGGTGATGCCTTCGGACCACCTCATAGCCGATCTGGCAGCGTTCCACCAAGCGCTCGCCGAGGGGGCGGAGCAGGCCGCCGGCGGGGCCATCGTGGTGTTCGGGATCGTCCCCACCACCCCGGAGACCGGCTATGGCTACATCTGCACCGGCGGCGCCATCCCCGACGCGCGCACCGCCCGGTCGCTGGCGGGGTTCACCGAGAAGCCCGACCTCGACACCGCCCGCGGCTACCTCGCCGACGGCCGGTACCTTTGGAACAGCGGCATGTTCATGGTGCGGTCCTCTGTGTGGCTGGCCGCTATCGAGCGATGCCGTCCGGGCATCGCCGCCGCCTGCCACGCGGCCGTGGCCGGCGCCAGCTCGGAGGGCGTCTTCCTGCGGCTGGGCAAGGCCGCCTTCGCCGCCTGTCCTTCTGAGTCCATCGACTATGCGGTCATGGAACGGCTGGGCGAGCAGGCGGGCGCCGCAGCGCAGCCGGCGGCGCCGTCCCTCTGGGGTGCGGTCATCCCCTTGGCGGCCGGTTGGTCGGACCTCGGCGCCTGGGACGCTGTGTGGCAGGTGTCCGACAAGGACGGCTCGGGCAACGTGCTCCGCGGCGACGTCGTCGTCGAGGAAGGCCACGGCAATCTCATCCAGGCGCATTCGCGTCTCGTGGCGGCTTTGGGCATCGAAGACCTGGCTGTCATCGAGACGGCCGACGCCGTTCTCGTTGCGCCGCGCAGCAGGACCGCGGACCTCAAGAAGCTCGTCGATCGCCTCACGGTCCACCACAAGAACGTCACCCAGTTCCATCGCCGGGTCTACCGGCCCTGGGGTTGGTACGAATCCATGGATCAGGGGCCCCGCTTCCAGGTGAAGCGCCTGATGGTCGCGCCGGGAGCCACTCTCAGCCTGCAGTACCACCGGCAGCGGGCCGAGCACTGGGTGGTCGTGTCGGGAGTGGCCGAAGTGCAGTGCGACGGCAAGACGTTCCGCCTCGAGGAGAACCAATCCACCTATGTCCCGCTCGGCGCCGCTCATCGGCTGTCGAACCCGGGCGCCGAGCCGGTGGAGATCATCGAGGTCCAATCGGGCGACTATCTGGGCGAGGACGACATCGTCCGTCTGGAAGACGTCTACGGAAGGACCGAGAAGAAGTAGGCGGCGCGCTCCGCGGGCGGCTCGGGCGGCCGCGGCGGGTGGTCGCCCGGTCACCGGCCGCCGAAGAAGCGCCTGGTCTTGGCTTGCGGCCGCTTCGAGGTCAACGATATCGGCCGTCGTCCCCCCAGAACTGATCCCGCGTTCACGCATAGCAGCAGATCCCGATCTTGGGGAGAGATGCGGTCGCCGAGCTCGGCCAGCAGTGGGCCGAGGGTCCATGTGTACTCCGGGTCCGAGTGGGCGTCCGATGCAAGCAGGCTGTACCAGCCCCGGGCCAGCAGCGCCAAGAAGGTCTTCTGGCTCTGTTTGCGAAACATAGGGCTTAGGCTCCCCGACGTCCCCTGAAGGATGGCGCCCGAGTTGATGCACCCCAGGATCGCGTCGGGCGACCGCTGCACACGCTCGTTGCGCTCCGGATGGGCGATTATCGGAAGAAAGCCGGCGGTCGCCAAGCGGTAGATGGTCTCTTCGAAGAAAGGTGGCCAGTTGGAGTAGGGCATCTCCAGAAGGAGCGCGCGGCTCTCGCCGGCGGGAAGTTCCGGGTCCTGGATGCAGAGGGTCCTTATCGTGTCCAGATCGCTCGTAGCCGCCACCAGCAGGTCCACCTCGAAGCCGCACAGCAGGCGCACAGGGATGCGGGCTTCTGCAAGCGCCGCTTCGGCTTCCTTATGGACGGCACGTACCCGTTTGACGAGATCCAAGTCGAGATCCAAGAGATGCGGAGTGCAGCAGATGGTGGTGACGCCCTGATCCACCGCCGCCTGCGCCATGCGCAAAGTAGTGTCCATATCGGGCGAACCATGGTCCACGAGCGGCAGGAGATGCGAATGTGTGTCGATGATGTCCGCTACAGGCTCCTAACTTTGTCCTTAACTACTCGGCCCGCCAAGCCGACAATGAACTATATACCCGAACTCTTTCGGGTGGACAGTATGTGGAATGGGGCAGAACCGAGCTCCAGGAAGGTGATTTGAGATGTCGTTCATCCATTTGCCGACGCTGTTCGGCAGCCAGTATCTTCTGCCGGGCATCTTGATTGTCGTTCTTCTACTCGTCCTGCTGTTGCTGTTCTCGTCGCGCAGGCGTGCGAAGGCGGAACGCGCCAGCCTGGCTCCCGCCCAAGAGGCGGAATCCCCGGCTCCCGACCAGCCGGACGAGCTGCAGCCCGCCACGGCGCCCACCATGTCCGTCCATGCCCCGATGCCGGCAGTGGTCACCCAGCCGGTGGCCGTGTTCACCCAACCCGTCGGCATGGCCGGCGTGCAGTCCGCCATGGCGCAGCCCCAGCCGACGATGATGGCGCCGCAGCCGAGCACGATGACCCCGCAGCCGGTGCCTGTCCAGACTATGGGCTACCTCGCACCGCAGGCAGCCATGTCTCCGCAGCCTGCCGCCGTCCCGCCGTTCAACATCGTGGCACCTCCCGCCGCCGCGGCTGCCGCGGCTGCCGCCGCACCGGCATACGCGCCCGTCCAAGCCCCGGCGCAGCAGTACCAGCCCCTGCAGGCCGTGCCGCCTATGCAGCCGACGGCGCCGGTGCAACAGACGCAGCCCCTCCCGCAGGACCAGCCGATGCCGCAGGATCAGTCGATGCCGGACCAGACCATGCCGGACGAGCCGATGCCGTACCAGACCATACCGGACCAGACCGTGGAGCCGAGTCCCTTCGATGGGTTCGACCAGGCCGAGGTCAAGAGTAGGCGCTCGGGGCGCCGCGGCCGCGCCGGGCGTCAGCCCGCCGTGCCGGCCTTCGCCGCGCCGCCCGCGACCAGCGGCGAGGATCCCCTGTACGCGGCCGTCATGGACGTGTTGAACGGCTGGGGTGAGATCACTCCCGAAGACACGAAGCGCTTGGAGTTGTTCCGCGCCGACAGGCTTAGCGCCACCCTTGCCACCCTGCAGCTGCCCAAGTCCAAATCCAACGACGCCAAGGTGCGGCTCACCCAACTGCGCACGTTCGCGGCCGGCCTCGAGCGCAGGCAACGCGACAACGAGATAGCCGCCGCCAACGCTGCGGCGGCGGGAGTTGCCGCTCCGGCAGCCGCCCCGATCGCGGCCGCCGCCCCGGCCTCAGTCGCCGCGCCGCTCGCTGGCGCCTCCGCCATCGCGGCACGGCCCGCTACTCTGCCCGGGACCCCGGCGCCGATGAGCGCTCCTGCAGCCGCCCCCACGCCGATCGGTGCCATGCCGATGGGACAGGCACAGACGGCCGCGGCCGCCACTCCGGCTCCCGCAACGACGCCTGCTTCACCCTCCCGGTCGTTCTACGACCTGGACCCGGTCCTCCCGGCGCCCAGCGCCACCTCGCCGACAGCTTCGGACATCAACGACACCGCGACGCATGACCTGCGCTCGGTCGTAGACCAGCCGATGGTGGACAAACCCGCGACGAAGCCCAACGACCCCAACGCCTTGTGGGCGGAGCCGCGCCCCCTCTGGGAACCGGACCCCGAGCCCACGTTCGAGGAGTCGGCGGAGCCCAGGTACCACGAGTTGGATGTCGACCCGACCGCCACGAGCGATCCGTTCGACATGGACTTCAAGGAAACCGGTAACGGCAATGGCAATGGGAACGGCAACGGTCATGGAAACGACTACGGCAACGCGTTCAAGCCGGAGATGACCCTGGGCGTCCCGCTCGATACCAGTGCGCTGAGCGCAGCGCTCAACACTCCGTTGATGGGCATGCCGGCCGCGCCCCCGCAGCCGATGGCCCAGCCCACTCCACTCGCACCGGCGGCACCGCCGGCAGCCGGCGCGAAGCCGCCCTTCGCCGTCGACGACTCCTTCTGGGATGACGAGCCGGACATGTCGCGGCTCTCGGTGAAGGTGGAGACGGCTGAGCAATTGCTGGCCCTTCCGGCCGATGAGCGGGCCGACATGACGGCCTTCCTGGCGCCCACCGAACTGGCGGCCACGTTCCGCGGCGCCCAGGACCCCGAACTCAAACGTGCCGTCATCGACACTTTGGAGCACATCGGGACCCCGGCTTCGCTGAACGCGCTCGGGACCTGCTTCGAGGATGCGGACCCGGATATCCAGGTCTACGCCCTGACGGCGGCCGA
>Ga0182021_10011085_pt1 | contig 10689 bp, 10 predicted proteins | sample 612E3MmetaG_FD_120493 | JGI IMG/M metagenome (GOLD analysis project Ga0182021, IMG submission 120493) | Permafrost microbial communities from Stordalen Mire, Sweden - 612E3M metaG (Illumina Assembly) | ecosystem: Environmental > Terrestrial > Soil > Wetlands > Permafrost | place: Sweden...
ATGACGAACAGGTGACCGATGCCCTTGCCAGGGGTGCGATCGTAGCCGCCTTGCGGTGTGGGGTACTTGACGGTCGGCTCGATGATCTGGACCGCAGAAAGGAAGATCCGGTCACCGGCGAAGGCGATGCCCTCGGTGTGGAAGGTTGGGAAGTTCAGCTTGAGCTTGCTGGCCAGCTTCCACGTGGTGTTGCGGTCGAGGGCGCCGAAGTCGGATGCCAGGGCGGTGTCGCTGGACTGCTGCGTTCCGGCAATACTCGATCGTTGTCCTGCCGGGTTGGCAGCGTTGGCGGTGGCGGCGCCAACGGCGGCCAGGGCCAGAGTCAGCCCGGCGATCAGGGTGCGCTTGGTGGTGGTGTTCATCAGAACCTCTTCACTGTTGGGATTCCTGAGGACCTGGTGAACGTATGCACCCGCGGTGAACTCCCGGAGACCTTCTGGTGTCGCTGTCTCCAACACGTTGGCCACGTGCAACGCGGCTGGGCTCGTTCGAGTCCACGTCCCCCGGACAAAGAAGCTCGCCGGAGTGTCCCCTCTGCTCGACTGTCCATGCCCGGAACCGGATCGGCCACTGGGATGGCTCCCACACAAGACACTCGGCTACGTCACCTTGCAACGGCAGGTGAGGCGCCGGTGGCACCGCGCGAAATGCGGCAGATCCGGTTGTTCGTTCGACGGCTGAGAATCGTGACACAGCAGCCGTTCGGTGAGGGAATCAGACAGGCGCGGCAGTCAGTTGGAGTTCCTCCGACGGGACCACCCGAAGATTACGATTTCCGACGCGCCACACGCTGCGATCAGGAATCCCACCCACCGTGGCCAGACTCGATCGACCAGGACCCGAACACCGTCCTGGTCGTCGGCCTTGTCGAAGACCCTTCGAACGCGCACATCTGGTGTGGCTACCATCTCCGACCTCATCGCTGACCGGTGCCGCCGGCCGGGTCCCGGTGCCCAAGAGGCGAACTTACCCGCCCCGAGCAAACCGTGATGTTGGTCCGCGAGACGATCCCCGACCGGCACAGCGAGACCTGTTCGTTCGCGGCCGCGGCGAAGGGTTTTTGAGCGCCAGTCAGCGTTCGGCCGAAGGCGATGAGTAGCTGAGCAGGGTTGAGCGGGCGATACGCCTCATACAGCAGCGCCCGGCATCTGCTGTCGGGTGCTGTCGCTTACCTCTTTAAGGCTAAGTATTCGTACGCCGGAGCGTAGATCGCGAACAGCTTCGCCGCGGTTAGCCGATGTGCCGGCCAAGCAGGCTCAGATCGGCCGAGCTGAGACGATCGGCGGACGTCTTCGCCTGGTGCCAGTACGGGTAGAGCAGGGGCTGGGCGCTGACTTCGTCCAGCTGCGAGACCTCGTTGTCGGTGAGCGCGAGTTGTGCCGAGGCCAGATTATCGGTCAACTGGTCTTCGGTGCGTGCGCCGACGATCACCGAGGTGACCGCGGGCTTGCCGACGATGTAGGCCAACGCGATCTGCGCGGCTGATACGCCTCGCGCGGCACCGAGCTCGATAAGTACCTCAATCGTGGCGTACAGCTTGTCCTGGTCATGGACCGGCGGCTCATCCCACTCACTCAGGTGCCGGCTTCCTGCAGGAGCATCCACGCCGCGACGGTACTTGCCTGACAGCAGGCCGCCGGCAAGTGGGCTCCAAACCAGGATGCCAAGTCCCTGATCGATCGATACCGGGACCAGCTCAGTTTCGGCCTCACGTGCCTGCAGCGAATAGTGAATCTGCTGGCTACTGAAGCGCGACAGGCCGGTGCGCTCGGAGATCCCCAACGCCTTCATCAGGTGCCACGCCGCGTAGTTCGACGCGCCGATGTACCGCACCTTTCCCGCCTGTACCAAGGCATCCAGGGCACTTAGCGTCTCTTCCAGCGGCGTCTGGCCGTCCCATTCGTGCACCTGGTAGAGGTCGATGTGGTCGGTGCCCAGCCGGCGCAAACTCGCCTCGGCCGCGCGGATGATGTGGTGCCGAGACAAGCCGGCGTCGTTCGGGCCCTCGCCCATCGGCATGCGCACCTTGGTCGCGAGCAGCACGTCCTCGCGATCCCTGCCGAGAGCCTGGCCGACGATTTCCTCCGACAACCCGTTGGAGTAGACGTCGGCGGTGTCGATCAAGTTGACTCCGGCGTCACGGGCAAGTCCGATCTGCCGGCGCGCACCGTCGACGTCGATCTTCCCGACGGCGCTGGCCCATCCCGTCCCTCCGAAGCCCATTGTGCCGAGCGTGATCGTCGAGACACGCAGGCCGGACCTTCCTAACTGTCGATACTCCATACACCAAACCTATGACGCCGCCCGGTACGGCTGCCTGTCGGTCCCCCGGTCGCAGCCTCTGCCAGCGCGGGACTCGGCGTCCTGGGAGTCGCACAAGATGACCTCGCAGGCACGGCGCAGCCGTCCGCGCCGAGTTGGGCGAGGATGATGAACTGCCAGACCGTGCCGGTGGTCATGGCGGTGTAGAAGCGCTCACGTTCGCACCTAAAACCCTCGTCGCGCTGTGCCGCCAGGATGAGCGGCACAGGACCCTTGGTCATGATCAGGCAGTATGTCTTCGCGGCAGCGACGCCGTCCGCCGACTCGCCGAGCAGGGTCAGCGCGAAGTAGCGGGCGGATGGATCGCCACAGTCGAGGAGCGAAGCGACGGTGTCGGGGTCCGGCATCGCAACTGGGGTGCCCATGGACCGAACTGTCTCTCGCTGCCACCATCTCGAACAGGCGTAAGTGGACGGAGAAGACCCAACCACGGCGCACGACGGTGGGTGAGCGATGGGTCCGCACGTGCCGGATCCTGTTCGTAGGACGATGGCGAGGCGGCGTTTTACATCGCCTGGAACGATCCCGTCGAGGTGTAGTCCTGGTACATCGCGAGGACCCGTTTGGTCGGGAGGTGGATCGGCTCCGGAAGGGCTGCGCTACAGGCACCGGGCGGCGTCGTGAAAGAGGTTATGGGACAAGCCCTCAGTTATCCGTCCTAGCGGCGGCCCGGGCGCCGCCAGAGGGCACCCGCAGCTGCCACAGGAAGCACCACGGCCGGGCGCGTCGGGCGCACCTCCCGGGCACCGCCCGGGCACAGCTCAGCCGGTAGCCAGGCCCGGGTTCGGCGCAGCGGCCGGTGACAGGTCAGGGTCGCCGCCGGCGAACGTGCGAACCGGCCCCGGCGGGGTACCGGGCCCTTCGAAGCGGACACTGACCCCGGCACGCCCGGCACCCCACACCCAGCCCGGCCCGTAGGTGGCGTGCACGACGTCCATCCCGGTGGCCCACACCCGCGGCGGCGGCCCGCAGGGCGCCTCGTCCGCTGCCGGCGCAGGCCCGGCCGGGCCGGCATGGCCACCCGCCGGCGCAGGCGCCCAGAACAGGTCCGGCTGGCTGAACCCGGACAGGGCCGAGACGCTCACCCCGAGCAGCCGCACACCACCGACGGCGCCCACCTGGGCCAGCAGCTGCAGGGCGGGCCCCGCGATGCCCGCGGACGGCTGGGCGGTCGTGGCCGCCCTGGTGATGGTCGTGAAGTCGGCCCGGCGTAGCTTCAGGGTCACCGTCCGCCCGAACAGCCCGCCAGCGGTCAGGCGGGCAGCGACCCGGGCGGCGAGGTGGGCAACCTCCTGCGCCATCTCGGCGGAGTCGCTCAGGTCCACGTCGAACGTCTCCTCGGCGGACACGGACTTGGTGTCCCGCTCAGCTATGACAGGGCGGTCGTCGCGGCCGTGGGCGACCTCATGCAGCCAGGCCGCCGCGGCCTGGCCCAGCAACGCGGCCAGGTCGGCGGGGTTCACGGCGGCCAGGTCCCCGATGGTGTGCACGCCCCACGTCCGCAGCCGGGCCGCGGTGGCCGGGCCGACCCCCGGCAGGCGGGACACCTCAAGGGGCCACAGGGTCGCCTGCTCCGTGCCGGGCGCCACCACGGTGACCCCGGCCGGTTTGCGCAGGTCGGAGGCGATCTTGGCCATCAGCTTGGAGCTGCCCGCACCCACCGACATGCTCAGGCCGCCGGTGGCGGCCGCGACCGCGGCCTGCAGTTGGGAGGCGGCCGCGGCGACGGTGGCCACGTCCAGGACCAGGCCAGGGCCTGCGTCTGCGGCCAGGTCGATGTACGCCTCGTCGATGGAGACCTGCTCGACCAGCGGGTAGCGCGCCCTCAGCACCGCCATGACGGCCGCCGACGCCTGCTTGTAGGCGGCCATCCGCACGCCCAGGAACGCTGTGCCGGGCCCGGCCAGGTGCCTGGCGACCGAGGCAGCCATCGCCGAGTGCACTCCGAGCCGCCGCGCCTCGTAGGACGCCGTGGCAACCACGGCCCGCGGCCCGGTGCCGGAGACCACCACAGGTTTGCCCGCCAGTGAGGGCTTGTCGCGCTGCTCGACGGAGGCGAAGAACGCGTCCAGGTCGACGTGCATGATGCTGGGCTGGGACCGCAACGGTGACACCTCCCCCCCTACGATATGTGTGCGATGGGCGTGGGTGTCTCCAGTGCCGTGAGCGAGGGGGTACCCGTCGAGATCACGACACCGCTGCGCCAGATCGCCGATTCGGGCGCCCAGGTACCTGTCAAGGCCGCCAGCGAACTCAAAAAGGCCTGCAGTTCGTCCATCCCGCCCGGCTGACTCAGCACGTCGGCAGGCTGGGGTCGACCTGCTCGACCCCAGCCAACGAAAATGCGGTCCCTGCCTCGGGGAGAACCTTGGCGCGATCGACGTAACGCTGTCGGCTAGCGACCTGTCCCGGCTCGACGAGCTGGCCCCGGCGGGTGTGGCCGCAGGCGACCGCTACGCCAGCATGGCTACGATCGACCGATGAGCAGACTTCTCGACGGCCGGGTTCTCGTGGTCACTGGCGCTTCCAGCGGCATCGGCGAGGCCACTGCTGTTGCTGCGTCGGCCCAGGGCGCCGCGGTGGCGCTGCTGGCCCGGCGGACCGACCGGGTCATCGCGCTGGCCGAGAGGATCGTCGCCGGCGGCGGCCGCGCACTGCCGCTGACCGCTGATGTTCGCAAGCCGGACTCGCTGCGCGAAGCGGCCGAGCGGGTGGCCGACGAGCTTGGGCGTGCCGACTGCCTAGTCAACAACGCCGGCCAGATGCTGCTGTCGGCGTTCTCCGACGGCAAAGCCGACGAGTGGCGCCAGATGGTCGAGGTCAACCTACTCGGCGCGATGTCAGCGACCGACGCGTTCCTGCCGGCCCTGCGCGCCGGTGGCGGTGACATCGTCAACATCAGCAGCGTCGCCGGCCGCAAGGCCCGCCCGACCTCCAGCGTCTACAGCGCGACCAAGTGGGCCCTCGGCGGCTGGTCGGAAGCCCTGCGCCAGGAGCTGATCGACGATCGGGTGCGGGTGACGCTGGTAGAGCCGGGTGCCGTTCGCACCGAGCTGTCTGACCACATCAGCGACGAGACGATCCGCCAGCGCAGCCGCCAGTCGTACGACGACTACGACGCCCTGCAGGCTGAGGACATCGCCGCGGGCGTCCTCTACGCCGTGTCACAGCCCTCCCGGGTGTCGGTCAACGAGCTGCTCATCCGTCCGACGCTACAGGCGTACTAGCCCGGCACAGGACATGCGTTCGCAGCGACCGACAGCAGCCGACGCGATCGTGGCGGTGCTGTGCCCGTCGTAGGCCACGAACATCACCTCATGTCACCGAGGGTGCTGACCACCCGCCGGCCGCCTCGACACGCCTCGGCGCACCCATGCTGATCTGCGGCTCCCGAGGCTGGAGAGCCACCGGAGAGCGAAAGGAAGCTCGTTGCTCGACAAGTCCAGGTCTTGTGCCGTCGTCGTAAGCGGATCCCCAAACGAAGATCCGGTCAGCGTCAGTCGAAGCTGAGGACTGCGGTCAACAAGCGCCCGCATGCCGTTCCGCAGTCAGGACGCTGGTCAACTAATAGGTGCGACCGGTACATGGCCGATGGGCGATAGACGGCTGGGCCCCCTTAGCGTTGGTTTGATGATTTCCCAGGTGCTGGGCTGACCCTTGCGCAGGTGTGGAGCTTGTCAGAGCCAACATCGACACAGGCAGCGCTGTTGATGGGTACGCCATGGCCCCGGGAGCTCGCTCAATGGCCCCGCTCGGGGTACATCCGGGGGCGGCTTTGCTCGTGGCCCCGGGTGTGATGCGTCGCCCCGCAAGAGACAGCGTGGCCGGCGTCGAGTGAACGACGCCGGCCACGCTGTCTCTGCTGGGGCGGTCAGTCGCCGATCTTGGGGGTGGCGACCTTGGTGGCCTTGGCAGCGGCACTCGCGGTCCTGGTGGCGCTGGTGGCCGTGGACTTGGTGACGCGCTGCGCAGCCGCGGTGCTCTTCTTGGCGGTCGTGGTCGTGCGCTTGGCTGAGGTGCGGGTGGCTGCGGCGGACTTCTTGACGACCTTGGTGGTGGTGTCAGCCTCACGGTGGATCGAGGAGACGAGGGCGTCCCGGACGGCCTCGGCCTCGTGGCGACCGGTGGTCAGCGTGGCCTTGGCTGAGCGCTCGGTCTCGGTGGCCGCGTGGCGGATGGTCGTGACGGCACCCTTGCCGAGGGAGACGGTGCTGCCTGCCTGGGCGAGCAGGTCCTGGGTGGACTTCTGGTTGCGCAGGCGCGTGACCAGCTTGTGACCACGCATGCCAAGGTCAGCGTAGGTCTGCTGGGCCTTGTCGGCCGCCTCGACGCTCTGGCTGCGCACATCGGCCGGGATCTGCTGGACCTGCTCGGTGACCTTCTCGATGCCCTTGACGGCCTTGTCCTGCAGCGCGCCGGGGGTGAGGTCTTGACGAACGGCAGCAGCGCGAGCGCGGGCGTCCCGCAGCCTCTCGATGGCCAGGTCGGTGACTCCGACCGCGGCGAAGACGGGGGTGGTGTCGGTGACGGTCTTACGGATGTCCTTGACGAGGGTCATGACTGATTCTCCTTTTGGGTGATTTCTGGGTCGGCCGGTGTTTCCGGCTTCTCTGCTGGACTTGGTTTCTGTACTGGGCTTGGCTTCTCTGCTGAAGTGCGCTCCTGTGCCGGACCTGAGGCGCGGCGAGGCTTCGCGGGCTTCCACGCCGCAGCCCTGCCGGCTGCCGGCTCACCCAGGAAGGACTCGTAGACGTCCAGCAGGACGGCGCGCTGCCGGTCGTTCAGCTTGGGGTCGGCCAGGACAGCGTCGATGACGTCAACGGCGCGGGCGCCGGCATCATCGGCGCGTTCCTCGAGGATGCCGGCCCTGATGTAGAGGGACTCGGCCGAGATGCGCAGGGCCTTGGCCAGGGCCTGGAGGATCTCGGCGCTGGGCTTCTTCAGGCCGCGCTCGATCTGGGAGATGTAGGGGTAGCTGATCCCCGCGACCTCGGACAGCTGCCGCAATGAGAGTCGCGCCGATTGGCGCTGCTCTTTCAGGTACTCACCCAGGTCGTGGACGGAGATCGGAGTGAACGTCAGCATACCTCCAGTATGCTTGCTCTAGTTAGCAAAATGCAACCCTTGGCAAGCATCGTGTCAGGCGGGTCAACGGCGGCCGCTGTTTCGGCGGTGTGTCTGCACTGATGGGCCCTGGTCCTGATCGCAGAGGGCACGCTGTCGCAACCCGCCCGCGACTGCGACTGACCGCAAGGCGTCCCAGCGATGTCCCTGATACCACGACCGGACCCATCTGAGCCCAGTCTTGGGTGTCCGTAGGACGATCCGGCTACGGGACGACCAAGGTGACGTTGACGGCACTGTCACGTGCTCCGCAGACCGTTCCACTTGCGGTGACCAAGGGTCTGGCGACCGAGGACAGCCGCTGATCCCCGGTGTGCCTGGTTTTGGATGGCTCGTTCTTTTTCCCCACAGTGTTGCCACCCATCACTGGCGAACAGTGACGCCTACGATGTGGCGCTGGCAAACGAGTCCTGTGGACAAGATGTGGGTGGTCTGTGGGAATCACTAGATCGGGCCGGACGGCAGCCGAGCTCAAACGTTAAGGCCCACAGAAACGATCGCCTCGGCGACGGTCCGTAGGCTGGCGTTGTTGTTGCGGGCGTGCCCGCGTATGAGCTGATAGGCCGCATCGATGGTGACTGAGTGCTTGGATGCGGTGATCCCCTTGGCCTGTTCGATGACGACCCGTGACTCCAGAGCATGTTGCAGCTGCTCGCTGAGCTGCTCCTGCTGGCGCAGCTTGGAGGCGTTGACCAGGTAGCTGGTCGCCATGTCGGCGAGCACCCTGGCCATGGCAATGTCCTGGTCCGACCACTCCCGCGGCCCGGCATCGTAGAGATTGAGTGCCCCGATGACCTGGTCGGCCAGCCGCATTGGGATCGAGGCGACCCCGGCGATGGACAAGCGGGTGGCGCAAGCCGAGAACTGGGGCCAGCGGGTGGACTCCTGGCGGACGTCAGTGACCCGAACTACCTCACCGGTGAAGTAGGTGTCTTGGCACGGGCACGGGAAGGGGTGCAACTGCTCGTGACAATGCTCCAGCTCCGCCAAAGCCTGGCTCCCCGCAGCCAGAAGGCACATCCGCCCATCGTCAGCCATCGTGACCCAGCCACCGCACAGACCCAGCACCGCAGTGACGCTCTCGGTGAGTTCGCTCAACGCTTCCTGCAGGTCGTAGCGCGCCGGCAGAACCATGGCGAACCGTGACAACGTCTGCAGAAACAATGGCTGGTCATACATCCTGGGCGTCCCTCGGTTTTCGCCGCCGGTCGGCGGCTCACCGCAGCGCGGGACAGAAACCGTTAGGTCGTGCGTCACCGCTCAAGCGCCAGATGATTACCCCAAGACTAACTGGGAAAGCGTCAGCCTTGACCACGCCGTCCAGGTCGACTCGACTACGCTCACATGCCCACAGGCTGCCACTGACCAGCGATGGAGACGGTTTCCTGGAGACGGTGCCGGCTGACCCCGGGCACGCTCGTTGCGCTAACGGTTAATCATTGCGCTTCTCATACTCGTCAACGTTGACTTTGGTGTTGACCTCGATGTTGACTCCGAGGTTGGCCTTAGTCACACGCGGATGCGTCGCCTGATTCACACGATGCTGACCCCAGACCTCGATTCAAGGAGCCCGATCCTGATGACGTGGCGTGATGGTGCTGCCTGCCTCGGCGAGGACCCTGAACTGTTCTTCCCCATTGGGAGTACTGGCCCCGCGCTTGTCCAGATAGAGGAAGCAAAGGCCGTATGCCGTCGATGCGAGGTGGTTGACTCCTGCATGAAATGGGCTATCGAGTCCGGCCAGGACACCGGAGTCTGGGGCGGACCATCCCAAGATGAACGCCGCGCACTCAACGCCGAGATGCCCGGGCACGTCAGGCCGGCCCAGTTGCACCCCTTCTTTGACGGATTCGCTGGACCCGATCGACTCGGGATAGTGGCCTGCTCGGTCCATAGGACCCAACAGATCCGATTGAAGGCCAGGATGTGTGACCCGTCTCAGCACCGCTGAGCCCACCACCGGTAGGACCTTGCGCCGCGCAGGATCATCCGTGGTCATGGCTCGAAACCTGTTGCATCTTGACCCAGTCCCCCTATCTTGTTATCAACGGCGGCCCGCAGGACCGCCCCGTGAATGGGGGTTGGTACATGAACCATCCTGGTGGTTCCAGGAACGGGCGGGATCGCGGTTCCTCTTTGTTCTCGTACATCGGGGCACGGTGCCGCGATCTGGAAGCGTCAACCCACCGTCTTGGCGGCATCGTCAGCCGCGTGGACTCCACCCCTGCGGCGAGACGATGAAAGCGAACACAAGGCAAGACGAGGCGGAGGCGGCCGACCGCGCAAAGGCAGCCACGGAAGCCGTGCTGGCTCTCGCGCAGAAGTTGCATGATGAGTACGTGGCCGAGGGCCAGGAAACTCGCGACAGACTCATCAGCGAAGCGCAGTCACGCCACGACCAAGTTGTTGGTGAAGCCACGGCGAAGCAGGAAGAGCTTCTCTCAACCGGTCAGGCCAAGTACGACGAGTTCGTATCCGCCGGTCAGGCCAAGCATGACGAACTGGTCGCCGAGGCCGAAGCACTGGTCGCCGAGGCCCAAAACCAGAGGGCCGAGGTGCTTGCCGGGCTCGGTAGCGAGCGTGGCGTGCTGCAGAAAGAGATCGAACAGCTGCGAACCATCGAGCGTGACCATCGCGCCCGTCTGAAGTCCTACCTCGAGGGCCAGCTGATCAAGCTGGAGCAGACCAGCGCCGACGAGACCAGCTGACAGCGAAGGCCGGCAGGCTCTCGCCCGCATGGTCTTCGTACCCAATGAGGATCCGCTTGTGACACCTCGAATGGCTAATGACAGAGGTTGGTCGACAGTGCCGCGTGAAGCCTTCAGCGCGTAGCGGCGATCCAAACGCACAAGATGGTGAGCGCGGCAGTAATGCCACCCGCGCCCCAGCGTTCTACGGGATGCCGCCCGGCGAGGTTGCCCGCCGTAGTGAGCGCAAACAGCCCGACGAGGACCCAAGCCCCGACGCCAAGAAGGTTCGCTGACAGCGGTGCCGTGCTGATAACCGCACTGGCGGCAAGTACCAACCAAAGGGCCCCTGTAAGAACGACCGCAGTGCCGGCGCTGGCAACCCGATAGCCAGTCGGCAGCCGACCGTCATCCCGCACAGCCCGGCCCCCGTATGCGGCTGCGCCCCACGGTGCTCCAGCGGCCAGCGCGAGCTGGAACAGAACCACGACGCCAAGCAAACACGCAGCGGCGACACCAACCTTGGTCTCGGGCACGAGGTGATCGTGTCAGACCG
>Ga0182021_10011086_pt1 | contig 10689 bp, 7 predicted proteins | sample 612E3MmetaG_FD_120493 | JGI IMG/M metagenome (GOLD analysis project Ga0182021, IMG submission 120493) | Permafrost microbial communities from Stordalen Mire, Sweden - 612E3M metaG (Illumina Assembly) | ecosystem: Environmental > Terrestrial > Soil > Wetlands > Permafrost | place: Sweden...
AACATCACGCATGGATCAAGATTGCAGCCCCCTGGGACCGCGGGCGTCCCGCCCGCAAATTCCTGGGCTATGCTGCGTCCCAAAGCTGCGGGCGAGACGCCCGCGGTCCCAGGAGCGATCGTCACTATAATAGGCGAGACTTAGTAAGCTCTGATCCGGGGCGCGCACAGCCGGCTCGCCCCGGACTCAATCACGGAGGATTCGATGAGAGGAAAATTCAGATTGATTCAGGCGATCGCCATTTCCCTGACACTGCTTTTTGCCGCTCCGAGGTTTCTCACACGGACCGCCGGCGCACAAAGCCAGGTGACGACTCCAGAAAAGTTCTTTGGATTCCGGCTTGGCACAGATCAGAAAATGGCGCGCTGGGACAAGATGGTCGACTATTACAAGCTCTTGGAAAAAGAGGGCGGCGGCAAGCTGAAAGTGGTGGAGATGGGACCGACCACAAAGGGAAACCCATTTCTTCTGGTCATCATCACCGCTCCCAACAACATGGCAAAGTTGGATCGACTGAAAGAAATCAATTCGAGAATCAGCGATCCACGAGGACTCTCTGATCAGGATGCAAAGAACCTGGTAAGTGAGGGCAGAGCGGTTATCTGCCAGTCCATGAGCCTTCACGCCACGGAGATTGGAGGCTCACAGATGGCGCCGGAGCTTGCCTGTGATCTGCTCAATCGCAGAGACGAAGAGGCGCAGCGGATTCTCGACAACGATATCTTTCTCATGGTTCCATCGTTCAATCCGGACGGCGAGATCATGGTCACAGACTGGTACAACAAGACTCTGGGCACGGAGTACGAAGGGTCCAATCCCCCGTGGTTGTATCACTGGTACGCCGGCCACGACAACAATCGCGATGCTTTCCAAACCAATCTGGTCGAGTCGCAGTATATGGCCCAGATCATGTTCCATGACTGGAGCGTCCCACAGGCCTACGTCGACCATCATCAAATGGGCAGCAATGGCGCACGCATTTACGTTCCGCCCTATGCCGAGCCCATCCGCCCCTATGCCGATCCGCTCCTCTGGCGCGAGCTGAGTTGGTATGGAGCGCATATTTCATACAAGGAAGAAGAGGCCGGCTTATCGGGCGTACTTAACGACGCACAGTATTCCGGTTGGGGGCATTTCGGATTCCACTGGATGGTTCCCTTCCACAACATCGCCGGCATGCTCACCGAATCCGCCGGCGCGCGACTCGCAAGCCCGATTTATATTCATCCTGACCAACTCCAGGGGGGCACTCGGAACCTGCCCACATACGAGGCCGAGACGATTTTCCCTGATCCGTGGCCAGGCGGCTGGTGGCGGCTCCGGGACATCCTCGACCGCCAGAAGGTTGCTGCCTGGGCTACGCTGGATCTCGCGGCCCGAAACAAGGAAACCGTGCTTTGGAACGCATATCAGAAGGGCAAGCGGCAGACCGAGCGGGGTGCCGCCGGTACGCCCAAGGCATATGTAATTCCGTCTGTTCAGCATGACGCGCTCACCGCGGTAAAAATGATAAATAAGCTGCTTATTCAGGGCGTTGAGATCAAGCAGAGCCCGAAGGGTTTCACAACCTCAGACGGCGAAAGTTATCCGGCCGGCTCCTACGTGATCTCGCTTGCGCAACCCAAGATGGGATTGATCCATTACCTCCTCGGCAGGACGATTTATCCTGACAATGAGTGGACTCGGAACAGGGATGGTTCGCCAATGCGGCCCTATGACATGGCGACCGACACCATGTTCGAGTTCATGGGCGTGCGTGTCGATTCCGTCGACGAGACGATCCCCGGAGATCTGCAGAAACTCAACGGCGCCGTGCAACCCGCGGGGAAAACAGGACAAGGTGGAGTCCGTTATAAGTTCGATGGCAGTTTGAATGACAGCTTCAGGGCCTTGAATATGCTGTTCGACAAAGGCGTGGCCGTCCGGCGCGTTGACAAGGCCGCCGAGAGCTTACGTCCAGGCGATTTCGTTGCTGCTGCAGGAGCAGAGGCAATCCTCGCGGATGTTGCCAAACAGACCGGCGTGGACTTTTTGCCGGTAAAGACCGATCTGAAACAGGGGATCCACGACGTTAAGCGGCTGCGCGTCGCCATGTATCAACGATACGGCGGCGGCAACATAGATGAGGGTTGGACGCGCCTGGTCCTCGAGCAGTTTTCTTTCCCATATAAATCCATCATGGACGCCGAAATTAAGAAGGGCAGTCTCAATGACCAGTACGATGTCATCATTTTGCCCGATGATTCGACAGCCACTATCACGGGTGAGCGGGGCGCATCCCCGGCTGCAGCAGCTCCCGCGCCGGCAGGCAGAGGCGCAGCAGCAGGTGCTCCGGCGGCAGCAGCGGGCCGTGGCCAGGGTGGAGGCGGCGGGGGTGGCGGATCTGTTCCACCGGAATATCGAAGCGGCATTGGAACCGATGGCGTCACTGCCCTCAGGGATTTCGTGCAGAAGGGCGGAACCCTGGTGACTCTCGCAGGCGCGAGCAACTTCGCGATTGAGAGACTCGGTTTGCCAATCCGCAACATTTTGGCGAACAAGACCTCGACGGAATTCTGGTGCCCGGGATCGACTCTGAATGCAACCTTCGACTATACAAACCCTCTGGCCTATGGAATGCCCGCACAAGGCCTGGTTCTCTATATGAGTGGTGGTCCTGCCTTCGAGATCGGCTCGACCAGCAGCGGCTACCAGTATGAAACCATCGTACGGTACGCCGATCACAATCTGCTGCAGAGCGGCTGGCTGCTTGGAGAGGAAAACGTGGCCAGGAAAGCTGCGATGGTTTCCGCTAAATTAGGCGAGGGACGCGTGATTCTCATTGGATTCCGTGTTCAGCATCGAGCACAAACTCACGGCACGTACAAACTACTGTTCAATTGCCTTGTGAAGTAACAGCAGGATCTTATTATGCTGTGGCCATTTTGGGGGCTTAAATACTTGATCTATTGAGGGTCGGATAATACAGTGACAAACACCGCGCATGGATCAAGACTGCGGCCTCCTGGGAGCGCGGGCGTCCCGCCCGCAAATTCCTTGGCTATGCCGCGTCCCAAAGCTGCGGGCGAGACGCCCGCGCTCCCAGGGGTGATCGTCACTATAATAGGCGAGACTCAGTAGGATCACCATGAGTTGATCCCTATCATTTCTGACTGAGCACCATTATAGCTTGGTCATCTTTATCGCTCGGAAAGGTAGGAAATGGATTATTGTTTTGACGAGATTGTGGACCGGCGAGGCACCAACGCCGTCAAATGGAGCACATACCCGGATGATATAATTCCCATGTGGGTTGCGGACATGGATTTCCGTTCCGCGGAGCCCATAATTCGTGCGCTCCGGGAGCGGGTCGACCATGGGGTATTCGGATACACTCGACCCGCGCCTGATCTGCGGCGTGCTCTTCAGGACAGGGTGAAAACAGTTTATCAGTGGGAGATCCACGAGGAAGAGATACTCCTTCTCACCGGGATCGTATCCGGCCTCAACATCGCATTCCAGGCGTTCGCCGGGCCAGGAGAAGGAGTTCTGGCGCAACCGCCTGTCTATTTCCACTTTCTGAGGGATCCGGTACTCCATGGCCGCGTGCTTATGGATCCGCCTCTCGCTCGCAATGGGGATACGTACGAGATCGACTTCGAGAGATTTGAGAAGTCGATAACTCAGCAGACCCGGCTTTTTGTTCTCTGCAATCCGCACAATCCCGTCGGCAGGGTCTTCACGCGAAGAGAATTGGAAACAGTTGCGGACATTTGCCTGCGCCACCACCTCGTCATCTGCTCGGATGAAATCCATTGCGACCTCGTGTACAGCGGATTCCGGCACATTCCCATCGCGACGCTCAGTCCCCAGGTGGCTGACCAGACCATCACGCTGATAGCGCCAAGCAAAACCTACAATGTCGCCGGGCTGGACTGCGGCTTTGCCGTCATCAGCAGCGAACGGCTGCGCAGGATCTGGCAAAATGCGAGCTACGGCATCGTTTCCGGAGTCAATATCATGGGTTATGTCGCGGCGCTCGCCGCCTTGCGCGATGGTCAGGACTGGCTCAATCAGGTCATGGCCTATCTGGAGGCGAACCGGGACTACCTGGCGGCGTACATACGGGACAAAATGCCCTCGATGCGTATGTGCAACATGGAGGCTACATACCTGGCATGGCTCGATTGCAGTCAGACAGGCATTCGCGGAAATCCGGCTCAGTTTTTCCTCAAGGAGGCTCGCGTTGGACTCAACAACGGCCCCGATTTCGGCAAGGGCGGCGAAGGATTCGTGCGCCTGAATTTTGCGTGTCCGCGCAGTATCCTTACCGAGGCTCTGGAGCGTATGTCCACGGCCTTGGCAAGACTATAGGAAATTGGGTCGGCACCCTGTTTCGCCGGGACAATCTCGGCTGTTTAAAGAAGTCATGACGAAACAGGGTTGCGTCCCCAATTTCAAAGATCCGCGATAAAACCGCCGTGGGCTCTGAAGTAAGGAACCAATCCACCCTCGCCCAGAATGTCCAGCATGATGCCTGGCAACGGCAGTCCTGAAACCTCAACGCTTGTGGCTACATTCAGCACCCGAACACCGGCGTCGTCGAGGAGCACGCGCAAGCGCTGGCCCTCACTAATGGCGCTCGTATCGCACTCAACGGGTATCAGGCCATTATTGACCGCATTGCGATAATAGGTGCGCGCGAAACTCACGGCCAGGACGGCCTGGATACCTGCGGCGAGGACAACGGTGACCGCTACCTCCATCGCCGACCCGCACCCGAAATTCTTGCCGGCAACCAGCAAATCTCCGGGCCTGATTGAACTTGCGAAGAAGGGATCCACGGATTCCAGAATGTATTGCCTAAGGACATTGGGGTCGAGGTCTCCTTCTTGCGGCTGGACTGGATTATGTAATCGGTGTTGACGTTATCCCCGAGCACCCGAGCTCGCCCCTGGATGTCTATTCTCATCGCGAGACTCCCATGAGCAAACGCGGATCGGTAATCCGGCCCGTGATGGCTGCGGCGGCGCACGATGCCGGTGAACCGAGGAAAATCGCGGCTTTGGCATTTCCCATGCGCGCCTTGAAATTCCGATTTGCTGTCGAAAGCACGTTGACACCATCCGATGGGACGGGGCCGGCAGTGCCGCAACATGAACCGCAACCCGGGGGCGTGATGATGGCGCCCAAACCTGACATTTTATCGAGAGTGCCGTCTCTTCTCAGCTCTTCCTCAACCTCTTTGGATGCGGGCGTGACCAACAACTGGACGCCCGGAGCGATCCTGGGATGCGTTTCCAGGACCGCCAGGGCCTGATGAAAGTCTGAGATTCGCCCGCCCGTGCAGGTCCCCAGATAGACCATCTGAATAGGTGTCCCCTCAGCTTCGCAAATGCCGACGACATTGTCGACTGTGTGCGGGCATGCAATCAGAGGCGCCAACTCCGAAAGGTTCAGCGTGATTTGATCGAGATAGCCGGCATCAGAATCTGCATCCACCGCCGTAAACTCTCCGGTGGCGCGCGGCGCCAGATAGTTACGCGTCTTCTCATCGGCACGGAAAAGGCCTGCTTTTGCCCCCATTTCGACCGCCATGTTGCTGAGCACAAGTCGATCCTCGACGCTCATGTCGGCGGCTGCCGGGCCCTGAAACTCAAGCGTCATATAAGACCCGCCATCGCTCCCGATGGCCCGGACAAGCGCAAGGGCCACGTCTTTCGCATAGACACCTGCCGCATACCGTCCATCCAGAATCACCTTTATGGATTGTGGAACCTTAAGCCAGATATTTCCACTGATCATAATGGCAGCCAGATCGGATGATCCGATGCCTGTCGCAAACGCGTTCAGCGCGCCGCCCGTAACCGAATGGCTGTCGGCGCCCACCAGCAGGCGGCCCGGCCCGGTCCTACCGGACTCCACGATGATTTGATGAGAGATGCCGGCGCCGGCGTCATATACCGTTATGCCGTGCTTCGAAGCAAAATCCTTTATCCGCAGGTGCAGATTGCCAGAGTCGGGGTGCAGACAGCAGTCGTAATGGTCGAGTACAAATACGATCTTTTCCGGATCGAACACGCGCGTACCGCCCATTTGCTCAAAAAAGTCGATGGCCATAGGCACAGAGCCATCGGTACCCATGGCAACATCCACATCGCAAATCACCAGATCGCCGGCATAGGCGTTCTGGCTCGACTTTTCGGACAGGATTTTTTCACTGATCGTTTTGCCTGCCATCACATGCCGCCTACGAACTGCTGCAACTCCGAAACAACTTCCTCCAGCAGACTCAGAGTGCGCAGCACATCTTCCGGATGAATATCGCCCATGTGGCCGATGCGGAAACTGGTTGGCTCGTATTTGCCCAGCCCGCGCGCTGTGAGGATGCCGCGCGATCTCAAGCCGTCGCGAATGGCTTGCGGCGCGATGCCTGCCGGTCCTCTGATCGCCGTCAGCGTCGGCGAGTATTGTCTCAGATTCGGGCATTGCAGCGCCATTCCGAGCTTATCTAATCCATTGCGCACGAGGCCGGCCATCTCCTGATGGCGCTTGTAGACGGATTCCGCGCCTTCCTCTTCGATCATGGCGAGCGCAGCGTTGACTTGCGCCATAAGGTGCACGGGCGTCGTACCCGGAGTTTCGGGTTTGTCGCGAGCCAAGGCTCGCTTAATCGCCTCGAGATCGAAATAGGAACGAGGCAAGCGGGCGTTTTCACGCGCCTTCCAAGCTCGACCGCTCATCGCTATGAAGGAAAGGCCGGGGCTCGACATGAGGCACTTCTGCGAAGCGGTCACGGCCACGTCGATGTCCCAATCGTCAAAGTGAAATGGCGTGCCGCCGAGCGAGCTGACTGCATCGACCATGACCAGTGCGCCTGAGCGACGGGCTGCGCGCGCGCATGCGGCCACGTCGTTCAAGCCACCAGTCGATGTATCGCTGTGTGCCAGAAGAACCGCGCGGGCATGCGGGTGCGCTTCGAAGGCAGCGGCAATCTGCATTGGATCCGCGGAAACGTCCCACTCACCGCAAAACCGGTGCACGACAACTCCAAACCGCTCTGCAATCCCGGCCCACATTTCCCCGAAGAGACCGTTACAGCAAGCGATGACCTCATCGCCCGGCGACAACAAGTTGGTCACCGCTGCTTCGAGCGAGCCTCTGCCCGTCGAATGGACGGGGAGAACATCTCCTGCAGTCCCAAAGAGCGGCCGCAGCCGCGCGATTGTAGATGAAAGGAGGGAGGAGAATTCTCCGGCGCGATGGTGGATCATCGGCATCGCACCGGCCGCGAGCACCCGATCCGGGACCCGCGTGGGCCCCGGTGTCATCAGCAAAAGGGTCATAAAATCACACCCTTTGCGCGCAGCATGTCGTTGATTTCGGGCTTGAAAACTTTGCCGGTACGAATCTCGTCGATTCTCTTGGTCTCTCGATCCTTGAGACCCTGCACAAGCCTCAGGACTTCCTCGGCTTCATCGCAGGGAACGACGGCGACGCCGTCCGCGTCGCCAACCACGATGTCGCCCGGCATGACCACGGTGTTTCCACAGGCAATCGGCACATTGATTTCTCCGGGGCCATCCTTGTCGCATCCACCGGCACAGATCGAGCGGCTGAATACAGGCAAACGAAGGTCGGCAAGCGCGGCCACGTCGCGCACGGCGCCATCGACGATGAGGCCTCCGAGCCGTACTGCAGCAGCTGAGTTCCCCATAAGCTCGCCGAACACTGCGCTGGTAACGTTGCCGCAGGTATTCACGACGATGATATCGCCGGGCTGAGCGAGCTCCAGCGCCTTATGAATCATGAGATTGTCCGCGGGACGGGCGATCACGGTCAGAGTGACACCGCACACGGGGAGACCGGTTCTCATTTGGATGCCCGGATCCATAAAGTGGAACCTGCCCATGACGTCCGCGAGGTTCGACGAAGCCATACCTTGAAACCGTTCGGCCACGCTCGGGTCCGGACGGGGCAGCCCCGTGATAATCCTGAATCCCATCTTCCCTGTCTGTTGAATTCCCATATTTCCTCTTTCAATTGGGGACAGTCCCCAATTGAAATAATTACAGATGACGCCACCATGAATAATGCTTGTAATGCAGCTCTTCCATCGTCGGCATGCGATAAAACACGGTGGCGCTGCCATCCGCGAACCAGAATCCCGGTTGGATGGCTTTGTAGCTCATCACATCCAGGTTGGGATTGAGGCTGACCGTCTTGGTTTTCTTGTCCGGGTCCGCGTGCAACTCCTTCAGGGCTTCCGGCAGGTTGTTGGGATTCACGTTGGGCAGCGGTCCGGTGTTGAATGCATGGATCTCATTACGACCCACCACCGCCTCGACGTCGATATCGTATTGCGTGAAAAAGATTCTGGGCGCGCCCTTGGACCAACTTTCCTTAGTGATATGGCTGCCAAAATCGTGGGGATTCAGATTGGAGACGACGAGCAACCGCAGTGGACATATTTCCTGAAACACGCGCAATCGGCCTTGAGCCTCGGTATTCGCGGGCTCCTCCCCGCGATCGAGACCCAACGTGGCGCCGTCCGTCGTGACCAGATACAATTTCCGGAGAGCCTCGAAATCCACGTGCTCCAAGACTCTGTATGACTTCACAAACTTCGTGCGCTTGGGAACTCCGGGCTTTCCTGATTCAGTCTCCTTCAAGTATTCGCCGATGCGGAGATATTCGTGACGATAGGCGCAATCAATCTCCGCAAAAATCACCTTGCTCTGGAAATGCCGCGGACTGCCGACCGAGTAGTGCCTGCCGAACGCTTCCGGAGACAACTGGGACGCTACCAGAGCTTCGTTGGGATAGAGAATCAAATACAGGCGCTTTTCGAACTCTGACATGGGTCTCTCCTAATGACTGGTTCTCGCTGGCGCGACGGAAGCCACAAGCCGGCCCCATGGTAGCACTGAGGAAAGGTCCAATCAACGCCACCTCAAAAAAGCCGCGACGCACGACTTTTACTTATGTTACTTTCATTGCCATCGTGAGGAGCAGCAATATGAAAAGGGCTTCGATCGGCACCTGGGCATGCATAACTCTCGTCTCAGTGAGCGCGGCGTTTTCCGTGGGGGCGGGTTCCACCCCTTTGGAATTCAGCATCATTCCGAAGCCCCTGAAATTGGTAAAGGCGGGAGGACGCATGCCGTTAAACCAGCAGACCGTCGTCCGCTTTTCCCAAGGGGCGCAGTCCGAAGCAGACATGTTCGCACAATGGCTGCGACCGCCGAGCGCGCTGCCCGTGCGCGTGGAGGAACTCAAGGAGACACGCGCCAATTGCATCGACTTTGTCCTGAATGCCGGCCGCAAGGACCTCGGCGAAGAAGGCTACTGGCTGCAGATCAAGCGTAATCGTGTGCGCGTGGAAGCGCCGGCCCCGGCAGGATTGTTCTACGCCGGCGAGACCTTGCGGCAGTTGCTTCCGGCTGCGGTCTTTTCCCCGCGTCCTGTGACAGGAGTCAAGTGGTCGCTTCCGTGTCTGGAAATCACCGATCAGCCGCGTTTCCCGTGGCGCGGGATGCACCTCGACGTATCACGGCATTTCTATCCGGCCGATTTCATCAAGAAGTATATCGATCTGCTCGCCCTTCATAAAATGAACGTTTTCCACTGGCATCTCGTTGATGATGGCGGCTGGCGGCTGGAAATTAAGAAATATCCACTGCTCACCCAACGTGGCGCCTGGCGCAGCTCCCCGCCCAAAGAAACCTGGGATTACGGCAATATCGTCTTTCCGGAAAAGCGCACAGGCACGGAATACGGCGGCTTCTACACGCAGGATGAAGTCCGCGACATCGTCGAATACGCCGCGCATCGTCACATCACCATCGTCCCTGAAATTGAAATGCCCGGACACACTTGGCCGTCCATCAGCAGCTATCCGGAATTAGGCTGCGATCTGCCCGCCGATTATCACCCGCCGTCCAGCATGCCCGGCGACAACGTATACTGCGCCGGGAAAGAAGAGGTTTTCACATTTCTGGAAGACGTGCTGAAAGAAACCATGGCCCTCTTCCCTTCCCAATTCATTCACATTGGCGGGGACGAAGTTGACAAGAGGTTCTGGAACTTGTGCCCAAGGTGCAAGGCGCGCATGGAAGCGGAGGGCCTGAAAAACGCGAGCGAATTGCAAAGTTACTTCATCCGGCGCATAGACCGCTTCCTGACCTCCCAGGGAAGAAAGTTGATCGGCTGGGATGAGATACTCGACGGAGGGTTGGCACAGGGCGCCACGGTAATGTCTTGGCGCGGCATTTCTGGAGGCATCGAGGCTGTGCGCCAGGGCAAACATGCCATCATGAGCCCGACGTCGCACTGCTACTTCGACTATGCCTACAGCACGACACCAACCGAGAAAGTGTACTCCTACGAACCGGTCCCGGCGGAAATCGCCGATCACCCGGAGATGATTCTCGGCGCCCAAGGAAATGTCTGGAGCGAGTGGCTGCCGGATTCGACCGATGTGGAACGGATGGCATTCCCGAGAGCGGCCGCCATGGCTGAGGTCACCTGGTCGCCAAAAAACGGCAAAGACGTCGGCGATTTCATGAATAGACTGGCGTCTCATTATGCCCGGCTCGACTATCTGGATGTCAGCTATCGCATTCCGCCGCCGGATGCCTCATCGAACGCGATTCTGTTTAACAAGTCGGCCAAGGTATCACTCTCACCGCCGCCGATCCGTGGAATGCA
>Ga0182021_10011087_pt1 | contig 10689 bp, 10 predicted proteins | sample 612E3MmetaG_FD_120493 | JGI IMG/M metagenome (GOLD analysis project Ga0182021, IMG submission 120493) | Permafrost microbial communities from Stordalen Mire, Sweden - 612E3M metaG (Illumina Assembly) | ecosystem: Environmental > Terrestrial > Soil > Wetlands > Permafrost | place: Sweden...
ATCTTCTGGAGCACATCCTGCGCCTCATCCAAAGCGACAGCGAAGGGGGCTGCGCGGCCGAGAAGCTGCTCGTTTTCCTCGGCGATTATGTCGACCGCGGCCCATACTCGATGGGCGTGGTGAGCCGGCTGACCGGCGGGCTGCCGGCGGGCTTCACGCCGGTCTTCCTGAAGGGAAACCACGAGGATATGCTGCTGGCCTTCCTGGATGAACCAGGCACCGGGCTGAATTGGATTCGCAATGGAGGCAACGCCGCGCTCCTTTCCTACGGCGCCCCGCCGGACACCATCGAGGACGCATTTTTTGGCAGCTTGGCCGGTCTGTTCGAGGCGAACGCGGCCTTCCGCGAGTTGCTGCCGGACGATCACCTGCTATTCTACCGGAACCTGAAACCCAGCTTCCGCATCGGCGGCTACTTTTTCGCCCATGCCGGCGTCAGACCCGGCATAGCGCTCGACCGCCAGGCAGGGCACGACCTGATTTGGATACGCGATGAGTTCCTGCACTATCCCGGCGATTTCGGGGCTGTCGTCGTGCACGGCCACACGCCGGCGCATGCCCCCGAAGACCGCCACAACAGGATCGGCATAGATACACTGGCGTTCCGGACGGGCAGGCTGACGGCGGTTGTACTGGAAGGCTCGCGCCGCTGGTTTTTGTCCACATAACCTGCGAACCCGTCTTATCGCTCGGCCAGCCCCGCGCGCAGCGAATTTGGGACCACCGCGGCCTAAACCGCCTCTCCGCCGGCTTCGCGGAGTTTTTCAATAAGAGTAATCCCCGGCCGGCCGGCTTTCTCTTCCTTGGCCATCTCTTCCTTGGCCAGCGCGCCATCAGGCCCGCCATCGGCGCCGTTGGCCAGGGCTCCAGTGCCAGCCCCATCTGGGGCAGACACGGCGGGAGTGGCTGGAGCCACCACATTTTCCCTTGCGGATGCGGCGCTGGTTTGCTGTTCAGCCTTTTCCGGAATGGCTTCGACCAGGAGCTTTGAGCGGCCGGCGCGCGAGCCGTCGCCCGCATCGCTGCTTCCGTCGCCATCGCCGGCTTTTGCCGCTTTCTCCAGCAGCGCGCCGGAAGCTGCCGCGAAGGCAGAGTCCGTGGCCAGCACCGCCGGTTTCGGTGCGCTTTCGGACCAGGGAACGGGCCTGCCACGCTGCAGTTCGGTACCCCTGGAGCGCTTGACAGCCGGCAGCCTCTCTGGACTAGGCCCACTCTTGGGTTGAGCCGATGCCAGAATCAGCTCGGTGAGCTTGTGAAGCTCTCCCTTGATAATGCCGGCCTGCCCGGCCTCCCGGTCCTGAACCTGCGCAAGCTGCTGACGCAGCCTCGACAGATCCAGGTTCAAACGGTCGTACTCCGCGCGGTAATCGTCCAGGCTCCATTTAGAGGCGCCCCGGAGCCGCCTGCCGCCGCGATCGGCGCTGTTTTTCTCGAACGCTTGCCGCAGACGCTCGACCTCCTCATGATAGGATGCCGCGGCGTGCTGTGCCTCCTCCAGCTCCTCGCTCCGCCGGTTCAGCTTGTTGGAGAGGTCCCGTACGTCCTCGGAACGCGCCTCAAGCTGCGCCTTGACCTCCGTGACTTCATGATCGAGTTCGGGGAAGCGCCTGGAAATGGTCTGCTCCAGCACCGTGGCCGTGTTTTGCCGCTCGGACAATTTGAGATCGAGATCGGAAATCTGATCCTTGAGCGCGGCGATCTGCATTTGCAGCCGGCTGTTTTCGACGAGTTGCGCCGCGGCTTTTTGCTTGGCGCCGGCCAGTGCGGTTTCAAGGCGGCGTATGCGCACGGCGTAGGTCGCCCTTAGCTGATCCTGCGCTGCTTCGATCTCGGACAGCGTAACCGGAAGCGTCTGCTCCAGCCGCTTGCGGGAGAGCCGCGTGGCGCGGTACCAAAGCGCGGGCGCAACGAGAACGCCAATCAGGCTAGCGGTTAGAAAGCCCAGCGCGATCAGCAGAACTGCTTGGATCATTGATCTGGGCTCCCCTGCATTTGCGAAACATCCTGGTTTAACGGCACATAGGAACGACGGTTGCCGCCTGGCGCGCTATTCTTGTTGCCGCACATCCCGCTTCCGCCACCGCCTTGACCGGAGCCGATGCGTAACCTTGCATCGGCAGCCTGCCCAGCCCAGGAGCGCCTTAGAATGGGTTCCAGGTTGCAGAAGGTGTGTACTTCAAATAGCCGACATTGGCTCCCAAGCGCAACCCCACGCCTGCGCGAATTGGCGCCAGGACGACATCGCCACGCTGCAAAAACGTCATGCCAACGCCGCCAACCAGATAAGCAGAACCGTCGATGCCAACGAAGCGTTCGAAAATCTGCGGCGTGTACTGAAGGTTATAAACCAGTGTCATCACCTGGGCGCCGTTGCCGCCGAAATCGTAGCCGAGCGACGGCCCCTGCCAATAGACCTTCAGCGGTGGATAATTCTTGGTGTAGAGCGTGCCCTCGCCATATCTGAGCCCGGCGACGATCGCCCCGCCGGCTTCCTCGCCGAGAACGTAGCCCGTGGGATAGCCGTAGCGGGAGAAGGCGTGCTGAACCACTTTGGCGAGCCCTTCGGAGATGCTGCCGAAAAAGTGGTGCCCCGCATCCATGATCTCATTGGACGAGTAGGCGCCGGGCGGGGGCGGAGGAGGAGACGCCGGCCCGTCGTAATATGCCCCGGCTTCCGGGCCTGAAGGCGGCGGCGAGGGAGCAGGCGCGTAGGGCTGGCCATAACCGGGGCTGTTGTACTGTCCCGAAACCGCCGGGGGTGTGATCGGCCTCGGCCCGTCATAGGGGCTAGGCGAGGGAGGGTAATTCTGCGCCTGCGCCAAATTGGCACCCAGGCACAACGCTATCGCAGCAGCCTGCAAGACAAGCCAGCTAAGGTGCGGGATGCGGTGACGGATCATCGTGCACTCCGGTTTCAGGGCGTGTCGCGGCCCTTCATGAAGCGGGAAGCCGGTGTTGCGCAGGGCTGCCCTCACTGTCCGGGCAATGAGGGCCAAATTTTGTCACCTCCGGCAGGCACCGGCTGGCGGCCGGTAGAAGCGAAGGCGCCTGGCCGCATCCTTCCTACCTTTCGTGCTGTGTCCATGAGCCTGCGCTCATGTCCCCAACGCCAATAAAAAAGTCTTCAGTATTGCCAGCGGCGGATTCTGCGACAAGCGTCTGTGCGGCCAGCCCTACCGGCGTTGCGAGCTTGGCTTTTCTCGAAGGTGCCGGGCGGGACGGCAAAGCGGCCTCGCAACCCTCACCCCCGCAGGTGTCCATCTTCCCGTCGCTTCCGCCGCGGCAATCGCCGGCGCATGCCGCTTGAACAAGCACAGGCCGGACACCGTTTGCCCCGTCCCAAGCAAAAACGGCCTGAGTCGAGGCGGTCGTAAAGCAGAGTGCTCCCAAGCAGAGCATCTGGCGTGTGCAATTGACTATTTTCAACACAACACAAGTCCTTCCATTGCCGCCTGCCTAGAAAACTCCGCCGGGATAAAGGCGAACGGCCACATAGCCACATAAATATTTGTCGCGGTGCCTTACCCAGCCGTTCCAGACAGTGCATCGTCTCGACCTGAAGCCGTGCTGTTAAATGCAACCCTCAGGCCGCGTTTCTTACGCGCCATATCGCACTACCGGGGCTAGCTGCAGCGAAGCTGACCTTCGGCAAATTGTCCCCAGGGCATCGCTTCGCTCTGTTTGTGAAATCGACGGCTGCCGCGCGCAACCTCTAGAACGCTGTTGAAGCGCCGCACCGCTGAGCGTTTCAAGGCTGGAAAGCGTCAGGCATCGCCCAGAAATAGGTGAGCGATGCCTTGGTGCTACAGCTCCGGCGTAATCTTTTGAAATGCCTTGGACACCAACTTCACGGCTCCCATTACGGCATTTCTGATTCCGTCTGCGGGTAAGCTTGCTGGCCGCTTGGCGTTAGCCTGCAAGAGCTGATCCGTCAGTGCATCCGCGTCTAAACCCGGATCGGCGGGCACCTCCTGGAGATCGCGAATGGCCTTGATCTCCGCGGAGCCCGCATCTGGAGCCTCGGCATTCGCCGTGCTGCTCTTTTTGACCACGCTGATCCCTGCCGTGCCGATCTGGGACTTCCCGGCCGCAGGCGGATTATCCTTCGCCTCTCCTGGCGCAAGCACGGTCAGGACCAGAAAAGCGCCCGTTCCCGCCGCCGCGAAGGTGAGAACCACGCTCCTGGTAATCCGGTTTTTCCGCAACGAAGGAAGCAGGACTCTCACCCGAGGGCCACTTGCCGCGCGCCATCTCCGGCTGGTGAGAAAATCGCGCGCGGCGATCAGCCGCCGCAGGCAGCGGATGCCGGACGTATCGCCATTGTTGAGGTCGGGGTGGAAGCGTTTCGCCGCTCTCCGGAAGGCCGAATTGATTGTCGCCTCGTCCGCGTTTGCGGCTACTCCCAAAACTTCATGGGGCTGGGCCATGCATCTTCTCCGCACAAGGTCGCAAGACGCCCGCGCCGTAATGGCGCAATGCACACGCATAACTGGATTTGTTAACGTACAATCAACTGTCGGTTGCAACTATGGCTGGATTTGGGCTAAATCTGCGCCCGGCCCGTTCTCGCACAGGATTAGCGGAGGCTCAGATACAGCGCGCGGTAGCGGCTTGCAGCAAGGCTGCGGCAGCCTTGAAAAGCCGTTCCTCGCCGGAACGGCGGCCTACGAGTTGCACGCCTAGCGGCAGGCCGTTCACTTCGAGCAGCGGGAGATTAAGGGCAGGAACACCCAGATAAGTCCACATCGAGCAGAAAACCGGGTTGCCAGTGGTCTTGAAGCCCTTCGGCGCCGGCCCTGGGGCGGACGGCGTTATAATCGCGTCGTAGGGCTCAAGCGTGCCCAGGAGCTGCTGGTAAAGGGATTCGCGCTCGCGGAGGGCTTGCGCATAATCCACAGCCAGCATTTGCCGGCCGGCTTCGATGGCTTCGCGCAACTCGGTGCTGAGCTGGTCCTTGCCCCGCTCGTAGTAGCCGGTGTAGTTCAAGGCCATTTCGGAAAACATCACGGTGCGATGAAATCCGATGGCGCGATCGAAGCTGGCGGGAAGATCGAGGGTCTCGCAGATGGGTCCCAAGGCCTTGGCGAAGCTTTCGAATGCAGCCTTCGTGTCCTCCTCCGCAAGCGGCCAGGAAGGTGTTCTTACGAACGCGAAACGGGCCGGAAACGCGCTCTCCCGCGTGGCGGCAAGGTAATCGCCGGATGCGCTGCCTGCGCCCTTCGCGAGCACCTGCCCAACGGCCGCGGCGTCTCCAAGCGTTCGCGCGAACACGCCCACAACATCGAGGCTTCCCGCTTCCTCAAGCACGCCTTCCCGGGAGAAAAGCCCGTGCGTTGGCTTCAAGCCGTAGACGCCGCAAAAGGCCGCCGGGCGGATGACCGAGCCGGCGGTCTGCGTTCCAAGCGCGATGGGAACCATCCCGGCCGCAACCGCCGCTGCCGAACCGGACGAGGAACCGCCTGGAGAATGCTCAAGATTGCGCGGGTTGCGTGTCCGCGCCGGATGCATGAAGGCAAGCTCCGTAGTGACGGTCTTGCCCATGATGACAGCGCCCGCCTCGCGCAATGCCCGGACAACGGCGGCATCGGTTTGCGGCCCGCGCCCGGCATCGAGCACGGTGCCGTTTTCCGTAGGCATGCCGGCAGTGTCGATGATGTCCTTTACGCCAACGGCAACGCCAGCAAGCGGTAGGCGTGATAGATCGGCGCATGCGTCCAGCGCGGCTGCTTGAGCCCTCACCTGCTCCGGCTCGAAATGCTGCCACGCCTGAATTGCGGGCTCGTTCGCCTCGATATGGGAAATCAGCGCGCCGGCATAATCGCTGACCGCGATCCGGCGCGCCTTGATTGCCGCGATGGCACCCAGTGCGTCGAACTTATAAGCCTCGCCCGCCACCGCGTACTCCTCACATCGAGAACAGAACAGGACGCCTAGATGGACCCGTCCTTGAGCATCCGGGAGAGCGAATCCAGCTCATCCTTCAGCACGCCGTCCTGCTGCTTCAAGTTCTCTATCTTGCGGATGGCGTGAAGCACGGTGGTGTGGTCCCTGCCGCCGAAACGCCGGCCGATCTCCGGCAGCGAGCGCGAGGTCAGCGTTTTTGCGAGATACATGCCGATCTGGCGCGGCCGCACGATCGACTGATTGCGCCGGCTGGACAGCAGGTCGCCCCGCTGGACGCCGTAATGCTTGGCGACGATGCGCAGGATGTCGTCGATCTTGACGCGCTTGGGCTCTTTCGAGCGGATGAGATCGCCGATGGTATTCTCGGCCGCATCGCACGTTACTTTCTCGCCGGTGAGTTGATAGGCGGCGTGGAGGCGGGTGATGGCGCCTTCGAGTTCGCGGCCATTCTCGGTGAGCTGCGTGGCCAAGTAATCCAGCACGTCGGCCGGAACCTCGAAGGTTGGCGAAACGGCGCACTTCTCGGTCGCGCGCTTCTCAAGGATTTTCAGCCGCAGTTCGTAATCGAGCGGGGCAAGCTCGGCGACCAGGCCGCCCGACAGCCGCGAGCGCATCCTGGCGTCGAAGCTTTCGAGCAGGAGCGGGGCACAATCCGCGGCCACCACGACCTGCTTGCCGCCGTCGATCAATGAATTGAGCGTGTGGCAGAACTCCTGCTGGAAGGTCTTGCCCTGCAGGAACTCCATATCGTCGATCAGGAGGAGATCGATGGTGCGCAGCTTCTCTTTGAAGGCCGGGCCTTCACGCGTCTGCAGCGCATCCGCGAAGCTGTACATGAACCGCTCGGCGGTGAGGTACAGCACTTTCGCACCCGGATTGCGGCTCTTCACCTCCCAGGCGATGGCGTGCAGGAGATGGGTCTTGCCCATGCCGACCCGCGCATGGATATAGAGCGGATTATAGCGCAAAGGCTGATCGGGCGTGCTTTCGGCAACCTGCAAGGCCGCCGCGTGCGCAAGCCGGTTCGGGGCGCCGACGACGAACGATTGGAAGGTATAGCGCGCATCGAGCGGCGAGCCTTCGAAACCATCGAGGCCGGTCCGTCCGTCCCTTGCCGGCATCTGCGAAACAACTCTCAGCGGCACTGGCGTGGCCGGGGCGGGCTGCGTCCTTGGGGCCGCCGCGCCGGCTTCCCTGGCGGCAACGGGCGCTGCCTTCAACTTTTCGACCGCTGCCAGATGAGGCTGGCGAACCCGGAATTCTAGTTTATTCGCGCCGGAAAGCTCGGTACCGCAGCAGGCGAGCAGCTTGTCCGAATAGTGGGACTGAAGCCAATTCCGCAAAAACTTGGTCGGCACCGATACCTGAACGATGCGGCCGTCGTAGCCCTCTAGCTCCACCCGGCCAAACCAGCTCGTAAACACATCGTCGCCAAGCTCAGCCCGGAGACGGCTCTGAATACGCCGCCATTTATGCTCTATTGAAGATGTCGAGAGTTCTAAAGCTTCCATAATAATATACCTCGCCGCCCGGAAGGGCGTTCATCGGAAAGGGGCAAATGTCAGGTGCTAGGCTGCGATGGGCAGTTCGCAGGGGGAGCCAGCGGCCACAGGCTCCAGTTCGGCGGCTTCTTGCGGCAGAATGGGCGCCAGCAAGCCCTTGCCGGTCGCCTTGGATGTCAGGATTTCGGGCCTGACGGGACTATAGGGCTTTACCCCGCGCGGGGCGTTGAAGAACCCTTCAACGATATCCGACGCCAGTTGCTGCCGCTCGCGCGCCTCAAGATAGGCCTTCCAGGAGACGGAATGCCGCTCCAACTCGGCGGCGCCGGTGCTGGAAATCTCGCTGGCGCGGGAAAGAAGCTTTTGAGCGCGCTGGAATATGGCAGGCCGCGCTGGCGGCTGTTTCCACGCATAAGAACATATAAATTGCGGCGTAATCGCCTTGCATTCACTTTGCATCCACTAATCCTCCTGCCCAATGCGTGGCGGACAGAAAGTGCGTGGGACACCAAAAGGCACAATGGAGCACGCGCACCGGCTATCCGTCGCCTGACTTACAGACAGAGGGACACATTGGGGGCGGCCACCCCACAAAATGACCCTGATACGCATTACACAGAAAACTTAGTCAGGAGGGGATTACTCCCCGTTCGGAAACCGTACTTTACAAAACAAGGCGGCCGGACGCAAGCCCGCACACGGAGTCGAGCGTGTGGCGAAACCTGGGCGGAACGTTTGAATGAAACGCGGTGGACTCAGCCAACCCCTTGTGGAAATTAAGGAATTGTTAATAATTTTGCCTAAAGCCGACGACACGTATTGATAGCGTATTTTTGTTGACACACGCCAAGATAGAGATTTCTACAGAACGCGCGGGCGGGCTACACTACTCGCTAAACTACTGAAAATATGGGATTATTTAGAAATTGCCGTTTGCGCCAGCATTCCAAGCGAAGGCGCGCTGGTGCAAAACGGCATCAGCATGGTTGAATTTAGGCAGCAGCGCCGAGCGCCTTGATACGCTGGGAGAGGCGGGAGATTTTCCGGGCCGCCGTATTCTTATGAATGATGCCCTTCGAAGCCGAGCGCTGGATCTCGGGCTGCGCCTCGCGCAGAGCCACGGCCGCGGCTTCCTTTTCGCCTGCGGCGATGGCCTCTTCCACCTTGCGGACGAACGTCTTCAGGCGGCTGCGGCGGGACTTGTTGATCTCAGTGCGGCGCTCAGCCTGACGGGCTGCTTTTTTTGCCGATTTCGTGTTTGCCATGTCTACATTCCTTCGCGGGCGGCGGCCCGCGCTTAAAGAGCCGATTCTGGGGGAAAAAAATCCTCTCGGGCCACCATAAGCGGCCGGACTGCGATAGCATATACATTTGATGCGATTGAGCGTCAATCTTGGCGGCGGCCAGTCTTGCCAACCTCCTGAGCAAAGTGGCGCTGCAAACGGGAAACCGCCGCTCCTCTCGCGTCCTGCAATTGCCTGCCACCATTGCGGCCAGGCCCTCACGGGCACTTCGGAGACGCCACACTAACGGCTGTTGCCGAAGGGCAGCAAAGCTTGATAAAGCGCGGCCTGCGGCGCGAGTGTACCGGCGGCGGCGCATCCTGGCCCTGCATAGTCTTGAGCATCACAAACAGGAGTTCCAGGCAAATCGGGAAGATATTGAGACAGGCCCACCGTGCCGGTCGGCTCGGATATGCCGCAAGCGTCTTGACGCTCCTCTTCATCGCCTCCCCATTTCAATCGGTAGGCCAGCCCTCTCCACCAGCGGACCGGAACTCTGCATTAGACTAAAGTGCAGTTAAAATGAACGCCACCCGCAAGGCTTGGGCGACAGGCCTGGGCCGCAGGCTTATACAGCACCCAGAACGATCCTGAGATTCGGCAGGTATATTCTCGCAATAACCGGATACACTTAGCCCCTGCCTTCACGCGGAATTAAACTCAGCCGGTGTAGAATTCGGCGCGCTTGCCAGTGGCACCTTGTTGTCTGGAAATGCCTCGTAAGGCGCCAGGAGCGGGTACGCCAGAGAAGGAGCGCGGAGCGGGGGCAAGGACACGCACGATGCCTTTTGCGGAATGGGGCGATGAATTCAGCATCGGCATCGAGGAACTCGACGCCGATCACAAGAAGCTTTTCGCTCTGCTCAACGACCTGAAAAATGCCATGGACACTGGCGATGCCCACGAAGCGCTCGGCAGGGTTCTCTCGGGGCTAAAGCTGCATATGAGCTTCCATTTCGCGCATGAGGAGGAGCTTCTCCGGCTGTCGGACTACCCGGATTACGAAGCGCACTACCGGGAGCATCAGGCATTCGCGGATGCAGTCGAGGAACTTCACCGGGATTTCCGGATACGAGCCTCGGACGCGCTGCCGCGGCAGGCTTTTGAGTTCCTGAAGAACTGGCTCTACCAGCATAGTCTGGAAGCGGACCGGGCTTTTGCCGAGTATCTCAAAGCGAACCCGGCCATGCTGGAGCGGATCAGCCCCGCCAGTGCAGGCGCGGTTCGTTAAGTTCCGGCCGGCGCCGAACCCGCATATTCACGCGAAGTTAAGCGCGGACCGCCTATAATCGGTTACTCATGGCACCTGACACTCATTTCCGGGAGAAGCCGGGGCATGGACGGAAGCGTACGCCGGAGAAGTCGTCGGGTACGGGGCGAAGGACAAGCACAATGCCTTTTGCGGAATGGGGCGACAATTGTGACCTTGGCATCGAGGCGTTCGACCGCGATCACAAGCGGCTTCTTGCCCTTCTCAACAAGCTACACCACGCCGTGGAGGCCGGCCACTCCCAGGAAGTTCTCGCCAGGGTCCTGGCGGCTCTGAATATCTACGTGAATTTCCATTTCACCGAGGAGGAAGAGCTTTTTCTGCGCACGAATTATCCTGATTATGAACCGCATCGGCGCGAGCATCGGAAATTGACGGCCGCGGTCGAGGAAATTCGCCAGGACTTTGAAAAGAGCGCTTCAGACGCGCTGTCACAACGGGTTCTGGAGTTTTTGAGAGGCTGGCTCTACGACCATCACATACGATTTGACCGGGCCTTCGCGGCGTATCTCGAAGCGAACCGGGCTACACTCGAACTCCAGGACAGCTCCGCCAGCGCGCGAGCTGCTCAATAGACCCTGGGCACCGGCGTCCAGACTGCTCACAAAAAGCTATACGGGTCGACATCCACATGCAGCTTGACGCTGCCGCGCGGCTGCTCGGCCCCGTCGAGCCACGCGCGCAAGAACCCCTGCAAATCCGCCTCGCGCGCGGCCTTCACCAACAGCCG
>Ga0182021_10011088_pt1 | contig 10688 bp, 7 predicted proteins | sample 612E3MmetaG_FD_120493 | JGI IMG/M metagenome (GOLD analysis project Ga0182021, IMG submission 120493) | Permafrost microbial communities from Stordalen Mire, Sweden - 612E3M metaG (Illumina Assembly) | ecosystem: Environmental > Terrestrial > Soil > Wetlands > Permafrost | place: Sweden...
AGAACAGATATCCCTGATCTTGCAACGCCGTGGTTGTCGGAATGCTGGTGTGTTAAATGTTGCGTATGTGCGGCGAACAGGGCGGCCGAATTCTCGACGCGGCGTTGGCAGATAAAGAGCGCGGCTACGGCCTGCGCCAGGTGACGCTTGACCCGGTTGCGCGTGCGCACCTGATCGATGTATCCAGCGGCGATGCCCGCAACGCCCTCAATGCGCTCGAGCTGGCGGTCGAATCCACCCCACCGGATGCCGGCGGCATGATCCATGTCAGCATGGAGGTCGCCCAGGAATCCATCCAGAGACGGGCGGTGCTGTACGACAAGGATGGCGATGCGCACTACGACACGATCAGCGCTTTCATTAAATCCGTGCGCGGCTCCGACCCGGATGCCGCACTCTATTGGCTGGCGAAAATGCTTTATGCCGGGGAAGACCCACGCTTCATCCTGCGCCGCCTGATCATTCTATCTGGGGAGGATATCGGCCTGGCCGACCCCATGGGAATCGTAGTGGCGGCTTCCGCCATGCAGGCATTCACCTTCATCGGCCTGCCGGAAGGTGTCTACCCAATCGTCGAAGCCACCCTCTACCTGGCCACCGCCCCCAAATCCAACACCGCCACAGCCTATTTCAAAGCCTACGAGCGCATCGAGCAGGCAGGCGTCGGAAATGTTCCCACCCACCTGCAGGATGCCAGCCGGGACGCCGTCGCGCTTGGGCACGGGCAGGGCTATGTCTACCCGCACATGTATGAGGATCACTTTTTCGCACAGCAATATCTCCCCAAGGAATTGCTGGGCACCTACTTCTACAAGCCTTCCAGTGTGGGCTATGAGGTCGAAGTGGCCGAACGGCTGGCGCGCTGGCGCGAGGCCCAGCGCAAGGCCCTCGGCATCACCCGTCTCGAAGAGATCCCTGACCTGACCCAGGAACAGATCGACGAAATGAAGCGTCACATTAAATAACATGCCCGCAATGCTGCTCATCCGTCACGGCGAAAACGATTTTGTTAAACAAGCCCGCCTGCCCGGACACCTGCCGGGCATTCATCTGAACAAGCGCGGAAAGGCACAGGCCGCCGCCCTGGCCGAATCATTGAAAAACATGCCGATCCGGGCCATCTACGCCAGCCCGCTCGAACGCGCCGTCGAAACCGCCGAACCGCTGGCACAGGCACTCGGCCTGGCGATCCAACTCCGCCCGGGCCTGCAGGATACGGATGTCGGCGAGTGGCAGGGCGCCCAGCTAAAAAAACTCCGCAAGCTGCCTCTGTGGAAGCAGGTCCAGGGACATCCTTCCGAAGTGCGTTTCCCTGGCGGGGAATCCTTCCTGGAGCTGCAGCAGCGCCAAGTTAAAGAAATCGACCTCATCCGCCTCGCCCACAAACCCAGGGACATGGTCGCCGTGATCTTTCATTGCGACCCGATCAAACTGGTCCTGGCGCATTATATCGGTTTGCCCCTGGACAGTTTTCAGAAACTGGTTGTGACGCCCGGTTCGGTTTCCATTCTGATGCTTGGCAAAACCGGCGGGCTGCTGGCCGCCCTCAACCTGAGACCCCCGTTTGTATTGGGAAAGTGAGTATTACCAGGGGTTACAATTTAATCCACAGCCGCCGGATCAAGAAACCAACTTTCCGTCTCCTGATGTGGATCATTTTCCGAAGTCACCATTTTTGCTCCTCGGTTGCGGCCAGACGGCTTTCGAGGTCTCGATTAGTATGATAAACCACGGCGAAAGGGAACCACTGCCTTTATTTTGATCTATTGGATTTCGCACGACATGAATATAATATCTTTGGGAGCATGACCAAAAGTAGGTAGGCAATTGACGAATTGTCATCTTGCAAATATTCTAAACCGAGGGTGAAAGTATGTTTAAGAATATGGAACACGAGCATCCTTCAATGCTGAAGACATTGAAGCATGGGGGTTTTCCTGCGCTTTTTTATTTTCTTTCGTTTTGCCTTCTCACATACCCGCTCATTCTTAAATTTTCCATGTATTTTTTTTCCAATAGGGCGGACGGCATTCAGAATATTTGGAACCTTTGGTGGGTTAACCTATCTGTTCTCCGGCCGGATTTGCATCCAACCATCTGGCAGACAAACATGCTGCACTGGCCCTTCGGGATCACCTTGTATGCACATACCCTCAACCCATTTAACGGCTACCTTGCAGTATTTCTGCTGCGGTTCCTGTCTCTTATCGAGACATATAATACAATTACTATATTCGCCTTTGTCATGGCTGGCCTGACCATGTATTGGTTTTCATATTACGTGACCAGATCATTTTGGGGGAGTATTTTGGCGGGCTTTATCTTCACTTTTTCAGCCTATCATTTCCTGCATGCTCAAGGACATTTACAACTCGTATCGCTGGAATGGATTCCTTTGTTTATTCTATGCTGGTACATCCTGATCACCAGGCCCCATCCGGTCACTGGCGTTGCAGCTGCCGTTGTCTTATGGCTGGTGGTTCTTTGTGATTATTATTATTTTTTCTATTGCGTCATGACCGCCATCTTCATCCTTATTTGGTATGCGATCATAAATAAAAATGTCCGGTTCATTCTAAAGAAACAATATTTGCTATCTCTGGCAGTTTTTAGTGTTGTGGCAATCCTGCTCATTTGGCCGATTGTTGGCGCTTTGCTGGTAAGTAATTACCACGATCCCCTGTTGGGAACTCATGACGCGGCCGTATATTCCCTGGACCTCTTTGCACTCATTATTCCCGGCCAATCATGGTTGTTCAATCGATGGACCCAATCCTATTGGTCAAAATTACCGGGTGGAAGTGGCGAGAATAGTGTCTATCTCGGCATAACCGTCTTTATCCTGGCAGGCTATGTCTGGATAAAACGAAAAACATTGGAACCCGCTATTAAACAACAAATCTATCTATGGCTTGCAACGATGGTTATCTTCTTTTTGTTGGCCTTGGGACCGGCATTACATATTTTGGGGAAAAATGTCTGGGATAAAGGCATGCCATATACACTTATGCTGCATGTATTGCCATTTATGAAGCTTTCCGGTGTGCCTGTCAGGATGGTGGTGATGGTAATTTTCGGCGCCTCATTTCTAAGCGCCATAGGATTGCGTGAATTAATCCGGAATTTTCCTCGCAAGAGAGTTCTTACTTTTGTGTTATTGGCAGTACTCCTTTTTGAAACCCTGCCGAGCCCCTTGCCAGCCATCAAAATCGAGGTACCGGGTTATGTGACCGCTTTGCGGAGCCTTCCAAACGATGGTGGAGTGCTCGACCTGTTCACAAAAGACTTGTTCCTTCCTTTGTATTACCAAACAATTGATGGCCAACCGATCACGGGCGGAAGAATTTCACGGTTTCCCACTTCGGTGGTGAATAATGACGAAGTATTGGCCGAAACGATTGAAAGCCGGAATTATGGCAAGCTATGGGCTACCTATCATATCCGATACATCGTTACACAAGGCACAATCCGGCCTCCAGTTGGGCAGCCATATATAACCATTAAGGCGGTTTACGATCAAAACGGTGTGAAAATATATCGGATCGGGTGCATATGTGAATGAAATTAGCAAGCCAACGCGATGACATTATGTATTGGAAATAGTATTCAAGAATTGTACCGGCAAAGCTGCCTCAACACAGGTCTTAGTACTTCCACACCTTGGTGATATTCCGCCACTGCGATATGCTCGGCGTGCGTATGGTCCAGCGAGGAATCCCCAGGCCGTAAGCCATGGCTAGACAACCCCAGTCCGACGCAACGATGTTCAGTTCGGCCGTGCAGGCCTTCTACGTAATAGATTTCGAGAAGGTGATAGAAGACCTGGTGGTGGACGCTTTAATACGATATGCCGGCAAAACCAGGATTGCATTCAGCCCGACGGGATAGTCCGACCCATGCTTTGCCCTTCCTGTCCTGAAAACATTGCCGGAGGCCGGATAACGAGAACGATGGTATAAATGGGGCGCGTGTTTGAATTCATGTTTTTTACCTGGCAGTTAAACCGGAGGTCACTGCATGCTTAGGTTTACAAAATCGGCGGCATTGGTGTTTTTTATGCTGGCTTTCACCTTCGCCTATTTTTATCAAATTCCCTCCACTAATGGCAACAGCCGCCTGGCCCTAACCATGTCAATTGTCAAGCAGGGCCGCCTAAACACCGATACATTTAATTCACAATCAGGCGGGTACTACAGTCTGGATCGGGCAGTATACAAGGGAAAAATCTATACTGACAAAGCAATCGGATCGTCCGTGCTGGCCGCTGTGGTCTATTATCCCATCTACACGGTCCTGCACTACTTCGGGAAAGAATTGAGCGCAACGAAGGAACAACATCTCCTGACATTTCTTGTCATGGGACTGCCCTCGGCTGTTACCGGAACCCTCATTTACATCCTGTGTGAATATCTTTCCAAAAGCAGATTCCGGGCATTCATCGTCACCCTGGCCATCGCGCTGGGAACGATGTGTTTTCCTTTCGCAATTATTTATTTTGGGCACCAACTGGCTGCAACGCTCTTGTTCGGGGCGTTTTTTATGGTCTTCCGCATCAAGACTCTCCCGGCTCCGGCCAGGATAGGTAATTTTTATACCTTCCTGATCGGCTTGCTTTTGGGACTGGCATTACTGACCGATCTGACCACGGCAGTGGTTGTCCTGCCTATAGTTGCCTATTATTTTTACATATTGTGGACCCGGAAGCTCCTCACGTGGGTAAAGATATGGGTTTTTCCTGCGCTTGGCGGGCTCATCCCGATTTTGCTCATGGTGGCATATAACACCCTGGTTTATGGTAGTCCCTTCTCAGTCGGCTACCAGTATCTGGTCGATCCAGTATTCAAGGCTGCCATGGCAAAAAACTTCTTGGGAATCGGCTGGCCTAATTTGCAAGTTTTATATTATGAAACCTTGCAGCCAGCCCAGGGGCTCTTCTGGCAAAGTCCCGTGTTGATTATTGCACTGGGCGGCGGATATTTTATGCTGAGAGATAAGCAGGTTTGGCCGGAATTTCTTGTCGCCACGATTGCCTTTTTCGCTTATTTGCTTTTGAATTCCGGTTACTTTATGTGGTGGGGAGGCTGGTCCTTCGGGGCACGCCAGATTGTCCCCATGCTGCCGTTCCTTTGCCTGCCTTTAATCTTTGTGCCAAAAAAATACTTCCCCATTGTTATCGGACTGACCGTAATCTCTGTGGCCCAGATGGGTATCGTTGCCGCAAGCAGGGTCATGGTTCCTGACGATATCATGTCCAAATTCAGTCTACTAAGCTTTTTCCAATATTCGACCATCTACAGCTATTGCCTGCAATTATTATCTAAGGGGCAGTTTGGCTGGAATATCGGGCTGACCTATTTTGGCTTACAGAAATGGGTGAGCCTGATCCCAGTCAGCCTGGTGATCTTGGGCACGACGGCTATCTTTGCCTGGATGAAACCGGAACCGCAGGGGAAATCGGCTTTGTCTTAGGGAGTCTCCAGCGAGTGGTATGAGCCTATAATAGGCGCATATCCTTTTTCAAATTTCTAATCAAGGAGTGCTCGACCAGATTTTTAACGGCGGTTGGAACCTGCTAAGTATGGCACTCGGGTGATTATGGGAAATAGACTTTTCAACAAAGCCGCAGATTTTGTCCTGCCCTGGGCAATATTTTTGGGGGGTCTGTGGTTCTCAGTTATCAAGGTGATGGGTTCAGGTTTTTCTTTGATCCCGGGAGACCTGGGGGATAATCGGTTAAACAATTACATATTGGAACATTTCTACCGGTGGATAACGGGCCTGGATCCATCCTACTGGAGCGCCAGCTTTTTTTACCCATTTCCTAATGCCATCGCATTCAGCGACAACTTGCTTGGCTCGGCAGTTTTCTATGCGCTTTTCCGCAGAATTGGTTTGGATCGGGAAACTGCTTTTCAGGCCTGGTATATTCTCGGTTTCTTTCTAAATTACGTTGCCGCTTTTTATGTTCTGAAAAAGCTGGGGTTTAAATCATTGGCAGGGGCAGCTGGTGCCTTCTTTTTTAGTTTTGGTTTGCCCATCTGGGGCCAGCAAGGTCATGCGCAATTGATCTATCGCTGTGCTGTTCCGCTGGCCTGTTATTTTCTCTGGGAATTTTCTGAAAGGCCAAAATTCTGGAAGCTTATTTTGATGGGCTTGTGCACTGTCTGGCAAATCTATCTGTCCATTTATAACGGCATCTTTTTGTTAATGTTATTGGCAGTGATGCTGGTGCTGATCCCGTTTTTTGCAGGCAAGCAATCATTCTTAAGTTGGCTTTTGTACTGGCCCAGACGTTTGAAACAAGCCTGGCGTGAAGCGTCACTCATCCCGCGTTTTTATTCCCTGGGCCTGATCCTGGGCGAGGCGCTCAGTTCGTTTATCATCCTGTACCCGTATTATTCGGTTTCAAAAATCTATGGCTTCGCCAGAAAATGGTCTTCCATAGAAACGATGCTGCCTCGGCTGCGCAGCTTCTTCCTGGCAGATAATTCCCTTATCTGGGCAGGCTTATCAGGGCAGATACAGGGAATGGGACCGTTTCGCTGGGAACATCAATTATTCCCGGGGCTGGCGGTTATCTTGTTGGCCCTGATTGGTCTCGCTTGGCGCCCTAAATCGGAAAATCGTAGGATTGCCTGGCTGGCTTTCTGGGCCATGCTCGTTTTGGTAGGAATCACTTTGGATTTTCGAAACTTCTCAATCTATCGGCTCTTCATAACAATTCCAGGTTTGAATAGTCTCAGGTCAGTCACCCGTATCGTCTTGGTATTAATGTGGCCGGGTGCCATTTTCATCACCTATGTTCTGGATGCATTACTTCACATTCAGAGTGGGGCTGGAAGAAAGTATTTACTGCAAGGGTTTACATACCTCATGATAGGGTTGTTATTGATTGAATCGCTTGCAGTCAGCCACTCCACTTTCAGCAAAATTGATGCGCAAAATAGGTTGAGCGCAATCAAAAATATGATCCCTGTTGATATTCCCAAAGACCCTGTCCTGATCTTGTCGGGAACAGGAAAACCAAATGTGGAAAATGAGATTGATGCCATGTTGGTTGCCCAGGACCTCGGTTGGCCGGTGTTGAATGGCTACTCGGGTAATTTTCCCCCGAGCTATGGAGTAACAAACACCTGTCGGGTTCTACCGGAAAGGATAATAGCCTACATGAAATTCGCTCATATTTCAGATGTAGTCTTTTATTTAACAATGATGAAAAGGGTTGTTCCGGTGGGCTTCGCTGATTGCAATCCGAATTGGTGGATAAAAATACCATAATGTTTCTGTTTACTTGTCTTAATTCTGGATAACCGGATCGTACTGGGATTATCCTTCGGCATTTATTAAGCGCAACCCATCCAAAGGAATTCGTCCTCTTCTTAATTTCTCCTCCTGCCGATTCGAAAGAACAGGCTAGACCAGCTCAAGAGGAATTCACTCCACCGATCAAAAGGTTATTTCTGTGAACAAATTGCTTCACCTCCATCAATCAAATCGTTATATTCGTTTGCTTGCACTTATATTTGTCAGCAGTTTCTTCGGCTTGATCTGGTACCTGCTGCTCTATGGTAGTGCCCCTCTGCATTTTTCATATGTAAATTGGATTTACAAGACAGGCGGGGATGTTTTTCAGCATCAAATCAGTTGGGAATGGTTCCGTCAGGCAGCCTGGCAATTCCCTTTGGGTCGGATCGACGCGTATGGATATCCCTTTGGAACTTCCATCCTCTATACCGATTCAATTCCACTGCTGGCAATTCCCTTAAAACTGCTTTCACCTTTAATGAAACAAAATTTCCAATACCTGGGGTTATGGGAACTGGCATCTGTATCGGGGCAAATGCTGCTGGGGATGGCAGTGCTTGGTGAATTTACCAATTCCTATATCAAGAAGATTCTGGGTGCATCTTTGCTCGTGCTTTCTCCAATCTTGATATTTAGCGCTTTTGGGCACGATCCATTAACCGCGCAATGGATTTTGTTGGCCGGGATCTGGTTTATCCTTTTGGAGTATCGTCATAAATTGTGGCGCGGCGCCTGGCTGGTCTTGTTTGCTTTGGCAATGTTGGTGGAAGTTTATTTTGTTGCCATGCTTCTGCCTTTGTGGGCGATAGGCTTGTTTTTTCGCTATACCAGGGAAACCAATAAGCGCATGTTGGCTGTGGACGTGTTTTGCGTGATTGGGGAAATGCTTATTATCGCCTATTGTATTGGTTTCTTTTCCCTGAGTGCAGGTAGTCTACGAGCAACTGGTTTTGGAGATCTTTCCTGGAATCTGAACGGATTTATCAACCCCACCCGTTGGAACATTTACGGGGTGGTCAACACGGCTCTTCCCGCCACTCTTCTCCATCCGCTGCCGATCGGAACATCCGGGCAGTACGAAGGATTCAGCTATTTGGGATTGGGTAATCTAGTACTATTACCTATCGCAGCCGTTTTGTTTTTCAAGGGTGATCGCTCACGCCGCAATCTGTTCTTCTGGCTGCCTTTTATCTTGGTTTCCATTTTGTTCATTTTATATGCGCTTTCGAATAAAGCCTATTTAAATACGAAACTTTTATGGAATATTCCCCTGCCCGATTTCATTCTCAGGCTTTGCTCTTACTTTCGATCCTGCGGGCGTTTCATTTGGCCCGTGTTCTATTTTTTGGTGCTGTTTGGGATCATCAGTATTATTCGAAATACCCGCTATGCATCAGTATTCCTTCTATTGGCATTGATTCTTCAATTCATTGACGTGGGACAACTTTTTTCCTACAAGAAATTTACCGGGTTTGTAAATTATCAATCCGACCTCCAGGATGGGTTCTGGAAGTTTGCAGCCAGGACCAATCAGCATCTGATCTTAATTCCGGCCGAAAATGCATTCTCCGTGTATGTGCCGTTTGCGCTGTATGCCCGGCAGAATAGTTTAACATTAAATTGGGGCTATTTCTCCCGCGCCGATTATGAAGGTATTGATAATTATGCTAACCAGGTGATGGAGGGGCTGCAGGCTGGCCGCACAGACGATCAAACCATTTACATCTTCTGGGATTCTGCCTCGGAAAAGCTTGCCACACAATATCTGTCAGCTCATTTGGTCATCTGCCAGGTTGACAGGGTTACCCTTGGTTTATCTGTAGGTAACAAACTGGTACAAAATACCCCGAATCTTCTCAAGCCTTATTGTTCCTTCCCATGAATTCTTAAACAACTGGATTGGGCCAGCTGTTGACAATTGCCTTTGCTGCTTATCTTGAATTTATCCACATGCATATTAACTTAAAGAAAGCTAAGTGATAAACTTTCGGTGGCATGAGCAAGTACGCTGGCTGCCTTGCCAGTTGCATATACCACAGCCTTGGTAACCTCTTTCGAGCTTTATCCCAAGTGTATTTGGTAGCTTGTACGAATTCTCCTGATAAACACCAATCTTGCTCCTGGGCAGAGGAATGGTACTGCTGGGCGCCGGATCACGCGGATGAGCATAAAGTAATAATTAATGCTCATCGCGCCTTGAGTGACATCAATAAGGAATAATATGAGCATTTCTATGCCATATCCGACAAATCGTCACTCAAAGCGCAACCATGGCCCGGGTTGGGCACCCGTATAAATAAAATGAAGCGGTGCGATCGGAATGGCGTAAAAATTTATCGAATTGGGTGCGCATCTGAACGCAATTGGCAAACTAATGCGATGGCTTTAGGTTTTTGAATTAGAACTCATTAATCCTTCTGGCAAAACCGTTTCAATACGGTTTCTAGTACTTCCACCCCCTGGTGGTATTCGGCCAGTGCAATATGCTCGGCCGGCGTATGGTCGAGCGAAGAATCCCCCGGGCCGTAGGCCAGGGCCTGGCAACCCCACGCCGGGGCAACGATGTTAAGGTCAGCCGTACCGGTCTTGAGCAGGAAGCCCGGTTTACCGCCCGCCGCCCGGATGCCCGCCAGGAACGCCCTTACCAGCGCATTGTTCTTTTCACCTTGCCAGGCCGGGATGGTAAAACCAACCGGCTGGATGGAAATGCCGGGGATGCTCGCAAGCTGTGCGTCACCCGCCAGGGCTTCGTACCAGCGTTGTGGTGGCAGGTCCAGCGGCAGGCGCGCCCCCACCTGCAGGCTCGCCCATTCCTCGAAGCCGTCTCCGCCTGATTCCATCCCTCGCAGGGAAAGCTGGAGCCGTTCGAAATTCTTCTCCCGGTCGAGGCTCATCCCGGCCGCCATCGCCCCGATCGTCTCCCAGGCTCGCACGACCGCCTCGCAGGCGCTTTCTCCCTGGCTAGCCGTATGCGTGAGCGAACGCCGTACCGTAATCTTTGCCCAGGCGCTGCCCTTGTAACCCAGGGTAATCCGCTCCCAGCCGCTCGGCTCGCCGATGATGGCAGCTTCCGGGTGGTAGAGGGTCACGATATGCTGCGCTCCCGGCGAATCCTGTTCCTCACCGACTGCTCCTATGACGATCATCTGCCAGCCGGGCAAGGGTCCGCAGCCTGCCACCGCATCCACAAACGCGGCCAGGGGACCTTTGGCATCCACCGACCCACGGCCGTATAGAACCAGGGAGGCAGGATTGGAGGAACCAGGGGCAATCGATTCCACTCGGACCGGGATTTCACCGGGTACGGTATCGATGTGGCCCAGCAGGACGATCTGGCGCGGCCCGTCGCCCATTATTCCCACCGCGTTACCGGCTGCATCGGC
>Ga0182021_10011089_pt1 | contig 10688 bp, 7 predicted proteins | sample 612E3MmetaG_FD_120493 | JGI IMG/M metagenome (GOLD analysis project Ga0182021, IMG submission 120493) | Permafrost microbial communities from Stordalen Mire, Sweden - 612E3M metaG (Illumina Assembly) | ecosystem: Environmental > Terrestrial > Soil > Wetlands > Permafrost | place: Sweden...
CCGCGACCGGAGTGCCGGATGCCAACTGCGGTGCCGCTGCGGTGAAAGAGACGGGAGCGAACATGCGCGCGATCAGAGGACGCAGGACGAACAAGCCGATCAGCAGGGCGGTGATCGAAAGAATGGCCGCTTCGATGATCTTGAACCAATCCGAACCGTCCAGGCCGAGGAGCGGCGTTGGCGCAGGCGTACCGACACCAGTTTCGACGCGGGCGAACGGCATGTTGATGACCTGCACCAGATCGCCGCGGCTGGCGTCGTAGCCGATGGCGGATTTCACCAGGGCGTCGATCTGCTTCATGTCTTGTGCGTTGCGCGGCTTGTAGGCGCCGTTATCGCCCTGAATCCCGTCGACGACGACAGAGACCGAAAGCTTTTTTACCGTGCCGCTGTCGACCGTACTGGTCTTCGTGGTCTTGGAGATTTCGTAATTCGTGGTTTCTTCCGTGCGGCCGGAACTCGATTTGGTGTTGTCGCCCGCCGCCGTGCTCTGCTGGCCCGGCAAAGCGCTGGCGACGGATACCGCGCCGCCGCCGGCCGGATTGCTGTCGCTGGCGTTCTGTTCGACGGTCTGGGTGGAGCGCACGACCTTGCTGTCGGGATCAAAGGTCTCGCTGGTCTCGCTGGTGTGGTCGTAGTTCATGTTGGCAGTGACCTGCACGCGCACATGGCCCTGCCCGACGACGCTTTCGACCATGGATTCGACGCGGCGGCGCACCCGATCTTCGAAATCCGTGGTGTGTTGTTCCTGGCCGTCGGCGTTGATGTCGTCGCCAGACTTTGCCTCGCCGCCGGCCAGCAGATTGCCCTTGTCGTCGACGATGGCAACGCGATCCGGGGTCAGCGCGGAAACCGCAGCGGCGACCAGATGCTGGATGGCTCCGACTTGGCCACGGCCGAGCACTCCGCGAGTCTTGAGAACGACCGAGGCACTGGGTGTCTGCGCGTCCCGCGAAAAAATCTGCCGCTCGGGCACGACCAAGTGCACGCGTACGCTCTCGACGCCCTCGATGGTTTGGATCGAACGCGACAACTCGCCTTCCAGGGCACGCAGGCGATTGATGTTCTGCACGAAGGCCGTGGTGCCGAAGGTATCCGCCTTGTCGAAGATCTCGTATCCGACGCCTGCGGCGGGCAAATTATCCTGCGCCAGCTCCATGCGCAGCTTGGTCACCTGATCGGCGGGGACCAGAATGGTGCCGCCGTCGCCCTTGGTGTCGTATTTGACGTTCAGGGAATCGAGCTTGGCGACAACGGCGGCGGCGTCGCGCTGTTCAAGCCCGGAATAGAGGATGCTCTTGGGCGGCTCGGAGATGACCCCTGCCACATAGAGGAAAAAAGCCGTAAGGGCCGCGGCGACACCCGCCAGAACGCCGAACCGGGCCGCACCGATCGCTTTGATGAAATCCGGCAATGCCTGCTCCCTCGCGAACTGGCGACAGGCCGGGAGCGGATCTGCGTCCGTCCCGTCATTTCGCCGTGCTAGGCAAACATTGCCGCTTGTTGGGTAAAGGCGCGCTTAACAGGCGCGGAATTCGTAAGTAGGAACTCGGAAATCGGAATTAACGATTCCTTTCGTATTTCCGAATTTAGTTTCTTGAATTCCCGTCCCGCGCGCGAACTTTGGTTCGCGCGCCGGGGATGACCGCTTTGCGGTCAGTTGCGGTACTGCTGTACGCGTGTCGCACGCAGGCCCGGCATTCCGAAGCGGTCGATCGCACGTTGCCAGGCGAGAAATTCCTCGACGGTCAGCGTGTAGCGGCGGCATGCTTCGTCCAGGCTGAGAAGCCCGCCGCGTACAGCGGCGACCACTTCAGCCTTGCGCCGGATCACCCAACGCTTGGTGTTGGGAGGCGGCAGATCGGCCATCGTCAACGGACTTCCATCCGGACCGATGACGTAGCTCACGCGACCTCTGCGGTCTTCGCCCATCTTCATTGCACTCCTGACTCCACTACCCGCGAGCAAAGTAGTCGTGACGCCTTAAAAAAATGACCTATGGACAAGGTAAACAACATGGTAAAGCGACCCGTAGATTTGCAACTAGTCTTAGGCGTCCGGCGCCTTTACTTGGTAAAGGCGCCGGAAATCTTCGTTAACGTGCCATCTGCAGGAGTTCGTCGAGCATCGTCGACGCCGTGGTGACAATGCGCGACGCCGCCGAATAGGCGCGCTGCGTCGTGATCAGATTGGTGAATTCGGTGGCCAGATCGACGGTGGAGCCTTCGAGATTCTTCGACTGCAGGGTTCCCGCGCCGCCCAGATCGGCTTCGGTGATTGTCGGCGAACCCGACGCAATCGATGTCAGGTAGGCGTTGCCCGAAGCCTCCGATAATCCGTCCGGGTTGGAGAAAGTCGCGAGGGGGATTTTATACACCTTCTGCGACAGGCCGTTGGAGAACTGGGCCGTGACGATGCCGGTCGCATCGACGGTGACACCCGACAGGCTTCCGAACAGCGCGCCGTTGACCGTCGACGACACCATCGTGGAGGAGTTGTCGTATTGGGTAATGCCGCCCGTTCCACCGACGGTGCCCATATTGATGTCGATCGTCTGGGCACCCAGGCCGGAAGCGGCCGACCAGGGAATAGCGACCGAAACCGTTCCCTTTTCCGTTCCCGCTACCGGCGGCACCGTGCCGCCCGTCGGCACGACGTACTGCAGCGAGCCGTCCGAATTGAAGGAAACCGTGCCGGAGTCGAGAAGGTTATCGGTGGGCGGGCCGGTGAGGTTGGCGGCCGCGCCTTGATAGGTCACTTCGTAGGCCCAAGTATTGGCGCCCGTCTTACAGAACGACAGTTGCATGGGCTGAGAACCGCCCTGGCTGTCGTAGAAGTTAATCGTTCGCTGGAAGGCCGGCGTGATGTCCCCGTTCGCCATATAGACTTTCGGTGTGGCGGTAAGGTCGTAGGTTGGGGTCGCAACCGCCGTGCTGGACTGCACATTGGCTTGCAGCTGCAAGGAGGTGGTGGCTTCGGCCTTGCCCGTCAGGCTGTTCACGTTGATCGCGGTCATATCGTTGCGGTTGGACGGGACATTGCCGTTGGTATCAAGCGACCACCCCAACAGATAGAGACCCGCCGAGTTCTTGAGGAAGCCGGTCGCGTCGGTCGTGAAGCTGCCGGCGCGCGTGTAGGCTCGCGATCCGGTGTCCGACGGAACCTGGCTGACGACGAAAAAGCCGTTTCCGGAGATCGCAAGATCAGTCGCCGAAGTCGTCGGCTGCAGCAATCCCTGTTGGACGACGTTCTGCCCCGCGCTGGAGACAACACCGGCCGACGACGGGTCGCTGACGCTGGTCGCCGACGCGAGCAGCGTCGTGAAGTTGCTTGTGGCTGTTTTGTAGCCGGCCGTGTTGACGTTCGCGATGTTCGCCGCAGAGACGCTAAGGGCGTTGCTGAACGCATCCAACCCCGCAACACCGGTCATCATGGCGCCGTAGAGACTCATTCTTTGCCTTCCTTCTCGACTTTGCGGACTTCGCCGCTTCGCCGTGCCTCAGAACATGCGGCCGTTCTCGGCCCGCGTTGATATCAATTGCTCGTAACGAGCGTCGCATCCGTGAGTGGCACTTCCATCGTGCCGATGACGAGTTGTGGACTCGAACCCGAAAAGTCGACGCCGCTGACCATGCCTTTGCTGGCCACCGAGGTCGTCACCGCGGAGCCGTCCTGGGCCGTCGCCGACACGGTAAGTTTGTAAGTGCCGTCGCTCAGCTGGTTGCCGTTGTTGTCCTTGCCGTTCCAGGCAAAATCATGCGCACCCGCCGTGGTCGCACCGGCCGCGCTGTAAACGACCTTGCCGCTCGAATCGGTGACGGTCAGCGTCGAAGACGCGGCGGCGTTGTTCAGGCCATAGGTCCAGTCGGCCGCACTGTTGGTCAGAGACGTTGAGCCGTTGGTGAGCACGACGTTCTTGCCGAGATAGTTCATGGCATAGTTGCTGTTCTGGCTCTGGCCGAGCGAGATCAGCGACTTCAGATTGGTGTTGGTGTCGATCTGCTGTTCGACCTGGCTGTACATCACCAACTGCTGGGTGAACTGGTTGGAATCCATCGGCGAGGTCGGATCCTGGTTCTTCAGCTGCGACGTGAGCAATGTGAGGAACGTTTGGAAATTGCCGGAGAGCTGCTGAAGGCTGCTCGAGCCGCTGGAGGCCGTGGTGGCGCTGGTGGTCGGTGCGACGGTGGTCATGGCAGTGTTTCCTTCCGGCCTAGACGCGAATGTCCAGCCGCGCGCCGCCTGGCGCGTAGTTGACGGTGGAACTTGAATTCGAAAGTGCGTCCGCGTTCACAACGGCCTTTACGGACAGAGAGCGGCTGCGCCCCTTGACCACGCTGCCGCCGTCATTCTGCCGATCCTGTCCTCGTAACGAGAAATTGAGGCCATTGTTCGACAAAGACAGGCCTGCCTCGTTGAGCGCCCGGTTCAGGTTGGATGCGTCGCGCTGCAGCAATTCCAGGGTTTGCGGCTTGTCGACGACCAGGGAGGCCCTGACGTTGCCGGAATCGTCCATCGAGAGGCGAACGTCTACGCGGCCAAGATCGGGGGGGTCCAGGCGAATATTGAAATGCGTGTCGCCGTCCGCGGATTTCGCGGCAATCGTGACGGCCAGGGAACCCAAGGTGGCGGATGCCGCCGCATCGCGATGCTGCGGTGCAACCTGCAAATTGGTGCTGATCACGTTTGCGTTATTCGCAGCTGTAGGCGCCTGCAGCGAGGTTGCCGTAGCGGTAGACGAAAAGCTGCCGTCCGATTGCCCGGACCCGGACGAATGGGCATTTGGCGCAGGGTTCGTATCCGGCGCTGGAGTGGTTTGCGCGGGCACGCTGTTCAACTGTGTATCGGCGTTCAACTGTATATCGGCCTTGGGTGCGTCGCTTTTGGGTGCACCGACTTTGGGTGTTTCCAGGTTGGCGGCAGACTGTCTGGCGTCGGCAGTCTCGTTGGTGTTGCCGGTGTTGCTGGTCCCGAATGAAGCCGTGGTGGAACTGGCTGTCGCTTGGGCAGCATCCGTTTTGCCTTGCGGTCGATCGGTTGCGTTTGCGGCCTGGGCAGTGTCGGTTCCACGTTGCGGTTGATTGGCTGCGGTTGCGGACGAGGCTTTGCTGTCCTTGGCTGGCGCCGGAGTGGACGGCTTCGCCCCAGCGGTGGCGGTCGCAACAGCAGAAGCCGTGTCGCTTGCAGTCGATTGCTGCTGAGAAGGAATGGTCTGCAGCGGAACTGCCACCTGCATCTGCTGCGTCAGTATAAGTGCGACGGCAGCGTCGGCGTCGGATGCAGGTTTCTGTGCATCCTTGGCGGCAGGTTTGGTATCGGGTGCCGAGGATGTATCGGAATTGTCCGACGGCGGCTGCACCGCCGGAGTCAATCCGGCGTCGACAGGACTCTTCGGATCGGCGGCAGGCTTGATAGCGCTTGCCGGAACGGCGTCGCCCGGTTGGGGCTGCGCCGGCGAGCCAGCCGCTACACTGGCGAGAACTTGCGGATCGGCGGGTTTGACAACGTTTGTCGGAACCGCGTTGGCATCGCCCAATGCATCGCCCGATTGAGGCTGCACCGATGGAGTAGGCTGCGTGGCCACAGGAACCAGCGGATCCGCGGCAGGTATTTCGTCGGAGACCTGCGCTCCTTGCGCCGGCAGAGCGGCTTGAGACGACGCATCGCTGTTCGGCGGCACTCCGGCATTGGTCGTATCTGCGGGTGTTGACACTACCGGTTGTTCGACTGCACCGGTCGGGCCGGCCTTCTGCAACAGCGCGATCAGTGTGGAGGAGTCGAACGGCGCTTGCGGCGTGCTTTGCAGCGAGGGATCGGTCTGGACCGCGGACGGCGTATCGATGTTTGTGGCTTGGCCGAGATCGTTGGCGGGAAGGGGCGGTACAACGCTCACATCCTGCGTCAACTGCTGAAGCAGCGCGGCGAACACTGCATCGAGTGCATTCGGCACGGCCGCGCCGGTCGCGGCGACCGCCGGAACGTTCGCTGTCGTCGATTGGGTCACAAAGAAGGCCGTCGCGATGTCCGCCACAATGCAAATCCGCAATTCATCCGCCCTTGGCAGAAGCAAGGCCTGGACCACCGGCACAACCCCACCGGAACCCGTGGTACGCAGGAAAATGGGCGCCCGTTCACGCATTTGCGCAGGGCACGATCTGCCGAAGGCGGCAAACTCTGCCGCGTCGCATCGCGTCAAAAGCCCTGTTTTCCTGGCCTGCGCGGGCTTTTGAAATGGCATAAGGCTTGCGGTCCCGTAAGGCGGCGACAAAGCATTTTCGGGACGCACGCCTTGAGCCTGAACGGAATCATGTCGAGCGCATTGACGGCACTGCAGACCAATTCTGCGGCGCTGCGCGTCGTCTCGAACAACGTCTCCAACCTCAACACGCCGGGATACGCCCGCCGTGTTGTCAACCTCGAAACGCTTTCGGCGAACGGCGACATATCCGGCGTGGACATTGCCAGCGTCCAGCGCGTCGTCGATCAGTTTCTCAATCAGGAGACCTTGTCGGCCGGAGCCTCCGCGGCGCGCTACGACACGCAAAGTACAGTTTTCGATCAGATCAACGCGATGTTGGGTTCGCCGGGCGACGGCACCGCGCTGACCGCGCGACTGAGCGACGTGTTTTCGACTCTGGGCCAGGCCGCCCTGTCGCCGACGTCGTCTTCCAGCCAGCTCAGCGTGCTGAATTCCTTTAAGACCTTGTCGTCGTCGATCTCGTCCTTGTCGAATTCGCTGCTGGGGCTGCAACAACAGACCGACGGCCAGGTTACGACGGCGGTCAATACGGCCAACAATCTGATCAAGCAGGTGTACGATCTCAACCAGCAGATCAAACAGGCCTATGCCGGCGGTGACACCAGTACAGCGGTGCTGGACGAACGAGACATGGCGCTGCAGAAACTCGCGGCATTGATAGACGTGCACACCGCGGCGCAAACGGACGGCAGCGTCACGGTGACGACGCAGGACGGCATCAACCTGATCGGCGGCAATTACGCGCAGTTTTCCTATTCGCCCGGCAATTCGGGCGTTTACCAGCCGATCTCGATCCAGGCCTACAACCCCCAGACCGATCAACCGACGGGTACGCCTCAATCCCTCGATCCCCACCTGAACGGCGGCCAGATCAAGGGCCTTATCGATATGCGCGACAGCGCGCTGGCCGATCTGCAAAACGAATTGGGTTCATTCGCGCAGGGTGTGGCGTTGTCATTCAACGAGCAGCACAACGCCAACAGCGCTTATCCGCCGCCGACCACGATGACCGGACGCAACACCGGACTGCTGGCAACCGACGCCGTCAACTTCTCCGGCAAGACTACGGTCGCGGTGACGGATTCGAACGGCAATCTCGTCAAACGCATCGACGTGGATCTTGGCGCCGACCTATACTCGACGGACGGCGGCGCGAGTTGGGCGGCTTTTCCCAGCAACGATATCGGCGGGATGACCGACGCGTTGAACACTGCACTCGGCGCCAATGGAACGGCAAGCTTCGCAGATGGCGAACTTACGATCTCGGCGACTGGAACCAATGGCATCGTCGTCAAGGATGATGCGACCACTCCGGCGAATTGCGGCGGTTTCGGCTTCTCGCAGTTTTTCGGGTTGAACGATTTGTTCCAGGCAGCCGCGCCGTCGGTCTTGTCGACCGGCCTCGTGGGTACCAACGCGAGCGGGCTGGCGCCCGGCGGCAAGATCGACCTTCAACTGAAGGGTCCCAGCGGCGATGTCGTCAAGACCGCGAGCGTGACGATCTTGGCGACCGACGACATCGACACCGTAATAGGCAATCTGAACTCTGCGATGGGCGGGGCGGCGACCTTCACACTCAATGCGGACGGCTCGGTCACGACGGCGCCGTCTCCGAGTTTTCCGGGCTACCAGGTTCAGGTGGGCAGCGACACCACCCAGCGCGGCACCACCGGCATGAGCTTCACCGAACTGTTCGGCATCGGCACCAACCAGATGGCGAAGCAGGCGACTAGCTTCTCGGTCAATCCGGCGATTCTCAGCGCGCCGGGGAGGCTCGCCTTCGGTCAGGCCGACCTTTCGGCGAGCGGACCCATCGTTGGAAGCGACGATTCCAGCGGCCTGCTCGCGCTTCAAAATCTTGAGAGCGCGCAACAGACGTTTACGGCGGCCGGCAGCCTGCGCCGTCAGGCCACCTCGCTCGGCGGCTATGCCGGCGGCGTCTACCAGGATATCGCCACCCGCGGCGCCGATGTCACGGCCAATAAAACCTCGCAGGACGATCGGCTCAACGAGGCGAATTCGCGTCAGGCGTCCCTTTCCGGAGTAAACCTCGACGAAGAATTGTCCAACATGATGACCTACCAACGGGCCTACAGCGCCGGCGCCCGGATGCTGACCGTGGTCGATCAACTCTACCAGACACTACTGCAGATCCAGTAGGGAGTGCGCCATGTCCATCGACCGCGTCGCCACCAATGCCCAGTCCCAGTATTTCCTGTCGCAGATCATGGTGGCGAACAATGCGCTTGACGTCACGCAAAGCCAGGTCGCCAGCGGCAAAGTTGCGAACGACTATGTCGGCGTCGGCGACAAGACCGCCGCGCTCGAGGCCGCACGCGCGGCTTCAGCTCGCGCCGACGCCTATGCAGCCAACACGCAGCAGGCGGTTACCCAGGTCGATATGCAGGACACCCAGCTCACCACGCTGGCGGGCTTGGCCCAGCAGCTGAAACAGGCGATCACCACCGCCGTCGGCAACAGCGACGGCACCAATCTGATGGCGACCGCACAAAACGTCTTCCAGCAGGCGGTCACGATTCTCAACTCGACCGACGCCAACGGCAACTATATCTATGGCGGCGGTCAGGGCGACAAGCCGCCGCTCACCGCAACCTCGCTGGCCGATCTGGCGACCAGTCCGATCTCGTCTTTTTTCCAGAACGGCACGCAGAAGAAATCCGTGCAGGTGGCCGACGGCCAAACCGAACAGATCGGTGTTCTGGCGTCCGACATCGGAAGCGAGCTGATGACGGCGTTGAACACGCTCAATCAGGCAGACACGCCGGCCGGTAGTCTGGACGGACAGCTGACCTCGACGCAAACTTCCATGTTGACCACGACCGTGCTGCCCGCGGCGGCGCAGGCGACGACCGATCTCAACGGCCTGACGGCAACGAACGGCGACACCTACAATCGTCTTGCCAACGCCGTCACCAGCCAGCAGTCGCTGTCCACGCTCTACAAGGGCTTTGTCTCGAATATCGAAGATGTGGACATGACCAAGGCGATCACAGAGCTCAACCAGAATCAGGTTGCGCTCCAGGCGGCCCTGAAAGTCACCTCGATGTTGAGCAATATATCGTTGCTGAACTACCTGCCGGCCACCACGGGCTGATTACACTTGCGAGGGTGCGGACCAGCGGATAAGACCGCTGCCATGAGCGCCAAGACCTTAACGCGCGTTGTCGCAGCCATGTCCGGCGGCGTCGATTCCTCCGTGACCGCTGCGCTGCTCCAGCGCCAGGGGTTCGAGGTGATCGGCGTGACGCTGCAGCTTTACGATGGGGGCGCCGGGGCCAAGCGCAAGGGCGCCTGCTGCGCCGGCCAGGACATCTACGACGCCAAGCGCGTGGCCGAGAAGCTCGGCATCGCCCACTATGTGCTGGACTACGAGCAGCGCTTCCGTGATCGCGTGATCGCCGATTTCGCAGCAACCTACGCCAATGGCCAGACACCCATTCCCTGCGTGCGCTGCAATGAGCGAGTGAAATTCGCAGACTTGGTGGACACGGCGCGCGATCTCGGCGCCGAAGCGCTGGCCACCGGCCATTACGTCCGCCGCATCGAAGGCGCGAACGGGCCCGAGTTGCATCGCGCCGCCGACGAGAGCCGCGACCAGAGCTATTTCCTGTTTGCGACGACACGCGAACAGCTTTCCTTCCTGCGCTTCCCGCTGGGCGGCATGCCGAAGTCCGAAGTGCGCGCCATCGCCGCCGAGCTGGGACTTGCCAATGCGGAAAAACCCGACAGCCAGGACATCTGTTTCGTGGCCGACGGGCGCTATGCCAGCATCGTGGAGAAACTGAAGCCCGATGCCGTAAGGAGTGGCGAGATCGTCGACCAGGCCGGAAACGTGCTCGGCCGCCACGATGGCGTTATTCACTTCACGGTCGGACAGAGGAAAGGGCTCGGTCTTTCGGGGAACGGCGAACCGCTTTTCGTGGTCGCGCTGGACGCGGCGCGGGCCCGTGTCATTGTCGGCTCTCGTGAGTCGCTCCGTATACGAAGCATTTTGGTGCACGAGACCAATTGGCTGGCCGATCCGGCCGAGGGCGCGGAATGCACCGTCAAGGTGCGCTCCATGCGCGCGCCAGTTGCCGCGCGTGTGACGGCGGGGGAGGGCCGCACCGCCTCTGTCGAACTCGTCGCCGCAGAGGAAGCCGTCGCACCGGGTCAGGCCTGCGTTTTCTACAAGGGTTCGAGGGTTTTGGGCGGCGGCTGGATCGCGCCCGCCCAGCCGGCGCTGGCCGCGGCGGAATAGCCGCCCAGCCTTCACGCGCACTTCTTGACAGCAGCGGGCAAGCGCTCCTACATCCCCGGCCGCGGCAGCGTAGCTCAGCGGTAGAGCAGGGGAATCATAATCCCTTGGTCGGGGGTTCAAATCCCTCCGCTGCTACCAACCTCCCAAAAAAGGAGTTTCCATGTCCGC
>Ga0182021_10011090_pt1 | contig 10686 bp, 8 predicted proteins | sample 612E3MmetaG_FD_120493 | JGI IMG/M metagenome (GOLD analysis project Ga0182021, IMG submission 120493) | Permafrost microbial communities from Stordalen Mire, Sweden - 612E3M metaG (Illumina Assembly) | ecosystem: Environmental > Terrestrial > Soil > Wetlands > Permafrost | place: Sweden...
AAGAAAAAGTGATTGCCAGAATGAAGATCAGTATTTTTGAATAAAGCTCTGTTTTACCAAACAATTGCATTATCCCATCTGTATCGGAAGGATCCATAATATCTTCCTGAAGCGAAATCTGGCGTAATTTCCTGATAAAAATGATCCATAAAAGAAAATAAAGTACCATCCTGGCAAAAAAGAACGGAACATTCAGGTAGGCAGATTTATGACTTATCACAGGGTCCATTGACATCATCTCCTTATGAGACCAATGATAAAGATCATTCATGCCGAACCAGATAAAAAGAAAAAACACAGCAGCGAAAGGAATGTAAGACATCATAGCTTCAGAGACCCTTTTGAATGCCGAAGACCATCCCGATTGGGAGATACTCTGAAGAACAAAAAAGAAGGCGCCGCCCATTGCAAGAGAAAAAAAGTAATAGTTTACAATGAGATAATTGGCCCATGTTGTCTGGCGATCCGTAATAAGGCCAAAGATGATAGCCAGGGCACCAATTGCCATCAGTATAAAGGTTACTATTTTAAAGTTTCTGGAAACGGTTATCTGATCCTTCATTACCTGAATATTTTTGGTACAATTTCCAATATTTTAAATTGGTCTCTTTGCCTTAATAATTTCTGGTCTGCAGCTAAATTAAGCCCGGAATTATTTTTTAAAAACAGAGACTTTTAACGCATCATCCTGAAGAGTTCTTACATACAAAACCAGCTTCCATCTGTCATCTGGTCTTATCTGTGATCCGTGTGCTCCCATAGAACGAATTCCAAGAGTAATAGTATGGTAAATCTCGCCATCTTTCAATTTAGCAGCAGTTTCTCCTGAAAGTGTCAGCGGCTTTAAAGGATATAGACCGCTTGTGAATAACTGACCATCGCCATTTCCGGCAATTCCATGACATCCGATGCAAAATGTGGTGTAGACCTGTTTGCCTCTTGAAAGTGTCTCAGAAGTCTTTAAAAAGGGGTTCACAAGTTCTTCTCCCGCCTTCTTTCTGGATTCCGGATCATTTGCATATTCAAAAAGAGTAAAATCCCTGGGAACTGTTCCTGCAACCGGAACTCTCATCGTCATTCCATCCTTAAAATTCGGATTTGCTGTGTTGGTCTCATAAGCAGTAGAATAGAACATATCCGGGAAGTAATCCCATCCGGGATTATTCCTGTCCCTGTTGCAGGCGGCCAGATATACCAGGAAAAATACCAGTATGCCTGTCTTGAAAAATCTGCCTGATGACTGAATATTTATCATGCTTCTACATTTTCAAATTGTTTATCTACTACTTCAATTGCTCCCTGTTCTTCCATAATGCCGCCGGCTTTCTCTCCAACTGTTTTATCTGAAACATTTGTATCCACAACGATTACAAACTTATCATCCGTAGCTCTTAAATCGAAAATTGTATTTTCACGTCCCGGAAAAAGCTTTGATCTGGCTGAAAAAAGAGCAAGACTCGCCAGAGTGACTGTAAGAATTGTAACTACAATTGTAACAACGATGAAGGAGGGAAACGAGTTGAAGGGTTTTCCTCCATAATTCAACGGCCAGCTTATGACAGAAGTATAGTAGAGAAATCCCAGTGTTCCCAGGATACCAAATAAACCAAAAAAGTAAGCAGCTGTAGGCAGTTTGGATTTTCTTTTAAGCAAATGAAACACCTCATGAACAGGGTAAGGTGTGAAAACATCAAAAATCTGTAGTTTTTGTTCCTGTAACGACCTGATGCTGGAAAGAAATTTTCCTTCATCGTCGAAAATCCCTATTTTGAAAGTCCTGGTCATAACTTAGCAGCTTAGTCCTCTTTTTTAGTCCCGATATTTGCCACACTCTTCAACTCACTGATCGCCATCATTGGTATATAACGCATGAAAAGCAATACTCCCGTACCAAATAAACCTATTGTTCCTACAAAGACACCTATGTCGATTATTGTGGGAGAATATGATACCCAGTTTGAAGGAAGGAAGTCTTTGCTCAATGAGGTTATCACAATATTATATCTCTCGAGCCACATTCCAATGTTGATTACCAGAGAGACCGAAAGCAGACCGATCCAGTTTCTTCTGATTTTCCTGAACCAGAATAGCTGAGGTATTATTGCATTACAGACAATCATTCCCCAGAATTGCATTGTATAATCTCCTGTGACTCTGTTGCGGAACATTGTAAACATATCATATTTATTACCTGAGTACCATGAAATGAAGAGCTCGGTTACATATGCAGTGGCCATAATCAGTGATATGAAAATAAGTATTCTGGCAATTGCATCCATGTGATTATCTGTCACATAATCTGTCAGTTTATAGATTTTTCTTATGAGTACCATAAGAGTCATAACCATAGCAAACCCGGAAAAAATTGCTCCAACAACAAAGAATGGCGGGAAAATTGTTGTATGCCAGCCGGGTTCTACACCCACAGCGAAGTCAGTGGATACTATTGAATGAACTGAAACCACAAGAACTGCAGCAATTCCTCCGAGAATGAAACTAAGAGATTCAAATCTGATCCATTGACGGCTTGAGCCTGTCCATCCCATACTGAATAATCCGTATACTGCCTTTTTTATTTTTGAAGTTGTTTTGTCGCGTATCGTTCCAAGATCCGGCAACATACCAAGGTACCAGAATGAAGCAGAAATGAGTAAGTAAGCTGTAATAGCTGAAAAGTCCCAGAAAAGCGGAGAATTGAAATTCACCCATAATGGTCCGCGTGTATTCGGGTACGGGAAAATATAAAAAGCATCCCAGATTCTTCCCATATGCAAAGCAGGAAACAAGGCGGCACACATAACAGCAAATACAGTCATTGCTTCAGCAGCCCTGTTTATTGAAGTTCTCCACTTCTGCCTCAGTATCAGCAGGAAAATGGAAAATGCAGTCCCGGCATGTCCGATCCCGATCCACCAGACAAAATTTACGATTTCCCAACCCCATGCTACTGAATTATTAACACCCCATGTCCCTATCCCTTTGTTTACTGTAATAAATATTGCGTATCCTCCAAAAATAGCTGCTACGGATGAAATAAAGAAAGCAATATACCACCACAGTCCCGGATTCACCTCCAACGGGGAGGCGATCTCCTTTGTAATCTGACCAAGTGTCTTATTTCCTTCGATCAGCGGACCTCTGATTTTCCTGTTATACATCGGCTGGCTTCTGATTATTTATGGTTTCAATTTCTCGTCATTCAGCACTTTTGTCAGGTACCCGGTGTTCGGCAGAGTATGCAACTCTTCAAGTAAATGATAACACCTTGGATCCCTGAACAACCCTGATACTTTACTATCCTTGTCATTCAGATTACCGAATACAATTGCTCCGGCAGGGCAGGCCTGCATACAGGCAGTTTTAATTTCATAATCCTTTAGCACTCTGTTTTCGAGCTTGGCCTGCAACTTCTTTTCCTGTATCCTCTGAACGCAGAATGAACACTTCTCCACAACACCTCTTTCCCTGACAGTCACGTCAGGATTTAATACCATTTTGCCAAGATCCGAAGCAGTATTAAAATCAAACGCCTTATTGTTGGTATAGCGATACCAGTTAAACCTTCTGACTTTATACGGGCAGTTATTTATACAATATTTGGTACCCAGACATCTGTTGTAAGTCATCTGATTCAATCCTTCACTGCTGTGGGTTGTTGCTGAAACCGGACAAACATTTTCACAGGGAGCATTATCGCAATGCTGGCAAGCAAGAGGCTGGAAGTATACTTTTGGATCATTCGTATTCTCGGAATAATACCGGTCAATTTTTATCCAGTGCATAATCCTTCTTCGTGTAACCTGGTCTTTTCCTACAACCGGAATATTATTCTCAGCCTGACACGCTATGACGCACGAACTGCATCCTACACAAGCATTTAAATCTATTGAAAGTCCCCAATGAAATCCATCATACTTAACTTCAGGGTATAAAGTTTTGTGAGTTGACTCAAATTCTTTATGAAACTCATTACCCGACGATGGATCTTTTCTGTATTCACTCAGAACAGTTTCTCTTACAATGGCTCTGCCTTCCATGAGATAGTGTTCCTGTGTCAGCGCCAGTTTGCTTTGTTTACGCGTGTTTTCAGGTATTCCCGCTGCAAATCCATAAATACGGGTTCCTTTATACATCCTTATAAAAGGATAAACATTCACACCAACATTCGTACAAACCGGACCTGAATTAGTATGGCCGTAACCAAGTGCGATTGACACGGTGCCTTCAGCCTGCCCGGGCTGAATAAAGGCAGGAAGAACCAATCCATCTGACAGTTTAATTAGATCTCCTGATTTGATTGTAAGTTTTTCTGCATCACTGGCAGAAATTGCTGCGACATTTTCCCAACATTGTTTCGAAACAGGATCGGGTAATTCCATCAGCCATGGATTATTGGCATGCATTCCGGTTCCGAGGGAAACAGCCTCAGAAATCAGTATTTCGAAATCTCCCTTTCCTGGGTCTTCCGTTGAACTTATAATTCCTGATAATGCCTCTTTGTTGAATGATACAGGTTTTTCAGCTATTACAGAGTACCTGAAAACGCCATTCCCGAGAGATTCATTCCAGAAAAGTCTGAAATCCTTCTTGCCCGAACGCGGAAAATACTTATTTTCCCAATGGCTTTTTATATAATCATGATAGCTGATCTTTTTGCCGGACCAGGACAACAATGAATCCTGAAATGAACGCGTATCAAATATCGGATTTATACATGGCTGGCTTAAAGAGAGCTGTCCCGGGATAATCTCAGCATCATCCCATGACTCAAGATAGTGATTGACCGGACATTCATATTTTGCCTTACCGGCTGTTTCGTTGAGGGCACCTGTCATATTAACAGTAAGGCCTGTATTTTTAATACCTGTCAATAATTTCTTTGAATCAGGATAATCATATACAGGATTTACATTATACATAAGCAGAGCTTTGACCTTGCCTGAGATTAAATCAGTTACCAGCTCTTCTATCTTACTGTCAACACACGATGCAATGTTGAGATTATGATCAAGATCTATACAACCGGCATAATTACCCAGAAGTGAGTTAATTGCATTCACAAGAATCTGTATTCCCACATTGTTCGTTCCGGATATTAAAATCGCTTTCCCTTTAGAATCGATAAGGCTATTTGCAAGTTCTGTAAGATCTTCCCTGAAAGAAGCGCCATTGATCTTCTGTCCTCCGGCTTTCTCAGCAATTTTATTATATAGATCTGCAAGGAGAATTCTTTCTTCAGAAGGTTTTATCTTCTTTCTAGTATCAGCATTTGCACCAGTCAGAGTCATTCCTGATTCAAACTGTACATGCCGGAGCATCCCCTTCTCACCGCTGTCAAGTTTTCTGCCCGATACATATCCCGGGATAAAATGAACAGGGGCTAACCAGGTACCAAGGAAATCAGCGTTTACTGAAACTACGAGTGAAGCATTCTCAAAATGATAATCAGGAATCACTGCTTTGCCGAAGCATTTTAAGTTTGCCTCAAGAATGGCAGAATATGAAACAGAATCATATTGGACCCATCTGAATTTTTTGAATCCGCTTCCGAACTCATCAATCAGTTTGATAGTTGATGGAGAGATGATGCTGGAAGTAAGCAAAACAATATCCCCTCCTTCCGAATTAATCTTCCCAATCTCACTGATGATCTGTTTATCAACTGTACTCCATGATTCTTTCTTAGACAGGACTTCCGGATATTTCAGACGCGCATCGTCATAGAGGCTGAGTACTGAAGCCTGTACCCGGGCAGTAGTTCCTTCCCCGTTAAAGGAAGAAAGAGCATTGCCCTCTATTTTTATTGGCCGGCCATCTCTCGTCTTTACCAATATGCCTGCATACTCGTGTCCGTCATAGTATCCGGTGGCATAATACAAAGACTTGCCAGGGGTAACTTCGGGGGGCTGGATAACATAAGGCAATGCTTTCTGAACGGGTCGTTTACAACTAGCCATAATTGCTGCAGAACCAAAGCTAAATCCAAGGACTTTGAGAAAGTCCCTTCTGGAAGTACCATGCTTTACGAAATCCCCTTCAAATAAATCAAGAATCTGGTCATTGCTATCCTCTTCTGCTTTGTCTTTCTGCCCGGGAGCGATGCTCTTGATTTCCTCTGGATACTTTCCGGTCTTTTTCATATATCAGCGCCTTTGAAAAATCTTATATTAATAGTGGCATTTCATGCATTCTCTGCCACCCACCATAATCTCTGTCACACTGTCAATTTCTCCTTTTTTCAATTTTTCCGCCAGGTCCCTGTATTGTGAGTAAAACTGATTATCCTTTACATCCAGTTTTTTTGTCCGGTGACATTCGATACACCATCCCATTGACAAATCAGAAACCTGCTTAATAACATCCATTTTTTTAACATCACCATGGCATTCAGCACAGTCTACCTTCCCCGCACTAACGTGCTGGGCATGACTGAAGAATACGTGGTCAGGAAGATTATGAACCTTTATCCATTCAATAGGTTTCTGATTTTCGAACGAGCTGATTACCTTGGAAATTTCAAATGTTCCCGAACGTGTTCCTTTGCGAACAATGAGGTGACAATTCATGCATACATTTACAGGAGGAATTCCTGCAGTTTTGCTATATGTTGCCGAGCTGTGGCAATAAAAACAATCTGTCCCGTTCTGTCCTGCATGAACTGCATGTGAGAATTTTATAGGCTGCATTGGGGAATAATCCTGAGAACGGCCAATCGTAAGAGAATTGATAACAAGTGAATAGGTTATGAAAATGCCTGAGACAGAAAGAATTCCATAATTTATCCATCGTCTTTTTACAATTTTGGTTATAATCAGATCGGTAATTGAAAAAAGGAATAAGACTGAGGCAATTATAAATAAAAACAGATTGGTAATAACAGGCTTATTTTGCTTAAGCCCGATATCTGTAAATTTATCCATGTAGGCTTTAACCAGCACTATATCTTCTGGAGTAAGGTGAATCCCTTTGTGTGCCTGGGCCATCTTCTCCCCTACAGGTTTAAGAAGTACTCGGCTGAGGTCACGTGCGGTTTTATTCTGATATTTTTTTGATATTTCAAGTGCATCAGGATTCCAGTTCAAGGTATCAGCTACCCTTGTGTTATGACATGCTGAACAGTTTATTGATTCGTTCCTCTGATAAGCAAGTCCATAGAAAAGCCGCTCTCCTCGTACCAGTTCTTCCGCTTTAAAAATCCTTTGCTTATATAGAATGGAATCAGGAACAGGTTGCTGTACAGAGTCTTTTGGCTTAACAATGCCTGCATCCTTAATATTTGGTTTAACTGTATCTTTTGGCTGTGATTTGATTGTATCCGCTGATTGAAAACTTAATGATCCGTATAACGGATACACACCTGAAAATGCCGGAGCAATATTGAATACAAGGAAAATAACAGACAGTAAATATTTATATCTTTCTACAGAAGACTTGCACATCGAGGTAGATTATAGTGTACTTAATACTAAATCATTGGAACAATATCAACTCTCCCCTTCTGTATTCAACAAGATCAAAAATATAAAAAGGATTGATATAATCTATTCAAGGAGTGGTTTTTCTTATTTTTAAGTTAATATTTATAAAATCTGTTTTCAGAAGCGGACTGAAATAACTTATCTTCAAGTATAGTTCAATAAATAAATTATAATTGTTCTTTATTTAGATTTTGACTTTATATCTTTGCAAATAGCCTGTAATATATTAAGATCAAAAACGTTTACATATTATACTTAACCTGGTTACCTATGAAAAAGATCATATCCATTGTATTTGTAATTATTGTTTCCACAGGGTTTTTCGCAGGGTGCAAAAAGGACAAGGGAGCACCTCCAACTCTACCACCGGCAGAATCCATGACAATCGATTTTACCAATTTTACTGCTGCAAAAAAGTCAATGGAAATTATATCCGCAGAGAAAGGCAATGCAAACAGCAACTGGGCATTTGCTGCAACAGTCGCAGGGGTCTGGAAGATTATCATAAATACAACTCTTGCAGTTCCGGTTCTTACCTTTCAAACTGCAATTGGCAAGACACCAGCTTATATTTCAACAAAAAACTGGGAGTGGAGCTATACAGTCAATTATTCAAATGATGTATATAAGGCAAGACTCACTGGACTCATCAGGTCAAGTGATGTTCAGTGGAAAATGTATATTTCCAAAGACGGTACAAACAGTTTTGCCGAATTTCTCTGGTTTGAAGGTACATCAAAACTTGACGGTACCGGAGGACAATGGATTCTCTATCAAAGCCCGCTCGTTACGGATGCCCTTCTTCAGATCGACTGGACAAAAAGCGCCACTGGAGTTGGAGATATTACATATACTTATATTAAAAACGACGCTTTTAAAGGCGGCTTTATAAAATATGGTTTAACAACCAATACCTTAAATGCCTTTTATGATATTCATTATTTTAATAATGTAAAATTTTCTGACGTTAGTGTTGAATGGAATACTACAACTCATGAGGGTCATATAAAATCTGTTGATTATCTAGGGGATTCTAACTGGTACTGCTGGGATTCCAATAAGATAAACACGGTTTGTCAGTAAATAATAAAATAAAAAGGCCCGGCTTGTCCGGGTTTTTTTATGCCTTTAAAATTTTGATCTTCGTGTTTTGCTGGCAGTTACAATGATGCTCTCCGTGAAACTTGATCTTTTTAAGAATCAGACGGATCCCAATTTCCCTGGTCAGGATTAAAATCAAATCACAGAATACCCTTAGGTACTTATCGGAACTGTCCGGAGAGACTAAATATCATTGCGCCATATAAGAAAATAATAATAAGTGGCGGCAAGGATACTGGTATCTCTTCAGACAGTTCCTTCTTTTGGAAGATGCAAATGGTTGTCTTCATTTTTTTTACTATTTTGCGCTCCTAAATTTTAATGAGAGAATAATGTCCACAGGAAAAAAGGCAATCCTTCTTATAGTACTGATCCTTATTATTGATCAGGCTTTGAAGATATGGATTAAAACCCACATGGTGATCGGGCAGGAAATTCACCTTTTTGGTAATTGGGGAATTCTCCACTTCATCGAAAATAACGGGATGGCATTCGGCATGGAAATGGGAGGGAAACCGGGCAAACTGGCTTTGAGTGTTTTCAGGGTTTTAGCTATCTTCGGAATAGGCTGGTTCCTTTCGTCACTTATCAGCAAAAAAGCTAACCCCGGACTAATCCTTGCTGTAAGTGCAATAATGGCAGGTGCTATAGGGAATATTCTGGATAGTGCTTTCTATGGAATGATTTTCAGTGAGAGTTTTAACCAGCACGCTATTCTATTCCCTCCGGGAGGCGGCTATTCTTCATTTCTCCATGGAAGAGTGGTTGATATGTTTTATTTTCCTGTCATTGATACCCACTGGCCGCAGTGGTCACCGTACAGACCGGGGGAGTCGCTTGTTTTTTTCAGGCCTGTATTTAATGTTGCGGATTCATCGATAACCTGCGGGGTTATAGCAATTGTATTATTCCAGAAAAGAATGTTTAAGAACTTCTCCTGACAAACTTTCAATATTATTTATGAAACTGCTAGTTAAGGCTGGCAACAGTTACTGACACAATTTAAAATTGTTTTCAGATTTTCGTGCTTAAGATAATACCAGGTGTTTTTGCCTTCTCTTTTTGAAGCCAATACACCTTTATCTTTCAGAATACCAAGGTGATGTGAGGCTGTTGACTGTTCTATGCCAAGCTGTTTATGAATTTCCGTTACAGTTTTTTTCTTCCCATCCTCAAGACATCCCACAATTGTAATACGTACAGGATGGGCTATTGCTTTTAGCATCCCGGCAGCTTTTTCGAGACTTTCTGGCGTAAGTTCTTTAAACTCCATACTTTAACTATTTCATGATGCAAATATATATAAATATGTCGATATGATAGAAGCAGACGGACTGCAAAAGAAAAATTTTGATCAGGAAAGAAGTATTAAACAAAAGAGGATCTTTGGCTTGCGATTTTATTATATTTGAAATAAATAAATATTTATGTCTGCTCTCACTGGAATAAAGAAACCTGTTGAAAATGAAATGGCTGAATTTGAAGCCTATTTCAGCAGAAAAATGCGAAGTGAGATCCCGTTACTCAATATAATTCTGAATTACATACTTCGTCGTAAAGGCAAACAGATGAGACCATTGCTTGTTTTTCTGACAGCAAGGCTTAATGGTAAAATTGTCGAATCGACATATATTGCAGCAACATGTATTGAACTTCTTCACACTGCTTCACTTGTACATGATGATGTGGTTGACGATGCCGACGAAAGAAGAGGTTCGCTTTCTATAAATGCTTTGTGGAATTCCAAAATAGCAGTTCTTCTTGGTGATTATCTTCTTTCAACCGGAATGCATATCTGTGTTGAAAATTCCCGTTATGACATGCTCGAAATTATTTCCGAAGCTGTAAAATCAATGTCGGAAGGTGAACTTTTACAGCTTCAGAAAGCGCGAAAACTAAACATTAAAGAAGAAGATTACTTTAAGATCATAATCAGCAAAACAGCTGCATTGCTCGCAGCTTGTACAGCATGTGGAGCCAGGTCGGTATCGGAGGATGCAGAAATCATCCAGTTAATGAAGGAACTTGGTGAGAATATTGGAATTGCATTTCAGATCAGGGATGATATTCTTGATTATGAAGGAACAGGAATTACTGGTAAAACCGT
>Ga0182021_10011091_pt1 | contig 10686 bp, 10 predicted proteins | sample 612E3MmetaG_FD_120493 | JGI IMG/M metagenome (GOLD analysis project Ga0182021, IMG submission 120493) | Permafrost microbial communities from Stordalen Mire, Sweden - 612E3M metaG (Illumina Assembly) | ecosystem: Environmental > Terrestrial > Soil > Wetlands > Permafrost | place: Sweden...
CAACGATCGCCGAATCGACGAACCAGGCGAGTACTCGCCGTCCAATCGATGGTGGGCGCGCTCCACCCGAGTATCTCGGCCTGCGAGAAACATCATCCACCCTGATGCCTCCGTCCCACCGCGGTCGCCCAAGGTTCGATCGTAACCGTGTCAAGGCCCAATATACACATTTGAGCGCCCGGACAGACTACATCATCCGTTTCGACACTTTCCGGTTCTTGATGTCGACCAACGGCTCGTGTCTGCCGCGCCTGTGCGGGTCCGAATCCAACTGTCGCCGTTTGAGAAGGTTGCGGGCATCCGCGCGTCGGTGAAGCACTTGCACTCTGAATCGAGTTGACCCGGTAGAGGTCAACGTCGTCTCCGGCCGCCTCGCTACGCCCCTCACGAGGTGGTCATCGTGTCCGCGACCCCCACAGTCGAGAGTCGAGCCGGTTCATCCGCGACGGGACCGCCCCGTGTTCTCTGGCAATCGCTCCAGCTGGTGCGGCTGCTTGATGGGCAGGGCCATGACTCAGCCGAAGGGGCCGGCATCGGCTACTCCGGGGTCACCGTCCAAGCGCCGTCGGCATTGATCACCAGGAGCATCATCCCCGGCGGCAGCTGAATCTCGCCACTGAACTTGCCAATCTCGTTCACCAGCAGGTCTCGGCCGCTGTCGCTGTAACTCCAGACGGCGAAGTTCGAGGAACCTGAGTGCGTGATAGTCGCCGTCGTGAGCCCGACTATCGGCTCCTGGAGCAGGACAACATCGTCGCCGCGGCCAGTCAACTTGGACACGCCGTCCCACAACCTCGCCGCCTGAATGGGCTTCACTGTGATGGTCCAAGAACCGCTCGACTCAACCTTGAACGCGACGGAATGCTCGCCCGAACCCGTATCGAAGATCACGGTTCCTGAGTAGTTGCCGATCACGTTCACCAGGAGGTCGAGTGTCGAGCCATCGGCCCCTATCGACCAGACCACGAAATTGGCGCTGCCACGATTGGCGATCGTGGCAGTCCCGGGCACGTCTTCCGGGATCGTGAACTTCGGCACCTTGTTGCCCCGCCCCGAGAGCTTGATGGGATTGAAGTCGAGGACGGGCGTCGGTACGGCCGTCGGCGACGGAGCCGGTGTCGGGGTCGGCATAGCCGTCGGCGACTGGGTAGGCCCGGTGGTCGGCGTCGGTACGGCCGTCGGCGACTGGGTAGGCCCGGTGGTCGGCGTCGGTACGGCCGTCGGCGACGGCGTGGGTGTCAGGGTCGGCGTCGGTACGGCTGTTGGTGACTGGGTAGGCCCGGTGGTCGGCGTCGGTGCAGTCGCATCGGTTGCTGTTGGATTCGGAGTCGGGCTCGCGGTCCCCATTGCCACCAGCGCGGTTGGAGTGGCCCCCGCGCTCTTCGGCTTCTGCTCCGTCGCGCCCGCAAACACGATGGCAGCTACCCACACGGCAGCGAGAGCGATGGACGCCCCAATGCGCAGCCGCCGGTCCTCTCGGACTCGGGCCAGTTTTCCGAGGACCCAGTAGCCTGCATCGAACACTAGCGGCCCGTACAGCGCCGCGAACGTAGCGCAGACGAACAGGGCTGCCAGCGCCACTTTCAAGCCGACAGATGCGGACCGCCACTTCGGCTCGAACCATCGCCAGAACCTGCCACTGATTGGCATGCGAGCGACCCCTTCTTTAGGTTCGAAGGACGCGACGGCGAACGCCAGTTGCGACCCACGCGATTATGCTCGTCCCTCTACCTAGAAGGGGGGCTGATTCGGCGCAGTTCCACGACCTTCGGGCGCGATCGTAGACATCATCGCGGTGGTGCCGGGCCATCAGGGCGGGCGAAAGTGCTCCGCACGATCAAGCCATAGGGTTGCTCTTGGGGTGAGGTCTGGCCGGTGCCATCATTCGGTCTGCCTCTCCGACGCCTGCCCTCCGCTGCTGGCCAGGTGGGCCGCCCACTCGATGACGTCGAAGAAGCTTCGTCCGGCCGCCTCGCGGAAGAGAGCCGAAACTGAGAACGTGGGTAGGCGCTCAAGCGCGGTTGTATTCCGTCACGGCGCCATCTACGTCAGTCCGACTCAGGCCCGTCCGCGCTCAGCGGAGCGCCGGAGGCCTCGAGCTCGTCCTCGTCGTCTGGCGCGGGCGCTGGCTTCTCCGGATAAATCTCGCGGTACAACCCAGCTCCCATGAGTTGGTCGATGGCCCCCACGAACCAGGCCACCGCGTCCTCCGAGTTGTCGACCAGGATTGCACGCTTCGTCGTCTTGAGGACGGGCCAGCCTTCCACTGGGCGTCCCCAATCAGCGAGCGAGTCGTGACGCTTGGCCCAGTCTCGGACGACGCCCCGGACATCGGCGTACTTGGGATCGGCCTCGAGCCAGACGGTCATGTTCGTCTCGCCATCTATAGGCTCGTAACCGTAGGTGACCCAGACGCGGCGACCGTTGCCAAAGAAGAGCGTCACTCGCCCGTGGGCGGCGAACTGGTTGCGGCACGTTCGCTCAACCCAGTGATTGGGCCAGCGGAACTCGGGCGGAAACCCCAACTCGCGATGCTCCGGAGCGTCGAGGGCTTCGTTCACCTGCCGGAGCACCGCGAGGGCCTTGCGGAATAAGTGGTAAGCATCTTCGAGCGAGATCGCCTCCCGGGCTGAGACCGGCAGCGTCCATTCCTCGGTCATCTTGATCTCCTGCAGGTATTCACGAAGATCGAGCCAGTGCTCACCTGGCTTGTGAGTGTCCCTGACGGCGTCCGCGATGGCTTGCCAGCGGAGCTGGTGAGGCTTGGCTTCACTGTCCATCGGCTCGGGCGCGAGCAGAACCAGGTCGCGCCGGCTGTCTGGATGGGCTTCGATGTAGTCTCGGTAGTGTGCCAGCTGATTGCCGCTTAAGCCGGCGTTCACCTTGTTCTCGAACCAGATCTCTCTCCGGGTTTCGCTGTGGCCCCGTCCGTCTGGTCGGGCGATCGTGAGATGGAGCACCAGATCGATGAAGCCGTAGGAGGGAGCCGCCGCCGAGGCGGGCATCGGCCACTGGGTGACCGCGGTCACTCGGGCGTGATGGACCTCGTCCTCGTCGATGATCCCCGCCCGGCCGAGGGCAAGAAGAATGGGCTGCGGATTGCGGCGGATCGCCTCGGCCAGGGCCTCAGTGGTGAAGTTCTCCTGACTTTCGACAAGTCTCTCGTCGCCAGCTCCCGACACCTTGGCGTACCGGAACAGGTGCTCCAGGGTGGACATCCGACCCCTTCATCGAGATCCGGCCGGCGGCCGAACCGATGAGCCAATCCTAGCGCGCGCTTGCCGGCCTCGTCCCACCAATCGCACGATCGGGTGATCGTGGCTCGTGTCTGACGAGCCGCTCCACAAGTTCGGGAGCCAGTAGAGCTCCGACGGGCTTTCGCTGGCGCCGCTACCAGCCGCGGGCCTCGCTCGCATTATTGCTGACCGGCAGCTGGCGCTTATGCGGTCGCGGCAGGCGTCGCACCAGCGCGGTCTCGAGCGTTCACTCGGAGGACCGCAACTGCAGCGGGTAGCAAAGTGACGACCCCTACTCCGCCCACGACCACGGCAACAGCGAGGGGAACCTCATCGCCGGCGAGCGCCGCAAAAGCAAACCCTCCGACGATGCCCGCTGAGGTGAGGAAGAGCCAGATGAGCATCGGGAGCGCGAACGCTCCGGCGACCGGGACACCTCGGAGGAGGCCAACGCCGGCCACGACGCACAGCGGCAGGAAGAGTCCGAGATCGAGGGCATAGACGGGGTTCGTTGGGAGGCCGGCCTTCGCGAGGTCCACGGGCGGAACGCCACTCGTCGTGGCGGTCGCGATCTGCCCCAGCCAGAGCATCCCAAAGAGGGCCGCAACGAGGAGGAGCACGGCGACCGATGTGCGGCGCGGGAGCCGCCCGATGAGGACGCGGCCGGCGCCAGCGAGGTCCGCGGAGGACAGGCTGAGCACGAGGCTCCAGACCGCGAGTCCTAGGATCGCGATATAGACCGCGGCGAGCGGGTTCATCACCACGGAGAACGCGAAAATCGCGTAGTTGTAGACGAGGTAGAGGAGGCCAGCAGTCGCCGCAAGGCGGCCCACGAGCGAGCCATGACGGGCAGTCGCCAGACCCACGACTAGGATCGGCACCGCCAGGAACAGCGTCGCAAGGTCAATCCCGCGCGCCTGTTGGGCCCAGAAGGGGACGTCACGGTAAAGACCGCCGATACCAAGTCCGGCCGCCGCGGCGACGGCGGCAAGCAGGGCCGCGATCCAGGCCAGCGGGTCGGCGATGGCGAGTCGGTTCATTGAGACCTCCTGAGAACGCGTGCCTGAAGCTCGTTGTCGCCAAGGGCGGACGCCCCTCCAGGGTGGGGTTCCGCCGGGCGAAGAGGCAGAGTCGATTGGCCCTCAGCCGGCCCGCTTCGTCAGGGCCTACTGGTCCGGCTGCCACGATGCCGCGATAGCGTTGCTTTCTCCGGCCAGCTGAGTGACTCATGTGGGCGACCACCTTGTACCCGAGGCGCCCACGATGACCGCTCAACCACTCCCGGCCCTGACCAGCGGAGACCCCTCCGCCTGGGACCAGGCCCTCTACGCCTTCTTGATAGAGAAGGGCAACCGCTCGGGATCGAAGCGGACGGTCGAGTCATACAGCCGGATGCTCTGGCCCTTCTTCGCCGAGCGCAGCTTGACGCCTGATCGAGTCAAGCCTGGCGAGGTCCTCGCCTGGGTCCATGGCATCGGCCGCTCCGGTCGGACACCGTCCTCAACCACGGTCGGTGCGCGGATCGCGTGCCTGTCCTCCTTCTACCGCTTCCTGATCAGGATGGGCCTGGTCGTCAGCAACCCCTGCGACGCCGTCGAGCGACCCAGAGCCATTCAGTCCGTTGCCCGGGGATACAGCGCCGACGAGGTGCGACGGCTCCTTGCGGTGGTCCCCGACACCATCGCCGGGCGGCGAGACCGAGCCATCCTCCTCACACTCGTTCTGACGGGACGGCGTCGGACCGAGGTGATCAGCCTGAAGGCCGGCGACCTCAGCATCGAAGGCGAGACGGTCTTCTATGCCTACCGAGGCAAGGGCGGTAAGAGAGGTCGGCGGGAACTCCCTCGCCCGGCCTACGAGGCGATATGCGCGACGCTTGCCGATGCCGGCAAGGAGCTGGCCTCGATGACTCCGGCCGAGTCGCTCTGGCAAGCCGCCGCACGAGTGGAGGGAGTCACGAGCGGCACGTTCTACGCCAGGTTCCGCCGATATCTGCAGCTTGCCGGCATGGCCCCGACCGGCATACACGTCTTGCGGCATACGGCGGCAAAGCTGCGGCGAGATGCCGGGGAGTCGATCGAGTCAGTCAGCCAGTTCTTGGACCACAGTTCGCTCGCGGTCACGAGCGTCTACCTGCGCCGACTGGAGGGTCAGGAGGACCTGACGTGGCGCGAGGTTGCGGAGGCAATCGGGGTCTGAGGCTTGATAAGAATCAGTCGGCCCCGGCGCCTTGCGCCAGGAACTCGCCCAGAATCGCCCACCCAACCAGCATCACAGGCGTGCCCACCGCTCCGAGACTCCACCGATGATCTGCGGGGGTATGCCGAGTGCTGCGACGAAGTTCGGCTCGGGCACGATGGGCACTCCGTAGTCTCGCGCCTTCTGCAGAGTGGTCGTCACTTCGTTCGAATCGGCGACGATCAAGACCTGCGTCTTCTTGGTAAGCCGTGGGAGCACTTCGCAACCGGCCCATCGAGCGAGCATGACCTGAGCGTTTCGGTCGAGTGGCGCGCCGTAGAGAGTGGTCGAGCCCTGTCCGCTAAAGACGACGGACTTTCCGCCCCAAGTCGAGTCCGCTGGTGTCCGATTGTCGGTCGCCAGCTCCACGATGCACTCGCCCGGCGTCCCTAGGTGAAGAACGACACCCACGCCTCCACGTTCAGACTGGAGCGCGGCATCACATGCCACCGCGGGCGGAGTAGCCCCTGATGTCGCCGCAAGCCAGCGAAAGACCGGTTGATAGCTTGCCGCGTCGGTCCGAGACAGGTAGCCCGCCAACGACCAGGTGCCGCCCGCCCACAGGACCACAGCAATCGCGTTGCGGTCGTACTGGTTGGCGGGCTCAGCAACGAGCAGTGCCTTGTAGTAGCCCGGCGGCGGCCCGGGCATCCCAGGCGGGAGATCGTTTGGCCCGGGCGGCCGCGCAAGCCTCACCGACGCTTGTCGGTAGTACTCGCCGACGACCGGCAGCATCGCGTCGTCGCGCAAACGGGTGAAACACGTCACGTTGAGGCGGGCGGAGTTAACTCCGCTACCACCGAGAAAGCGCCGTAGGAAACTCATGCCTCGCACCCTCTAGCACCGTGAGCACCCTCAATAACCTACGCGCTTTTGGTCAGTGACGGACGACGAGTACGCACGGACTGACCCGTAGCCCCGGCGAAGAGCCCGCGGTCCGAGGGAGCGCCAGATAAGCGCCCGATAAGCGGCGACTGCTAGGGTCGGCTCGGGTCGGGCTCCGCTCTGTGACCGGGCCGATGCCGGACGACGGTGAGCGAGCCAGCGAGGGTGATGCCGCAGGCGTCCCGACCTAGCCTTGCCGCGCGACCCCACGGGACGTGGGCCGGGGCGAGACAATGCAGCCGTGACAGGGTCGAGAGATCGCGATAGCCATGGAAGCGCTCGCGGGCCGCAGGACCAGCGCCGGCTCCATGACTGGCTGGCGTGGGACGAGTCGGTCAGGCGAGGGCGACGCATTCTCTCCTTCGATCCGGACTGGACGCCCCGACCAGGCGGCCCTCAGTCCCCCGAGTACATCCGCTGGCGACAGGCCGTCGAACTTCGTCGCCTGCTCGCGGAGGCCAACCGCGCCCTGATCGAGCTGCACCTGCCGGCCCTGTTCCGCGACTACTGGATCGCCTGCTTCCTAGCGCCCTACGAGCGCGATGGTCTCGAGGTCATCTGCGATCCGCAGCCAACCGGGGACGTGACCACCGAGCGCGTCTACCCGCCGCCCTCGGAGTCGTGGTTCGACGCGGGCATCGACTACTCCACCGCTCCGGCCACACTGCTGATAGAGGGACCAGCCGCGCTCGCGAGCAGCCTCGTCCTTCGTGCCGCGGTTCGTCGGGCGCTGGAGAGCAAGCGACGGTCGGGCTTTGCGGCCCAGCACCCGCTCATGCGGACGCGGCAGATCGGAGCCGTGGCCGAGGATCGCACCGCCGCGAGGGGCCGGCCGAACCCTGCCAAGGAGGTCGCCATCCGCCGTGCGCGAGCATGGGCAGCAGGCGGAGAGAAGCCCGAGTTCATTGCGCTTCGCCTCACCGAGCGCGGGTATCAAGTGTCCGCGCGAACCGTGCGGCGGTGGCTGGACGTGCCGCCAGAATAGGGAAATTGACACGCCGTCTGGGCAGCACGAGGGGCCGAAGCCGAAGGCATAGGCGACGATCAGGCCCCCGGATAATCTCGCCTCATGGCCGCACGAGACACCGCGACACCAACAGCAGCCGGCGCTACTCGACATGAGACGCCGGCGCCCGGACTCGCCCTGCCTCGTCGTCGACTTGCACGACCCCTCGACATCGAGCATGTGTATGTCCCTGACCGCGACGTCATGGCGGCAGCCCTCCGGATCGTCCTGGGACTTCCCCGCCGCTTGCCCGACGGTCTGCATGGGAGACCTCGATGAGCGCGATGACAACGGCGGTGGCGGTCCGGCGGGTGGCGATCTACATCCGAGTCAGCAGCGAGGACCAGGCGGAGCGCGGCAGCATCAAGACCCAGGAGGACGAGATCCGGCGTCGCCTGGAGCGCGAACCCGGAGTGGTCATCGTCGGCGTCTACTCCGATGAGGGCGTGTCGGGCACGGTGCCCCTGGCCGAACGTCCGGCTGGTGCCAGGCTCCTGGCCGACGCCCGGGCGGGACTGATCGACGAGGTCTGGGTCTACAAGCTCGATCGCCTGGGCCGCGACCTCATTGGCCTCGCGATCGCCCGCCGCAGCCTCGTGGAGCTTGGCGTCCGCCTGGTCAGCGCCCATGAGGGTGAGCCCGACGAGTTCATGTTCGACATCCAGTCCGCGGTCGCCGCCAACGAACGCCGGGTCTTCCTGCGGCGCTCGGCCGAGGGGATGAGCCGGGCGGCGCGAGAAGGTCGCTATACCGGCGGGATCGTGCCGTTCGGATACCGCGTCGCCGGCGAGAAGCAGAAGGCGCGCCTGGAGCCCGACACGGCCCCGCTGTGGGGCGATCTCTCGGCGGTTGATCTCGTGCGCCGCATCTACAACTCGCTCGGTCTGGAGCGCCGGAGTTGCCGCTCCATCGCAGCGGAGTTCAACGCCCTGGGCATCCCGACCCACTACTCACGCGATCATCGCGAGGTCAAACGGGGAGAACGCAAGGAGCGCACCCAGGGCCTCTGGCGGGCCGGGCGTATCCGGAACCTGGTCGTGAACCCGATCTACAAGGGTCTCCTCCAGTACGGCCGACGGAGTGACAAGGCTCGCGAGCCCATCCCGGCTCAGATCGAGCCCCTCGTGTCTGAGGACCTTTGGCAGGCTGCTCAGCAGACCCTGGCTGCCAACCGGACCATCGCCAAGAACACCCACCGGCGCTACCTGCTCAAAGGCGTCATCCGGTGCGGCCTCGACGGGTTGACATACGTTGGCTCGCAGGGCCGCCAGGGTGTCGGCTGGTATCGCTGCGGTGGTCAGCTGGTCGAGCGCGGTCCCCTCCCCGGCCGGTGCTGGGGTCAGTCGATCCGGACCGACGTCATCGAACCGCCGATCTGGGACGACATCGAAGCCTGGCTTCGCAACCCTGGCGACATCCTCCAAACGCTCGAAGCGGAGATCGAGCGGGTCCCGGACGTGCCCGACGAGTCGATCGCCCTTCGCCGTGCCCTCGAAGAGGTCGAGCAACGCCGGCGACGGCTCGTCTCCCTAGCCGAGGAGGGCCTTCAGACGACCGCTGAGCTTCGTCCCGAGTTCGCTCGCCTGGCGGGCCAGCGCGAGGAGATCGAGGCACGCCTGACTCGTCTGGCGCCCCGGCCGCAGGAGCCTGTGCCGGCGGAGACCATCGACCTCCTCTCCGATGTGCGTACTCGCCTGGAATGCGGACTCACCGACGAGCAGCGCCAAGAGATCGTCCGGCTGCTCGTCTCGGTCGTCGTCCACACCGACACGGGCGCGGACGGCAAGAAGCAGGCCAGAGCGGTGGTGGAGTACCGGTTCCCCAATGGCGTAGATGGTGTAGTCGATTTCTCCACGGGCATGGATTCATCGCGGCGACGAGTTGGAAACGTGACGGGAAGACCGCCGCTCGGCCCACCCGGGCGATCGCGACCTGGCCGTCCTCCAGCGGCTGTCGCAGCGCCTCAAGAGCACCGCGGTCGAACTCGGGCAACTCATCGAGGAAGAGGATTCCGTCGTGCGCCAAAGTGACCTCGCCCGGGGAAAGGCGAGGGCCGCCGCCGACCATGGCCGCATACGAGATGGTGTGGTGAGGCGATCGGAATGGGCGCCGTCTGATCAAACCTCGTATCGGGACCGTGCCGGCAACAGAGGCGATGATCGTCGCCACCCGCGATTCCTCGTCGTCGAGAGGGGGCAGCAATCCCGGAATCGTTCTGGCCAGAAGAGTCTTGCCCGATCCGGGCGGGCCGATCATCAGCAGACAGTGACCGCCGGCCAGCGCCACCTCCAGGCCCCGTCGAGCCTCCAGTTGGCCTCGTACCTCCGCCAGGTCAGGCGCCGCGTCGCCGTCCTCCGACGCCTGCCCCACCGCCGAGCAATGAGCGTCTCCGTCATCGGCCTCGAGGCGCACCGCGTCCGATAGTTCGACGCGTGGCGGCATCGTTCGCGTTCGCCCGTGGCGGCTGGCGCGCAGCAGCGCCGCCGCCTCTGCCAGTGTGGCCGCCGGCACGACCTCGACGCCATCCGCGAGCGACGCCTCAGCAGCGCCATCCGCAGGCACGATCACGCGCCTGACGCGCCGCCTTCCCAGCGCCATGACCATCGGCAGCAGGCCCGGCACGGGGCGCAGGTCCCCGCCCAGCGACAACTCGCCGAGCACCGCCCACCTGCCCGTAGCCTTGACCTGCTCCGAACCGACCATGATGCCGAGGGCTATCGCCAGATCGAGCGACGCGCCACCTTTGCGCAGGTCGGCGGGCGCCAGGTTCACCGTAATGCGCCGTGGTGGGTAGTCGTAGCCGCTGTTCCGGATCGCCCCCCGGACTCGCTCCCGCGCTTCCTGCAAGGCAGTGTCCGCGAGCCCAACGATCGTGAAGCCCGGCAGACCTGGAGCGACATCGACTTCGACGCGAACGATGCGGCCATCGAGGCCGTGAACGGTGGCAGATAGCAGTGACGCAAGCACACCGGCGACGCTACGCCTGGGGAATCAACTCCGGCTTATCTGAGCCTTACGGAAGCGGCGCCCCGGCGCCCAGACCGCAACGAGGCTCGCCGTCTCGGTGGTCTGCGAAGGCGCATGGAAGGCACGATCGCGGTCGCCTACAACCTGCGGGTCCGGACTCGATCGATGGCATCCGCCGACTCCTGGAGACCAACCTGACGACATCGCGCCGCGGGCAGCCACCCGTCCGAACCGGCCAGCGCGACGATCCTCCCACCCGATTGCATGGGCCTTCTACCGGAACAATGATCCGCCCGGCGGTGCGGCCACATGCGTTTGGCGAAACTCGAGCCGTTGGAGGATTCCTCGAATGGA